>Ga0315273_10001494_pt1 | contig 26750 bp, 13 predicted proteins | sample YL17G02_0_MG_FD_205753 | JGI IMG/M metagenome (GOLD analysis project Ga0315273, IMG submission 205753) | Sediment microbial communities from Yellowstone Lake, YNP, Wyoming, USA - YL17G02_0 | ecosystem: Environmental > Aquatic > Freshwater > Lake > Sediment | place: USA: Wyoming | collected... | reverse complement strand
GTTAGAGTGCGCTCGCAGGTAATCTTGAAACGAACGTAGCGGGCGCGGACGGGCGATTCGGGAACGAGAGCATAAGTAAATCCGGTCGCAGTTTCATCATCCGGCATCATGTGGTTGATGGGGATATTCTTCCATCGCAGATTGAGAGCAAAGAAGCCCTGACTGCGAAAGCCTTGAGCATCTTCCGAAACAAGCAGCTCGACCTTGTCGGCGACCTGGCCTTTCATCGCGTCCCACCAGGGCCAGCCGGCGCTGAGATGAATGCGGAAGGCGCCGCAGGATTTCACTTCGCCCAGGTCAACGTCAATAACGGGGTGGTCGCCTTTGTCCCAGCACAGGGCGTATCTCGGGCCGATCCCGCCAGCATAAGGAGGGCCGATGACGCCGTCGGTGAGTTTGGTGCCGTCGGGGTCTCCTGCGTCCCAGTGAGTTCTGGATGGGACTGAGACTTTGTAGGGCTTGCCGCGGGCGAGGTTCTCTCCGTACGACACCCACTGGGGGACGAATTTGGCGCCGCCGACGTCACGCCCGTCCGAATAGCCGTATCCGATCTCACTGGTCGCGGCCTTGAGATTCGCGCGCAGCGAATTCACTACGGGGTGGTCGCTGCCGCCCACGTTGAGAGTATATCTGAAAGGCGATTTGGTCACTAATTGTGTATGGCTGCGTTCGATAAGCGAATAATCCTCCTGCACTTCGCTCCAGTTGAAGGTGACTTCAACCGGCTTGAAGGTCGCGTCGTTCGGCGCATGCTCGGCTTCCATTCGCACGGCGTAAATGCTGCAGGTATCCGTCCCGGCGGCGGAGCTGTTGAGAAGGTACTTGAAAAGCACCGACCGAGCGCCGAGAGGAATTGCGTCTATGGTTTCGTAGCGGATTATATCCCAGGGCGGCTGAGTGCCGGTTAGAGAATAGCTCTTCGTCCAGGTTTTGCCGCCATCGAAGGAATGGAGCAGGTCAATGTGCGATTTGGGCGCCCGGTTGTAGAAGCGGCCGCCGTAGTTTATGCGTGTAATATCCTGCGGCGCATCAATCCGGAAAACAACATACGCATCCCGGCCAGGCTCGACTGCGTGCATTACGCCTTGATAGCCGGGGTGCTTTGGCTCGGAGACCATGTTTTCCTGTTCGACTACGTATGGTTTGTAGCTGTCGGCCTGGAGGTCGGGCCAGATTACTATTGAGTCCGTTTGGTCGCCGAGACCTACATAAACGGTGTTGCGCCCGAGAAGGAGCCTCGGCTGGGTCTTGCTGTTGAGCATTGTGACGGTGTTGAATTCTATGTCTTTGAGGCAACTGTCGGCGGGATCTTTCTCGCCCATCAGGGTAATGCGGACCAGGACTTCGTAAGCGCCGTTGACTTCGTCGATGGGCTTGATCTCCGTCGCAGTCTCGCCAAGCTGCCGGTTGGCCCATAATTCGTTCCAGGTCAGGCCGTTTGTTGTGCTGACTGATATACGGTTAAGATCGGATTGCGTCTTTCTATTGAAGGCCGCTTTGATCGACATCGAAGTTATCACGTTGGCGCCCTGAATCTTGAAGATGACTTCTCCATTTTTCCCGGCCAGGGCAGGCATCACGCCGGACGGTTCGACGGCCCTGCAATCAGAAATACTGTAAGCGGCGGCCTCCAGGCCCCCAGGGCCCCTGGCGGGGGTGGCAAGGCCCACTTTCAATCCGTCACCCGTCAGTGCGGGCTTGAAGGTCCAGAGGCCGTTGCCTCTAATTCGGTAGCGAGGATTCGCCGCCTCGGGGTCCTTGCCGTCGTTGGGCACATAGAAATCGGCAGAGGCTCCAAGACTCTTGTAGCAGCGATTGTAAGATTCATTGTCTCGGAGGTTCAGGATGTAGCGGTGTCCCCGATCCTGGTTGGTGTAGTAATAGCGGTGTTTGAGGCCGTTGGGATTGAAACAGCGATATTCCTGCTCGAGGTCGCGCGGGCAATCGGCGCCGGTGAGGAAGCTATTCGCGGCGTTGGCGGTGAGGCAGTGGTATCGGGCGATATGTCCCGGCTCGACCCTTCCTGCGGACAGGGCGCAGCTTCCCTCCCTGCCGATGTCCTCGACGCCGGCGATTGTGCTGCCGTCACACAAGGTATAAATGGCGGACATACTGTTGTCGTACATGTGCCATCGCCCGTCGTAGCTCACCTCGGGCACGGTGTGGAGGGATATATCCCAGAACTTGACGGGGTATCCCATAGAGTCCCATATCGAGCAGTTGATGCCTGCAATGGTGCTGCACATCGTATAGCCGTAGTCGTTGAACTGGCGGATGGGATCGGTACATTCGAGGCCGTGGACTATCATCGGGCTGGTTTGCCTGCGAGCGATGTGGTTCCAGTAGAACATCGCCCAGCACTTCTGAGCAGGCGTCGGCCATTTTGCTGTGATGCTGTGAATCACCCCAGCGGTGTCATAGTAGTCCGGGGAGGCGTCGGTGACGATCTTGAGGTTGTAAACGGCTGCTGCGAGCGTCGGGCTGCAAAATAAGACCGCAACCAACAGCAGTGCCATTCCGAATCGAATTCTTTGCGAAGGCGTTTTTCTCATCCGAGATTTCATCCTTTCCAGGCAGTCAAGAGGCTGCTTTAGAAGCGCGGGGAACTTCTCTATTACCTTCGGTTGATAGAGACGACGGCCGCCGAGAAGCCGGGCATTGTAAAGCGTATAGACTGCCCATCGGTCTTGACTTCGGCTGCAACGGGCCGGATGCGATTCGGTTCGTCGAGCGTGTTGCGGGCCTCCAGGGAATCGACGCTGATCAGTTGCATCCCGGCGGAGCGGACCGGAAAGAGGCCTTTGACGTTCAGCTCAACAGAAACCGGCTCTTGCGCGGGGTTGACAACCTTGTAATACAGCTTCGCTCCGTTTGCCGTTTTGCTCGCAGAGCCGTTGAGGGGGCCGCTGTCGCCGTCGGCCTGCACCCGGAACGGCGCATAATGCTCCCGCCAGAGCTTCATAACGACATAGTTCGGGGCGGGAAACCAGGTGCGGTGGTCAAAGTTGATGAATGCGTTATCCCACGCCTTTGCGGAGCTGTGGCGGAGAAACAGGGCGGGGCCGCCCATTTCCACGGTATCGCCGCAACGTTCAAACGCGTTGAGCAGACCGCCGCAGTAAAGGCCCGTGCGCCAGTCGGTGCTCTGGGCGTTCCATTCCGAGACGTATATTTTCAGGCGCGGGTTGCCTGAACGTGCGATAAGCTCGCCGGTCCGGCGAAAGAAATCCTCGTAGCGGCGAGGTCCCTGGGCGAAGTTGTTGGGGTTCTCATAATGGTGGATGCTCAGATAGTCGATCATCTCGGCGGATCGGTCGATGATTATTTTATTCCAGGCCAATCCATTTGCGCCGTCGCCATAGCCGCCGCTGCCGCAGGCCGCCAGCTTAATCCCCGGATCGACCTGCCTCATCGCCTGTGCGAAGATGCGGACCCACTCGGCGTACTGCTCGGCCCCCATTTGCCAGGTCTCGTTGTCAATCTCCCAGTATTTGACGCCGTAGGGTTTGGGATGTCCGTTGTCGGCCCTCACCTTGCCCCAGGTGGAGGTCGCCGGGCCGTTGCAGTACTCGATCCAGTCTTTGACCTCCTGGATGAAGGCGTCGCGGCGGTCGGGCCCGTTCCACTGCTGCGTGCCGATATTGACTACAATCAGCGGTTCGGCCCCCACGGCGCGACACATTCGGATAAACTCATCGGTCCCGAAGGAGTTGATATCGACATCATCCCATAAGCTTCTGGGGTACTTGACGCGTTTGTGCTGAGGGCCTACGCCGTCCTTCCAGCGATAGGCCGAGGCGAAGCAGCCTCCGGGCCAGCGAATAATGGGCGGTTTGAGGTCGGCAACGGCCTTTAGCAGGTCGGGGCGAAAGCCGCCGGTCTTTTTGGAGGCAGAGGACATCAGGCTGACCTGGTCAACGCACACGCGGCCCTCACCCCGGACGCCGACCTGAATCGTGGCGTCCTGTGCCGTCGTGTTGGGCTTCAGCTTGAAGGCAAACGACTGCCAATTCTCTTTGGGTTTCGGCAGGACCTTCCGGGCAAGCGTCTTATCGCCGTCGAGGACACGAACGACCAGCCCCTCACTCGCGCTGCCGCGCGCCCACAGCGAGCCGTAGTACGTCCGGCCCTTTTGCAGGTTCAGCGGCCCCTGCTCAAGGCCGGTCTCGGGCGATTGCGACTCTATGACCTTGCACAAATCACAGTTGAGCGGCCCCTCGGATGTCGAATATACCGTGCCCGGGCCATAGGCGCGCCACGAATGGGCGGTTGGAGGCACGCTCTCGATTTGCGGCAGCCCCTCGTACAGTGTCTTGCCGTCGAGTGAGGCAACCCTCAGATTCCTGAACCGCGCCTTTGTGGCCCAGGTTCCGACGCCGACGCGCCCTGAAAGGTGCCTGCCGGCTTCATCGGCAAACTCGATTATCCTGTCGTCATCAAGATAAACGTCGATTTGGGGGCCTTCGCAGCGGATGCGGATGCGATACCACCTGTCCTGCTCAATCTTTCCGTCGACACGAGGTCCAACCGTCCCCCAGCGTTCCTGGCCCTTGCTGCCGCGTTCGAGCGAGTGGCGGACATTGCCCCAGCCGCCGAGGTTGAGCCAGTAGAAATGGTCGTCGGCGGCTGCGCGAAAGAGGACGAGAAATCCCTCCTCGCCGCTCACCTTCTCCGCTTCTAACGTAAATTCGTAGTCCTTCCAGTTCGGATCGCCGAAGAGAAGACGGACATTCGTGCCGAGGCTGTTCTGGACAAGCACATCGTGGTCGATGCTCCATTGGGGCTCGGGCGTGGCGCCGCCTTCAAAGCTGCGGTCCCAGATCATCTCGCCCCAGAGTCCGCCGTTGACGGAGTGGAAGATGTGTTCGAGGAAATGCCCGTAGATTTTCCCGTCGATCCGCCCGACCACGTTGTCCGGGTCAACGCTGAGCACGACATCCTGGGCGCGGCACAAAGCCGTGCATCCGAAAATAGACAACACCGTCACAATAGTGAACTTTCTCATATCAAGCACCTCAATTATTGTTACTCAAACTGACTGTATGGCATCTGCGAGCCTATTAGAATACGAGGTCCGCCCTGATAATACAAGCTTCCGATAATGACTACCCCTGTAAATCAGGCCTTACAGAGCAGTACATGGGTATTCGTAAAAATTCGCCTCTGGGGGATGGATAATGCTTGAAATTCTGAGGATTATTGCTATGATAGTAGTAGGCAAATAGAAGATCGTGTTGATATTTAGGAAGAAATATAGTCCGACCACAATTACTGGAGAAGGGACGCGATACGTATGGAAGGAAAAGAGCGACCCCTATTGGGTTTGTTGGCGTTGGCTTGCTTAGTTGTGCTGTGGACCGCGCAAAGCGGCAGGGCGCTTGTGGTCAGCGAGCTGATGTACCACCCGGTCGAGGAGGGAGGGACGCCGAGCGGGGAGGAAAACCTCGAATTCATTGAGCTGTACAACGACCGTGGCGTATTCGAAGACCTCAGCGGGTATGCGTTTACGAACGGCATAGAGTACACGTTCGCGCCGGGGACAATCCTCGGGGCCAAACAGTACTTAGTGGTGGCCCAAGATCCGGCTGCGGTGCAGGCGGCATACGGGATTACCGGCGTTTACGGGCCTTTTGAATCGGGCCGGTTCGACAATGACGGCGAACGGATCGAGCTTTCCAACAGCAGCGGCGAGATTCTCATCTCGTTCCGATATAATGACACATGGCCCTGGCCGAGATCGGCGGACGGGACAGGGCACTCGCTGTTTCTCGCCAAGTTAAGCGGTGATCCGGAGGAGGCGTCGAGCTGGTCGCCCAGCATGTTTATCGGCGGCACGCCGGGCGGGCCGGATGAGAGCCAGACGGCGCCAGGAGAGGTGACGGTCGTTACCCTCGTGGATGTAGGCCACCCCGGTCGGTACTTCAAGGGGACCAAGGAGCCGTCGCCGGGCGCCGGCGGGATAGCTACAACCGGCTGGACGCAAATCGCCTTCAACGACGACCCGGCCACAACCGAGTGGCTCGACGGCCCCACTGGGTACGGATTCAGCACAGAAGCCGATGAGCTGCAGTGGATCAGCACACGACTGACCGATATGCGCTACAACTACATATCCGCATACGCGCGGATGCGCTTCGCGCTGACGGCGAAGCAGATCGCCTCGTTCACACAACTGAACGCCGAGGTCCATTACGACGACGGCTTCGTTCTGTATCTCAACGGTCAACGAGTTGCGGATTCCGGCTCAATCGTGGGCAATCCGCCCCCATTCAGCCAGAGCGGGGGGCCGTCTGCGGAACCGGCACCCATCAACGTGAACCTGAGCGGTGTGTTGAACCTACTGGTCCCAGGCACAAACGTGCTGGCTATACAGGGCCACAACGCGACCCTTATCAATTCCGATTTTGTTGCAAGCCCGATCCTGCGGGCGGTGGCAGAGCCTGTGGGCGGCGACCCTCGCACCCGGCTGGTGATCAACGAGCTGCTGGCCAACAGCGATGCGCCCCCCGGCACCGACTGGATCGAAATCTACAACCCCGGCCCAATCGCAGTCAATCTGAGCAATGTCTATCTTAGCGACGGCCGCTTTGACCTGCTCCAGTACAAGCTCCCGGATGGGCTTGTACTGCAGCCGGGTGAATTTTGGGCCGTCAGGGAAGGCACGCCGCCAAGCGGATTTCCCTTCGCGCTCGCCTACAACGGCGAGACGATCTTCCTGACATTGGCCACGAACGGTCCTTCGCCGGAACCGCTTCGCGTTTTGGACGCGGTCCGTTTCGGGGCGGTGGAGGCGGACGTAGCGCTCGGTCGGTTCCCGGACGGATTCGATTACTTCGGCCCTCTGAGCTCACCCAGCTATGCGGCGCCAAACGCCAAGCCGTGGATTCGAGACATCGTAATCAACGAGATTATGTATCAGCACGGGACACGCGACGAGCGGTACGAATATGTCGAGCTGTACAACAAGGGCGCCGGGACGGTCCCGCTGAACGGCTGGGCCTTCAGCGACGGAATCAGTTATGAATTTGGCGCCGGCGCCGTGATGCCGCCGGGTTCGTATCTCGTTGTGGCCAGGGACCCGAACCTCCTCGTTACCGTGTACAACAATCTGGTCAAAGGGTCGAACCTTTTCGGGCCTTACTCAGGGGAGTTGGATAATCACAGCGAGCGTATCCGCCTGTCGTATCCATACATGGACCCGGAGACGCACGATGTAAATATGATTACCGTCGATGAGGTGACCTACTATGACGGCGGACGATGGCCAAGCTGGGCCGACGGCAAGGGGGCAAGTATGGAGCTGCGCGACCCGCGCAGCAACAACAACGCGCCCGATGCCTGGGCCGACAGTGATGAGGCGACCAAGAGCACGTGGAGGCAATACTCGTTTACAATAAGCGGCAGCGATTCCCAATACACTCACGACCAGGTCACGGTATTCGATCTTATGCTGCTCAACGGCGGCGAGGTGCTCCTCGATGACCTCGAAGTCATTATCAATGAGACGAACCGGCTGACCAACAACGGGTTCGAGGCCGGCCAGTCGCCGTGGCGGAAACTCGGCAACCACGTTCGATCTTTCGTGACCACGGAGGATAGTCACACCGGGTCTCAATCGCTGCACCTGATTGCAACCGGCCATGGCGATCCAGGGGCGAATCGCATCAATCAGTCGATCGCCGGTGTTGGCGGCGGCACGGTGACGTTCCGCTTCTGGGCACGATGGCTGCGGGGAAGCCGATACCTGCTGATGCGGACGACACGAGAGCAGGCGCCCGTCCAGCCGCCGCGACCGGCGTATTCGTTTGCGCTCGACATGCCGGTAAACCTTGGCACGCCCGGCCGGCAGAATACGGCGTTTGTATCGAATCGAGGCCCCGACATCCTCGATGTGAAACACACACCCGTCCTGCCAGCAGCGAACGAGCCGATTGTCGTGACCGCACGCGTGGCCGACAACAACGGGGTGGTATCGGTTATGCTCTACTATCGTTCCGAGGGGAGCGGAGGATTCACCGGAATACCCATGTCGGACAACGCATTAAGTGGCGACCTGGTCAGGGGCGACGGCATCTTCACGGCCACGATACCAAGCGCTTCCGCCGGCACGATGCGGGCGTTTTACATCGAGGCATCGGACGGATCGGCATCAACACGGTTCCCCACCCGCCTGCAGGACTCGGCCAATGTGCCCAACCGGACCTGCCTGGTTCGCGTCGGCGACGCGCAGCCGACCACCCCGTTTGCGACGTACCGCGTATGGATGTCAAACGACGTCATCAACACGTTCACATCGCGCCCGAGTCTCTCCAACGAAATGATGGATTGCACATTCGTCTATAACAACACCGACGTATTCTACAACGCCGGTATCCGCTTGCGCGGCAGCCCATTCCTCCGGAGCGGTTTCGGGCGTAATCCCACCGGCCGGTATGCCTACAGGTTCGACTTCAATCCGGACCAGAAATTCCGTAGCCGCGAGGAGATCAATCTCGACAATACCGAGGGAAGCAGCCGCGGCCCACTCCAGGAACGCGCATCGTACTGGTTCTATCGTCAGATGGGCCTGCAGTACTCGATGCAGGAGTACGTTCGTCCGGTCCTCAACGGCAACACCTACGCCAACTACGAAGATGTCCAGCCCATAAACGGCGACTACATCGATGCGTGGTTTCCGGGGAATAATGACGGCTACATTCACAAGATCGACGACTACTTCGAGTACACGGCCGACGGCACGGGGTATGCAAACCTTGATGAGGGCCTGAAGTACGACTCATTGCACCCGCTGCTCAAGGAGACATATCGGTGGGGATTTGAGAAGCGCTCGAATCGCGAGGACGACAACTGGGACCATCTCTTTAATTTTGCCGTCAAGATGAACACGCCGTCGAGCAACGGTGCAGCATACGAGGCGGCCATTAGGTCGGTCATGTATCCCCAACACTTCGCGGCTGTTCTGGCGATTCGCCACGCTTGCGGCGACTGGGACAGCTACGGTTACACCCGCGGCAAGAACAACTCCTTCTATTATGCGCTGCCGGAGGGCAAGTGGTATCTCCTGCCCTGGGACATCGACTTTACGCTCGGATCGGGCGACGGGTCGAATACGGATCTGTTCTCGGTAACGACCAACGAGTTCCCGGAGGTTTATCAGTTTCTGAACTACCCCCGGTACCGGCAGATGTACATGCAGGCGTTCGCGGTGCTGGTGAACGGCCCATGGCAGACATCTTATGGAACGGCGAACCCGCCGACGGCCTTCGACCGGTTCCTGGACGATGCCGCCAACGCCCTGATCGCCGACGGCGGCGACGCCAGCAGACGGGACGGAATCAAAGCATTCGTCCGTGACCGTCGGAATTTCATCCTGCCGCAGGTTCCATCGCTGGTCTTCATGATTACGGCCAGGGTAAGACACATCTACACGTCGAATCCAACGGCAACAATCGGAGGCACGGCCCCGTTTCTCGTGACGGGTATCTCGGTCAACGGCGTGCAGGCGCCCGCGGTATTCTCAGAGACCAACGCGTTTCAAGTAACCGTGCCGCTTGCTCTGGGCATGAATGTCCTGGTCCTTCGGGCGCTCGACAGCGGCGGCAATCCCATAGCAGGGCTAACGGACTCGATTACGGTGACCCGCATACCGCCTTGTTCGATTACCTCGGTTGCGCCGACCCCGGCATGCAACAGCGGTACGGCGCAGTTGGCGATCCACGGAAAGAATTTTGAGCCCGGTTCCGCGACGACCGTTACACTGACCAAGCCCTCGGAAGAGATCGGCTTTGACGCTCTCTACGTCCAGAACAGCGAAGCGTTCGACCGGATTGAGGCGGCGACACTGCTTCTGGACCACCCGGACGATGGGGTCATCGACCCCGTGTATGCCGTTCATCCGTGGATAAACCTCTGGAATTCAGGAGGGCACGGGGAGTTTTCGGTCAACGAAACCCACTTCGCGCCGCCGTTCGATGTGGACGGCACCAACTATGCAGTGCGGTTTACCGGATATATCTACGCGGCGTCCGCCGGCGTCCGGTGCTTTGGTGTGAACAGCGACGAGGGCTTTAGGCTCTCTATCGCCGGGCAGCTCGTCGGGGAATACGCGACAGGGCGAACCGCGGCGACAACCGATGTCACGAAGAACCGAACCGCGGGGACGATGTTCTTCGATTTCCCGGCGGCGGGTAGGTACTACCTGGTCCTCGATTACTTTGAGAACGGCGGCGGAGAGGAGATTGAGCTGTTCCAGACAGACTCCGCGGGCGGCAACCGCCGGCTGATCAACGTCGATGCCGAGTTAGTCGTCTTCCGGGACGACGTCAAGAGGGTGGAGGCAACCAACGTCGTAGTCGAGGATGCAAACACGATAGCCTGCCAAGTCGATCTGGACGGCGCCGAGACCGGTATGTGGAACGCAATTGTTACGCCCGAGGCCGGCGAGGCGTGGAGCTCCGGTCTGGACAATGCGCTGGAGATAATCGCCTGCCTGTGCGACTTTAACGGCGACTCAAAGGTCGATTTCCTCGACTGGGCGGAACTGGCCGAATCCTGGGATGCGCCGTGTTCGGCGCCGGGCTGGTGCGGCGGAATGGACCTGGACTTTAGCGGAAGTGTTGGCGCCGGGGATCTGGCGATATTCGCTCAAGAGTGGCTTCTGCCCACCAGATAGCACAGAGTTGGTTTTGCCGACCTCAATCACTGGAAGAGGAAACCGGGCGCTGGTCTGAGATATTCAATTCCAGCACGGCATATCCGTCAATTTCAAAATGCTCGACCCTGATTTCGACGATTTTGTCTCTGCTGAGTTCGAGCGTGCCCGTATCTCGCGTCGGCCCATGCCACGTCCAGTTGTCGATTACCACCCGGTCGTCAACGGTGACGCGCACCCCATCGTCGCTGAGCGTTGCAAATTCCCACGCGCCGGCCCGGAGCAGCACACGCGCCCTGGCGATCATGCCGAAGTAATCACCGCCCAGACCGGCGGCAGTAAGCGCCTGCGACAATTTCTGTTCGCTCGGCCCGCCCCATCCGTAACCGAACACAAGGCGCTTGACTTTGGCCGGGACTGCAGAGTTGCCCTGAGCGAGCTCTCGCCAGGCCGATACGTCCTTGCGCGGGTCAACGTCTTTAGTCCACTTGAAGAACACCGCATCCCATACCATCGAACTAAGCGTCCCGCGAAGCTCCTGTCGCAAGTCACTTCCTTCGGCCCGTATTAGATAGGGATATATGCCGGGTCCTATTGCCGATACAGTATATGTGGCTGGCTGACCCGTACTCTTGGGCAGTAACAGCTTTCCACTTACGCCGCGACCCTCGACCGTGACTTTTGCCGTTGGAGGCATCTTGTGCAGGCTATATTCGACTGAATCACCGTTGTCCTGAACCACGCGAATCAGGGGTGATTGATGATCCCATGGCCCCCACTCTGTCATGATTATATTGTGCCGGCCGTACAGATGACTGCGTGCCCCAACCGGACGCGTACCGCCCAAAACGGGATACTCCGGCTCATTGACCTGTGGAACCGTCGAGTCCGCTACAGTGCGTATAACGACAGCATCTTCCTTCCGGACATGTTCTTTCACATCGGCAAAGGTACCCCGGCCGAGCATGACCTCACTGGACCCGCGAAAGTGATACGCCAGGACGTCACCCTCGAATTTATTCCCAGCGATTAGGTTGTCCTTTGACTCCGTGCCGTTTGCTGCGGCCCACGGCTTCTTCGAGAAATCACCCTCGGGCCCCCACCATAGATGGACGCCGCACTTGTTGTTTTTGAATACGTTCTCGATAATCTTATTGGCAATGCCATGTTCGATGTTGACGCCTCCTCGCTCCAGGCCGTATGCCATCTCGCCGTTTCCCTCAAAATGATTCCTCGCGATCAGCGTATCCTGGGAGTACCCTCCCCAGACGCCGCATATTGCGTTTTCCACAAGGCGGTTGCCGTAGAATACATTGCCAAACGAGAAGGTCATCTCAATACCGTGGGCGGGCGCGTATGAGAAGTCGTTATTAATAAGCAGGTTCCTGCTGTTGCCCCGCCGTTTGTGCCACTCGAGCGGATGACTTTCGGCCTCACCCAGCGCGTCGCGCCCTGCGAAGCCGAAGAAGCCGTCGCCGCTGTGTGTTGCGGAGTTTTCAGCGATGGTGTTCTCGTTGTTCTGCTCAAACATGAGTATGCCGGCTGAGTCCTGTCCGCGGTTATATACATTATGGCTGTATCCCCGCACACAGAAGTCGCAGGCGTTGCGCGTGATCACGTTGCGGTCGCAGCGCCACATAGCGATTCCCCAGCCGGAGTTGAACGAAAAGTCGTTGTCATAAATCTTCGAGCTGCTCACTCGGTCAATACAAAGCGCGTTCTGCCCGTTCCGGACCGTGCAGCCCCGCACCGTGATACCGTTTGCATCCTCGATGTAGATCGCAGCGCCGTAGCTGCTCAGCCACTCATTGCCGTCGTTGTTATGCGGAAAGAGCCAGTCGCCCCCGTCCTCAGAAAGGGGAGTCGATCTCAGATACGCCCGCCGGTTGTCGGAGGCATCGATTGCTTCAAGTGTCAGCTTGTTTGTCCCGGTGGCCCACAGCCCGCCCCAGAAGCCGCTGATCCTGGCGCTGCGTATGGTGACATTCGACTGCCCCTCAATGCGGATGCCGTAGCCCCGATATTCATACGGCCTTTGGTCCTTCGGCGAGCCGCGTAAGATGGAACCCTCGGCGAACTCGATTTCTATGTCCGGGGCGACGACGTGAATGACGCCATTGTTGTTCTTATCCTCGATCACCGTATCGGCGGGGATGACGATACGGCAGGATTCGGATATCAATACATCATCCGATGTGACGCGCACGTCGGACAGTGCCTGCGCGGGGACTCTGCAAAAGGCCATTGACAGGACTACAACTCGCAGAATAGTCGCGTTCTTTGTGGGAATTCTGCACGGCAAATACATGAGTCGCTTCTCCATCTCTATCGGAAACTGCTTCAACTGAGACTCTTTATCAAACTTCATAAATGCGAATTCTGCACACCTCAGTTCTCATAATGCCATAATACTATGCACCTGATGTTCGTGAGAAACATTTTCTGCACTACCTTTGCGATATCTTGCGCCAAGGACCAGCTCGGCAGCGCCTCCATCCCGCCTGAGAATGTGTTCCCGGCTTACCCGTTGCCCTTGCTCGGAATGGGAAATCGTGGTATCCTGCCTGCCAAATGTGAAACGCCGACATTTAAGCCCGAAAAGGCCGGCTATAATGAATGTATGAAAGGCAGGTGAGCCAAGTGCGCAGAATTTCCAGAAGAGACTTTGTCAGGAGCACGGTTGCAGGCGGTATCGGAGCGGCAGTCCTGCCCGATCTGGCGAAAGGTCAGGATGCCGGGCAAGCGCAGACTCGCTACATCGCCGCTTATGATACCGAGTCGTCGGCGTGTCTCGCGGCGTGCAGTAAGATTGCCGAGATGCACGAGCGATTTGAGATGCCGGCAACATTCTTTATGCTGGGCAAGACGCTCGACGCCAATCCGGCTGAGTATCGCAAGCTCTTAGACGACCCGCTTTTTGAAATTGCCTCGCACACCTATTCGCATCAGATGCTGCGCGACAACGTATTTTGCGGCAAGGCTGTGTCGATGGATGAGAAACGAAATGAAATCTTCAAAGGAAAAGAGACTGTTGAGCGTGTCTTCGAGCGGCCCTGCATTGGAATGCGGCCGGGCTGCGGTTTCGACAACGCCCTCAAAGGCGAGCCACAGGTGTTGAAGCTCGTCCAGGAAGCAGGATTCAAGTACGTCAGCAGTCTTCTTTGGGGGCCGGACTATTCGCTCCCGGTTCCACTGCACGAGCCGTTCAACTATAAGGCTGATGGTTTCCCCGATATATGGGAGCTGCCCGGACACGGCTGGCACGAAAACCTGCTCAAGGACCACAACCGGTGGGGACCGAGAAGACTGACACTGTGGCCCCAGCCTTTTCCAGAGGCGATACCGAGCGGTTTCTGCAAGACACCAAAGGATGAATTTGAGGTCAACAAGGTGTTTCTGGATAAGGCCCTGGAGACAGGCAAGCCTTTTGTCTCTCTGATCTGGCATCCATGGTCGCTGGCGAAGTTCGACCCGGATATGAAAATGCTGGAGCTGACCTTCACTCACGTTCAAAAGACAGGCCTGAAGCCCTGCACCTATGCACAACTGTTCGAACATGTATCCGGCTGAACAAAGGGCTTCACGCAGAAAACCACACGCAACTATCCAGATTCAGAATTCGCCCCGACGCGGTATCGACGACCTGTCTCCATCTGCCGGCAATTGGTCCACCGGTGTTCGCATCGGCCACCTTCTCGCCGCGAACTGCCATTTCTCGCCGGCCATCAGCTTGTCGTACTCAAGCGGATGGTCGTGGAGCATCTCCTGGCGTGAAATCCTGCCGTGCCGCCACAAAAGGGCGCCGGGAAAGCGGGAGGGATTGAAGTGGACATTGTAGAAGTGACAGACCGGTGACAAATGCACACCATTACTTACTTCGGGTACGGAACAGCAAAACCATGTGCAGGGCCGCAGCCAACACGAAAACCGCCGCTACGTACCTGTGGATTCCCAAGAAGAGATTTTGGTAGTGCGTTCCGAAGAGCGGAAACATGCTCAAAACTATCGAGAGTATCAGGGGCAGCGAAAGCACGATGAGCAGCCAGAAAAGCGCCTTTTGGCCCACGCCGGAACCTCCACAGGCAACCTCGTCACCCGTTTCCTTGCCGCCCAGCCACGAGACCAGGCGCGCGGTTAGGGGGCAGTCGAACCGCTCAAAACGGCACCTGCCCGCCCACATCACCGCCAGGGCCGCCATACACGCAGCGAAGACCGGGGCGCACGTCGCGTGCAGCATCATCAGATAGCCTGAAATATGCTCACCCTTGATTAAAACCGGATAGAAGCCGGTAATCGCCAGCACAGCGCCGCAGACCACGGCAACCAGATACACCAATCCCCTCAGAATATCAAGGGGGCTCTGTTTTCCTTTTTGCGACATCACTCACACTTTCTACCTAAGATATCAATCCTGACCGGACAGCATCCCGACAACACAACGCAAGGCCCTTAGCCCGTATAACAGCAGCACAAGGCCCAGAACAGCGCACGAGCAAAGAGCCACGATCTTCAGCATCGGACGAAACACAAACGAAAACGCGAACGCCTTCGCATAAGTCGCGTCAATATCCTGGAACTCGCTCATTTCTCTGGCGGAATCACGCACAGCCGCGACAGGCGTATCGACTGCAACAGCCCCGAAGAAAAATGGTGCATCGGTCGCGTGGCAATCAGTGCAATAGCGAACGCCCAGTGCCTGCGCAGCGGGCCTGACGTCATGCGCGATGGGCCACATATAAGGCCGAGCCGCGGGGTGGTCCATCTCTTTTTCGAGCTGCCCTGAACCGTTGAGGCTGTAAAGGCTGCCGCCGCTGATGTAAACGGCCTTGCCCCGAATCTTCTGCTCCGCCGCCAGCGCCTTGAGCGCTTCGACGATATTCTCGTCGCTCAGGGCGGGCCAGTCACCGGACGCGGGCAGCTCGTGCTTAGCCATAACCTTGCCGACCGTCTGCCTTACGGCGTCAAAACCGATCGGGGTGACGTTTGCGTCTTTCATATCCGCCCAGAAGGCGGGCCAGATCAGCTTGTGAGGAGCGATTTTGCCGTCGTCCTGCTTGGCAAAAACGGGCGCCAGAACGTGCGGAAGCGCCTCGGCGGATTTATTCACGCCGACCGTTCCTAAGCGGTGTGCCATCGACGTCTTCGCAAGATAGGTCTTTTCGCCGGGCCAGGGACCGCTGTGACAGGCGGTGCAGGTAAGCCTCTCGAAGTGCACCGGCGGAAGGCCGAGATGCTCCGGCACAGGCGCTCCGAGTCGGCCCGCCGTCGGCTCAGCGCCCGGTTCTCCCGGGAGATGACAGCCCTTGCACGAAGAGGTCGCCGACAGGCGGTTCGCCGACACGTCCGCCTCGCCTTCATAACCGCGAATGATATTGTGGTCGATACCGTTACGGTGACAATCGACGCACGTCAGGCCGGCCGTAAGGTGAATATCCTCGTCCGACGACCACTTCTCGGCATCGTTGCCGTCTATGTACATATTGGAATGACAGAAATAGCACCGGTTCGCCGCTGATTCTCTTTCGATATTGAGCAAAACCCGCTTCTCACTGTCGAACGCGCCCGCCCGGTAAGCTATGGCGGGGGCAACAAGCTTTGGGTCGTCCGGCGGCTCCGGCATCATCGGGTCGTAAGTGTCGGGCATATCCTTGGCGGAGCCTGTCACTGCGGCGAAGCTGCAGGTGGCTGCCGCCGCCCAGCGGAAATTCTCTCGCACGACCTGAGCGGCGTACTCGGCCTGGTTGTGGCCCGGGTCGGCATCGTGGCAGCTCAAGCAGTTCGCCTCCAGCTTGCCTGAGACCATCGAGCGCATAATCTGGCTTGGTTCTTCGCCCGGCTGCTCCCCGACCCCGCCGCCCGGTATATGCCTGCCGAAAATCTTCAAGAACAGGAGCCGACTCAGCCCGACCTGCTCGGGTTTGAACACGCCGGGCCACGGACGATACGAGATTGGAATCTGTATGCCCGTCCGGGCATCGGCAAGTATCCAGGGTTGTCCGACTCGGCCGTGCGCCTCGATGCCGATATCCACAACGCCAGCGTTGAAGTGCCACCCCTTCGTTACCGTCGAATAGCTGTGGCAGGCACCGCAGGTTTTGCTCGTCGAGAAAGGCAAGAGCGGGTCGTCATCGGGCGATACCTTCTCGCCTTCCTCGGTCATCAAGGGAATAAGGTGAATCGGATGCGCCCGGCTGCCGTCACTCTCGTCGCCAAGCATCTTCTGTTCCGATTCAGCCGCCGCAACCCGCCAGGGACAGACCAACAGCGGCAAACACAAGATACCCGTCAGTATCAGTATTCGTCTCAACGCACCACCAATCCTTTTCTCAATGTGCTAACATCGGTCAAAGATATTTAACAAAGCCGCCATTCGCAGAGGAGCTTAGACCTTGAAATCTTCGGGCTTGAACTCCAGCCTATTGCCGGCCGCCACCGCCTCATTGACCTTCAATACGGTCACGGCGGTCTCATATCCTATCTCAGCCGGGCAATTCAGTTTCGCCTTGCCGCGAACGGCATTGAAGAAGTTCTCGAGGTGCGGCTGGTGGTACGCCTTGCCTTCCATCGTCACGGGAATATCATAGCTCGGCGGCTTGGGCGACTCACGAACATCCAGCACCGTGTCGCCGCCGGCGGGCTTCTTCGCTTCTTCCTCCACAGGGGGCGCCTTGACGTAGCCCAATTTCACCCATTTATCCCAACTGTCGGCGGGCACCCAGGCCTCGCGATAGACGCTGCCGCGAGACGAAGCCTCTGATATTTCAAGCGTCCCCTCGTCGCCCATAAACGTCTCGAAGTATCCCCTGGCGCTGTTGGTCGTTATCGTCTGATAGAACGCCCTGACTATCCCGTCTTTCGTCTCGTATTCATATATGGCCATAACGTTGTCGTACCAGTCGTGGTCTTTCCAGTAGTCGATGCCGCCGCTGGCGATTACCGATTTCGGACTGGCGCCGAGGAACCAGCTATAGATATCAATCTGGTGGGAGCCGAGATCGACTATCGGCCCGCCGCCCAATCCCTTGTACCACCGCCAGTTCCTGAACTGCTGCATACTCTTGAAGCCGTACTTCTCGAGCGTGGCCGCATCTATTTCGGCCTTCTTTGGCCAGCCGGCATCTTCGCACGCGGTCTTGCTGCGGTTCCACTGACCGTTTACCGTGGTGATCCGGCCCAGCAGCTTGGCCTCGGCGATGAGCTTCTCGTAGCAGTGCCGATAGCGCGGATTGCTGCGGCGCTGGTGACCGATTTGCAGCAGCTTGCCGGTCTTCTTCGCCGTCTCGGCCATCTTCCTGGCGCCTTCGAGCGTGTTCGACATTTCCTTCTCACAATAGACGTGCTTGCCGGCCTCCATACAGGCCACCGCGTGCGGAGAATGCCAGAAATCAGGCGTCGCGACCAGCACTGCATCGAGGTCCTTCTCCTTATCGAGCATCTCCTTGTAGTCTTCGTATGTGTTGTGCTCATGCTTGTAGGCCTTGAGTATGCCCGAAACGCGCTTCTGGTTGTACTCCGTCCAGATGTCGCATATAGCCTTGAAACGAACGCCCGGAACCTGGCCTTTTATGATGGCGTTCATCAGCACCTGGCCCTGCTCCCCGCATCCCAGAATAGCAATATTCAGGTCATCGGACCCGCCGGCTGCCGCCCCCAGAACCATCGGTGAAAATGCCAGGCTCGCCCCCACAGCCGCCGTTGATTTGATAAAACTACGTCTGTCTATTCCCTTTTTTGTGTTTTGATTGTTCATTGCGCTTTTGTCAACTCCAAAAATGTAACAGAATCGTCAGCCAAATAATGGCCTAACACTATAGCTACACCTGACATTCCGGTCAAGCGAACATCTACCCTATTTGCGCAGCGGCTTGACTATGATATTGCGATAGGCCACCGGGCCGTGGTTGCCCTGGAACATCAGGGGCCCCGTCGCCGCTTCCCTGCCGGCGATGCCGCCGGGCGTCTGACTGGCTAATACGAGGTTCTCCTTGTGAATCACCTCGCCGTTCAGCTCGACCCTCACAAGCTCGGCGTTTTCAACCTTCTTGCCGCTTGCATCGAACTTAGGAGCCTTAAAATCAATAACGTACTTCTGCCACACGCCCGGGCGCCTTGTGGCGTTAACCTGCGGCGGACTGGCGCCATAGACCGCGCCCATATCGCCCCCGCCCATCTTCACGCTATCCCAACTGTCCAGCACCTGGATCTCATACTCGCCCATAACGTAAATGCCTGAATTTGAGCCCTTGGGGACCATCACTTCAAGCTCGATTCGGCAGTCGCCGAACTTCTCCGTGGAGTAAATATCGAGACTATCGCCGTGCTGTGCAGCCAAGTTGATCATTTCGCCGCTACCGCCTTTGTTGACAAGCTGCTTGGGGTCGTCGGGCGACATCGCAGCCTTACCGGCCACCCACTTGCTCTTATTCTTGTCGCCATTGACCACCCAGTTATCCAGGTCCTTGCCGTTAAACAGCACGACTGCATCGCCGTACTTGGGCGCCAGCTCCTTGATGCGGATGTCCTTGAATTCCACGACCATCGGCGGGCCGGCGTGAATCTGCAATGCAAGCAAACCTTCCTTTGCCGCACCTTTGGTATCCTTCGGGTCGTCAGGAGCGGTCAGGCGGTCGAAGTCAATCAATTGCATCATCGGATAACCGTTGAGGTAATGCGTCAAATGGTTGCCCTGGGCGATGATGTGATACTCGTTCCAGTCCTTGTCGTTGTAATAGCCGGCCTTTATCAGCTCGTCTTTGTCGGAGACGTTGCCTATGACGTTCTTGTTACCTTCCTTGTCAATGACCATAATATCGCCGACATTGACCAGCGAGCCACGGCCGGCCTCGTGATAAAGGAATCCAACCTTGCCGGGACTGTTCTCCACCTCGGCCTGATAGCCGCTAATCACCCACTTGGATACCTCCTTGCTGCGATACTGCACGCCGGAGTTGCCGTTCTGGAGGCGGAATTTGAGCATCAGCTCGAAGTCTTTGAGCTTGCCGTCCCGCCAAATGATGAACGTGTTGCCCTTGGCCGGGTTCTCCGCCGTTGTCTCGCCGCGAATCACACCGTCTTTGACCGACCACAGCCGCGGGTCGCCGTCCCAGCCGTTCAGGTCCTTGCCGTTGAATATCCACTTCCAGTCGCTCAGCCCCAACTCGGCCTCTGTCCGCTCGAAGAAGGACACACAGCCTGCTATCTCCGGCATCGAGTTCAGCCAGTTGTACTCGTATTCAATGGAAAACACGCCCTGGAACTTCTGTCGCTTCAACTCGGCCAATATCGCTTTTGCGTCGCATTTTCCCGTACCCCATATCACATCGTGACCCTGATCGAGGTCCTTAAAATGCAGACTGATAATGCGTCCTTCGAGCTTCTTGATCTGCTCGAGCGGATTAAGCTCCGAACGCATCCAGTGCCCCGTGTCCGCACAAGCCCCGATCCGCCTGCTCCGACCTTTGCAGACCTTGAGCACGGTTTCGGAATCCCAATAATACGACGGCTTAGGGTGGTTGTGAATCGCGACGTTAATCTTGTACTCCTCGCACAGCCTGTCGATAAGGTCGAAGGCGTCCTCCGGCGGCTCAGAGACAATCGTCTCAATGCCCGTCTCCCGCGCAAAATCGAATACCTTTCTGCACTCGGCCTCGTTGTTCGACAGTCCGACCACACCGTAGTTCATCAGCCTGACCCCCGCTTCCCGCAGCATTTGCATCATCAACTGCCTGTCTGGGCCGGACATATTGTGGTCCGTCTTGACGTCGGGCTTTTCCTTGCTCAGGGTCTGACCGGGATAAACCTCGATATACCGCATACCAAGCGCCTTTGTCTTCGCAACCGCCTCTTCAAACGTGAAACGATTGAAACTGTACGCCTGCATCCCCAGCTTCCAGGGGTCCTGGTCGGCTTGTGCGCCGCCCACACAGCAGAGACACAATACGAACACCGACAACGCAACTGTAATTTTCACACGTTCGTTCATTTGGTTTTCTCCTTACTACATTGCGCGAATCGCCTTCGCGTTACACTTATAGTGTCCATCCGGAACGATATTCACGTTTCAGATGCTCATTTGCACTGCTGGGATTCGTAACCTTGAGTTTTTCGCCGTCCCACTCCAACCTGGCCCCGGCCTTGGCCGCCACGTTCCCCAAAAGGATAGTCTCGGTCAAAGGACCGGCGTAATCGAAATTGGACAGACCCTTCGGGCCGCCCTTGCAGGCCCTGATCCACTCCTGCCAGTGGTCGATTCCCCTCTCGAATAGCTGTTCAGGGGCCTTGAAACCCTTCATCCGCGATTCCGGTATCAGCCTCGCTCCGCCGCCGTGGGGAGCAAGTATAACACCTTCATCACCGTAGTATAGCCCACCCTGGTCCGGCAGATTCCGCTCTTTTTCGAGCTCCTTCGGCCTCGGCGGATTGTTTGCACCGTCATACCAGGTCATGACCACCGGCGGCAAATCGCCGCGCGCGGGGAACTCCCATTTCACTACCGTTTTCTCAGGATAGGTCTCATCGTTAAACGGCCCCGGCGTCGCCTCAATGCTCGTCGGGTACTTCAGGTCAAGGGCCCACCACGCCGGGTCGATTATATGGCAGCCCATATCTCCGAGCGTACCCGTCCCGAAATCCCACCACCGACGCCAGTTGCCGGGCGCATAGACCGGATGGTAAGGCCGATACGGGGCAGGTCCAAGCCACAAATCCCAGTCCAGTGTCTCAGGGATAGGCGGCGTGTCCGTCGGACGAACGCCCCCGCCCCAGTTCTTGTTGCTCCAAATATCCACCCGGCGGACCTTGCCTATCACGCCGGTCTTGATCATCTCAACCAACTGCCTAAGATACCCCTCCGCGTGAAGCTGGGTGCCCATCTGCGTCATCACCTTGTGCTCGCACGCCGCCTCGGTCATCCTGCGGACCTCATAGAGGTCGTGCGCCAGAGGCTTCTGGCAATAAACGTGCTTGCCCATCTTGATAGCCATCACAGCCGCCACGGCGTGCGTATTGTCGGGCGTCGATACCGTTACCGCCTCAATGCTCTTTTCCTCTTCCAGCATCTTGCGGAAATCCTTGTACTTTTTCGCATTCGGGTACCTTTTGAATGCCCCCTCGCCGTGTTTCCAGTCAACGTCACACAGCGCAACTATCGTTTCGGTGCCGACCTGCTCCGAATCGGACGCACCCATCCCGCCGATCCCGATACAGGCAATGTTCAGTTTCTCGCTCGGCGGCGTATTGCCCGCCCCGCCGAGAACGTGCCGAGGAACAATCGTAAAAGCCGCAACGCCGGCAACGGCGCCACCCAAAAACTCACGACGAGATATCGTTTTCTTCTTCAAAGCTCAACTCCTAATTCGGTGGAATCACAACGTCCAGCCCTTGCGATATTCGCGCTGCAGAAATTGATTCGCATCGGGGACATTCGTTATCTTCATATTCTCCCCGTCCCACATCAGCTTCGTCCGGTTCATTCGCTCTTTCAGCTCGGCCCGCAGGGCAACATTGCCCAGGAGAACAGCCTGCGCCAGCGGGCCGGCGCGGTCGGGGAAATTCGAGCCGGCGGGCTTGCCGCCCTTGCAGGCCTCAATCCATTCAATATGGTGGCCCGGCGATCTGGGGATGGTCGGGTCCGGCTTCTTGTATTCACTCATTTTTGACTCGGGTATCAGCCTGCCGTTGAGCATTTTGCCTTTGTCCCCGATGTACAGCGCCCCATTTGTTCCCATCTGCCGGTCATCTTCCAGCTCGTCAGGCCGCGGAGGCCTCATCCCGCCGTCATACCACGTCAGCTTGACCGCCGGCTGCTCGCCGCGTGCGGGGAACTGATAATGCACAATCGAGGCCACAGGATACGTCTCCTTATTGACCAGCGTGGAAATCGCCTCAACGCTCGTCGGGTGTCCGAGCTTGAGCACGCGGAAAACCGGGTCCAACGCATGGCAGCCGATGTCGCCTAATGCCCCCGTTCCGAAATCCCACCAGCCCCGCCAAACAAACGGCAGGTACGCGGGGTTGTAAGGCCGCTCCGGCGCGGGCCCAAGCCACAAATCCCAATCCAGCGTATCGGGCACCTTCGGCGCATCCGCCGGCCGATCCACTCCCTGAGGCCAATAGACCTTGTTAAGCCCGTTCAGAGGCCGATCCGTCCAGACGTGGGCCTCCCGCACGGGGCCGATGGCCCCATCCCAGATATATTCGCGCAGCAGGCGAGTCTCCTCGCCCGCCTGACCCTGGTTACCCATCTGCGTGGCGACTTTGTGCTCGCGGGCCGCCTCGGCAATCATCCGAGCCTCATAGACGGAGTGCGTCAGAGGCTTCTCACAATAGACGTGCTTGCCCCTCTTAATGGCCGCCATCGAAGCCGGCGCATGGACGTGGTCCGGCGTCGCAACCACGACTGCGTCGATGTTCTTGTCCTCCTTATCCAACATCTCGCGGAAATCCTTGTATTTCTTTGCATTGGGGTAACGCTTGAACGTGTCACCCGCGTGCCGCCAATCAACATCGCACAGCACCACGATGTTCTGGCTCTCCAACGCCTGAAGGTCGGATGCCCCCTGTCCGCCGACACCTATACCTGCGATATTCAGTTTCTCGCTGGGCGGCGTATTGCCGGGACCGCCCAAAACGCGCCGCGGAACAATCGTAAAGGCAGCTACCGCCCCCGCGGCACCAATGAAATCGCGTCGAGACAACTTCTTGTTATTCACAATTCAACTCCTAACTCTGTTTGCCCGTGTCAAGAATAGTGTAAACCAACGGCCCCCTTCTTCGACTTCAATTCGAGGGAATTCGTGTCAATTCGTGGTTAAACATTACAGCATCCAGCCTTCACGAAACTCCGGCCTAATGTATTTATTCGCTTCGGGCAGGTTCGTAACCTCCATCTTTGGCCCATCGTAGTACAGTTTGAGACCCTTTTCATAGAGCTGCTGGCCCATCCGCACCGCGATATTGCCCAACAAAACGACCTCAGCCATAGGCCCTGAAACGTTGAAATTCGACCCCGCCGGCTCGCCGCCCTTGCAGGCATTGAGCCACTCCTGATGATGCCCCGGCGAACGGGGCAGAACCTTTGGCGGCTTGCCGTACTCGGCATTGCGCGATTCAGGCAGTAGCCTGTGGGCGAGCATCTTGCCCTTGTCGCCCACGTAGAGATTATCGTCGGCATCACCGAAACGCCGAGCGTCCTCCAGTTCAGCCGGACGAGCAGGCATAAGACCCCCATCGTACCAGGTCAGCTTCATCGGCGGCATATCGCCCCTCGCGGGAAAATCATAGCGGATGATCGACGCCAGAGGCGCCGTCTCTTCATTGACCCCGCTCGAGCACGCCTCCACACTGATCGGATAGCCCAGCTTCAACGCCCTGTAAATCGGTGCAAACTGATGGCACCCGATATCCCCCAGGACGCCCGTGCCGAAATCCCACCAGCCGCGCCAGCTAAACGGCAGATACCACGGATGATAGGGCCGCCACTTGGCCGGGCCGAGCCACAAATCCCAGTCGAGACCTTCCGGCACCGGCGGCGTATCCGTCGGCCTGTCCAGCCCGCGAGCCGAGATAGGCCGGTTGCACCACGAATGAACCTCCCGCACCGGACCTATCACGCCGGCCCAGATAAACTCGCAAACAAGCCGAATCCCCTCATCCGCCTGCGCCTGGTTGCCCAACTGCGTGGCGACCTTTGCCTCTCGCGCCGCCTCAGTGACCCTGCGGATCTCATATATCGAATGGGCCAGCGGCTTCTCGCAATAGACGTGCTTGCCCCTTTTGATGGCCGCCATTGACGCGACGGCGTGCACATGGTCCGGCGTCGCCACTATCACCGCGTCGATGTTCTTATCCTCCTTGTCAAGCATCTCGCGGAAATCTTTGTATTTCTTCGCATTGGGGTATCGTTTGAACGTACCAGCCGCCTGCCTCCAGTCCACGTCGCAAAGCGCCACGATATTTTGGCTTTCCACCTCCTGAAGGTCGCCTGCTCCGCGCCCGCCGACACCGATACCCGCAATATTGAGCTTTTCGCTCGGCGGCGTATTGCCCGCGCCACCCAGCACGTGACGGGGCACTATCGTGAACGCAGCCACACCCGCAGCGCCCCCTACGAACTCCCGTCGAGACATTTTCTTGTCTTTCATAACGTCACCCCTGTCATTCGCCAAAGTAGGGTGTGCAAAATTTGTTTTTTATTTTGCACACCCTACGAGTTTCATAATTCGGTATTCGCTATTAGACACTCGCCTATACAAAACAAAGGGGTCCCTCTCTGGCGCCGCCCTGGCAATCGGGACCCCTTGCTTACCGATTTGCACTATATTTCCCAGCCCGCACGGTACATCTTGCTGACGTACTGATTAGCATCAGGCACGTTGGTCACCTTCATCTTCTTGCTGTTCCACTCGATCCGCTTAGCCGTTCGGACCGCCAGGTTGCCCACGAGCAGCGCCTCGGTAAAGGGACCGGCATACCAGAAGCCCGACTTTGCATTCTGGGGCTTGCCGTCTTTGCAGGCCTGAATCCATTCCTCGTGATGGCCGATTGACCGCTCCAGCATCTTGGGCGGACGGCCGTATTCCTTCATTCTCGATTCAGGAATCAACCTCGGCGCGCCGGCGTGGCTCGGGCCAAGAAGCTTGCCCTTGTCGCCGACGAACAGAATACCGTTGTCGCCCAGGTTTCGCCCTTCTTCGAGCTCCTCGGGGCGTGGGGGCAATTTGCCGCCGTCATACCATTTCATCGTCACCGCGGGCCGGTTGCCCTTGGCCGGGAAGTAGTACGTGATGATGGACCACTCCGGAAAAGTCTCGTTGTTCACCGGGCTTGATTCGGCCTCGGCGGCGATTGGCGCACCAAGCTCCAGAGCGAAGAACGCCGGGTCGGCGTTGTGCACTGCCATATCGCCCAGAGCGCCGCAGCCGTAATCGAACCAGCCGCGCCATTTGAAAGGCACATAGTCAGGGTGGTACGGCCTAACGGGGGCCGGGCCGAGCCAGAGATTCCAGTCCAGCGTCTCCGGCACCGGCGGCGTATCTTTGGGTCTGTCAACGCCCTGGGGCCACCACGCCCTTCCGCCCGGAACGCCGGCCCTGTCGGTCCAGACATGGACCTCCTTGACCGCGCCGATTGCTCCATCTTTGATGAACTCATAATACAGACGCAGCCCCTCGCCGGCGTGGCCCTGGTTGCCCATCTGCGTCACAACGCCCATCTTCCGGGCCACCCTGGCCATCTCACGGGCTTCCCGGATGGTATGCGCCATAGGCTTCTCGCAATAGACGTGCTTGCCCATCTTCATCGCCCGTATTGCGGCAGGCGCGTGGATATGGTCCGGCGTGCCGATAGTCACCGCGTCGATCCGCTTGCCCTCTTTGTCGAGCATCTCGCGGAAATCCTTATAGACTTTGGCATTTGGGAACTTCTTGAACGTGCCGCCGGCCTGCCGGCTGTCAACGTCGCAAAGAGCCACAACGTTTTCGCCTTCGCAAGCATTGATGTCGGCTGCGCCGCGACCGCCTACTCCGATACCGGCAACGTTGAGCTTCTCGCTCGGGGCCTTCTTACCCGGCCCGCCAAGCACATGCGCCGGCACAATCGTAAACGCCGCGACCGCCGCTGCACTGCCCATAAAGGCGCGGCGTGATATCTTATTATCCTGTTGTCCGTTTCTTCTTTTCTGATCGTTCACACTCATATTCCTTTCACAAAATGGCACAGCCATAATAAAAAAGCTTCATTTCAAAATCTCTATACACAACCTAAAACCATTATTCCAAAGCCCTGTCTTCGCCGGCCCGACGGTTCAACGTTCGATAACCCAGATGTTGCGATACTCCACCGGGTTGCCGTGGTCCTGCAGGTATATGGGGCCCGGCTCGGTGGCCTTGCCGCCAAGCGCCGCTGTCGTCGGCCCCTTGGCCTGCGTCTTATCCTGAATCAGTACGCCGTTATGAAGCACCGTCAACGTGGGGCTGCTCACCATCTTGCCTGCACTGTCGAAACGCGGCGCGCTGAAGGTAATATCATAAGTCTGCCACTGGCCGGGCGGGGCGCACATATTCACAAGCGGAGCCTTGACCGTGTAGATCCCGCCGCACTC
>Ga0315273_10001492_pt1 | contig 26765 bp, 56 predicted proteins | sample YL17G02_0_MG_FD_205753 | JGI IMG/M metagenome (GOLD analysis project Ga0315273, IMG submission 205753) | Sediment microbial communities from Yellowstone Lake, YNP, Wyoming, USA - YL17G02_0 | ecosystem: Environmental > Aquatic > Freshwater > Lake > Sediment | place: USA: Wyoming | collected... | reverse complement strand
CCCGCCCGTTTTGCGACCAGTGTCGTCGAGACAGCGCCGTCGCCTTCACCCAGTGCCTCGACTATCACCCACGGCCCGGCGATGTGTGCGAGGGCTGTGGGTCCGTCTACGAGGTCCCGCCACCCTACACCACGTTTCCCTTTGATCAACCCCACTGGCGCCGACGCGGGGCCCTGGAGGTGATGCGTGAGGCCCTTGGTCTACTGCGACCGGTGTCTGAGTGCGAGCCCGCATCTGGAGTCGTTGTCAAACCCCCACGGCCCGTGGCCAGGTGACGTCTGTGGTCAATGCGGCGCCGTCTGGCGATCCTTTAACTGGCGTCAACCCACGGTCCTGGAGACCATGGCCCGGGCGATCAGGGAGAACTCATGGCCCGACTAGGTAGGCATCTGGATCGTGAAGACTTTACTCCCGAGGTCCAACGGGTCATTGGGGCCCTTGATCTCCTCGACGACGAAATTCGTGAACGCGTATGTGCCACGGCCATGGGTCGCGCGCGTCTGCGCGACTGGTCCCGGGACAAGAAAGAGGACGAGACGAAGTACGATCATCCCAGGCGTTTTCCCGGCGATGATCACGTCGACGCCTGGAAGGACTACGAGTCTTGTTACCACGTCTCTCAGCCCTATGATCTATCCACCAACGAGATTGTCGGCTTGGCCGAACTCATCAAGGCCGAGGGCATCGACGTCACCATCTCCGCCCAAGGTTCCTGGTACAACCCCGGGCGCACACTCAACATCACCCTCAAGCGTCGGCTGTGTTCTCGGCCCTGGGGCCCGAGTGACGAGGTGGGTCCACCTACGAGCCTGGAGATCATGGGCCAGGCGATCAAGGAGTCCAAATGAACTGGGGAGCCACGATCTCATTCGGAGTCCATTCGGGGACCCACGTCTATGTCCTGGGTCTCAACTTTGCCACCGAGGCCGAGGCGCGCGGTGCCGCCCAGGCCCTGATCGACAAGATCCTGGACCTCATGGACGAGGCCAAGGGCACAGACGAGGCCGAGTGGGCCGCGGGTGATGCGATCGACGCGCTCCTGGGCGAGAAACCCCACCCCCACGTCCACTCTTCCTACAGTGACAGGAATTGGCGCGTCGACGTCGCCGAGCTGACCACCAGCCCCTGGAGGGTCCGATGAACACCTTCGATCCCGTCGCCAAGTACTTGCAACCCTGCGCCCGGGGCCGGGTGCGCGTCGAACGCTTCACCGTCGACCACCACGAGTCGATGATGTCCATGCTCAGGCCCGGTTGCTACGTGGCCGAGGGCGACTACACCCGCCTCTTCGTCGGCGGGGCGATGATGATGAGCGACACGTACATGGAACGGGCGTCGAACATCATCGCCGTCCACGAGGCCCGCGGGCGCATGCTCATCGCCGGCCTGGGTCTGGGCTACGTGCTCGTGCCCATCCTCCGCAAGCCCGAGGTGGCGCACGTCACCGTCGTCGAGCTGGTGCCCGATGTCGTCGATCTCGTCGAGCCCGCCGTCCGGGCCCACGTGCCCGGGGACAAGCTGACCGTGGTCGTCGGCGACATCTTCACCTGGACCCCGACCGAAATTTACGACACGATCTACTTTGACGTCTGGGCCGACATCTGCGAGGACAATCTGGAAGACATCACCAGGCTCAAGCGCCGTTTCGCCCGTCGCCATCGCGGGTGGATGGGGGCCTGGGAGGAACAGCACCTGCGCGCCGTCCGTCGCCGATCGCGACGCGAGGAACGCGCATGGGGAGGTTATTGATCGTGGACTCCATGGCCCAGGCCCTGCTGCGAGCGGGTCTGATCACCGAGGCACCCAAGACCGACGCTGAGGATCACCGCCGAGTGCGCGAGAAGGCGCTGGCAAGCGAGATCGACGCGGTCGCCGAACAACTGCGCCTGGGGCACGACGTCGTCGACGACCTCAAGCGTCTGGCACGCGATTATGCGGATGTCTGCGACAACGTCGCCGAGCTGAAAAAGCGCCTCTGATCCAGGCATAACGAAGATGAGACAGACTGACGACCGCGTTCAGTCTGTCTTCACTCGTCTCCGTTGGCTTTAGCGCAATTCCGCGCAACGTGCCCCGAGACCGGTGACCCGACGCGGTGGGAGTCGCACATGGCAAGACCCAGGAAGTTGCGGGACGTGGAGATGGCCGTGGTCGTGGCCTACGTGATTCAGAAGCATGGTCAACCGACCCAGACCCAGATCGCCGAACATCTGACCAAGTTGGGTGTGGCGGCCAACGACGGTGTGCAGTTGCGCAACGTCCTCGACAACCTCAACAAACGCGACATCATCTCCGACAACCAGAAGCCCGAGGCCGACGGCACGCAGGTGCATTACTTCAGCATGAAGCGCGTCTGCTACGCCGGCGTGCCTGAGATGGCCCACATCTCCGAACTGCTGCCGGCGCTGTTGGCCGACGACGATTCGCAGGCCATCAAGGACGCCTTCGACGAGAAGGAGCGTGAGGGGGCCACGGATGCCGAGAAGAAGCCCCCGCGCGAGGCCCTGTACAAGGACGCCCACCGCTACACGGCCGTCTTTCGCACCCTCGACCGCCTTTTCGGTGGGCGCATGATCAACCCCAGCCTCAAGATCCTCCTCGACGCGAGCCAGTACAAGGCCCCGAGTGCCGCCGGCAACGGTCACTGCGACCTCTACTTCGATCGGGACGCCAACGGGGCTCTGATGATCCATGGCGCGGTCGTCCGCGGCTGGTTCAGCACCGGCTTGCCGCGCATCACCCCCTTCGGCGAGGCCCTGGGTCGTGACCACTGCAGTTTCATTCCCATCATCATCAACCCCGAGCAGGGTCTGCAGCTGACGACGTTGCCCGTTCATGACAAGAAGCGCGGCAGCGGGGCCCCGACGACCTATGAGACCCTGATGCCGGGTGAGCTGCTGCGCGTGAGTCTCTGGGCGCCGACGAAGAACTTCATGACCCCGGACCAGATCTGCGCCTACCTCAAGTTTCTGGGCACCAACGCCCGACGCTACCTGAGTCCGGCGCGGGGCATCGAGAGCGGGCGCATGGAACTCATGGTCTTCGTCGACCACGGCCACACGTGGGACGACATCATGGTCAAGGGCAAGACCGACGCGGACATGGACGCCGAGGTCGAGGCGGCGTTGAACAAGTAGGATGGGCGTCGGCTCAGAGGGATGGTCGTGGTGAGTGCGAGTAGGTACTGACGGATGCTCGTTGGGCTTGAGATGGGATGTACGCGCGGTCGGACGGGTTGATAAACGCCGGCTGGGCTGTCAGAACAGGGCCCACGAGCCCTCGCGGTTCGTGGGCCCGATTCTGAACGTCGGCCGGCGAGACGGATTGAAGGAATGCGCGACGGCTTGCAGGAAGATGGGCGCGGGCGACGTGTAGTCAGAACAGGACCCACGAGCTCGTTGTGGTTCGTGGGTCCGATTCTGATCGGACGTTGGGAGGTGCGGGTACGAGAACGCTCATGCGGCAGGTGGCACGATCGGACGATGTGATGTCGTGACTTTCGAATGGTTGGGTGGATGGTGTGGCGACGGAAAAAAGGGCTGGAAAAAATGCCCGGACGCTGAGAAGAAGATCGGCGCGACAACTGGCAGGAAAGTGGGCGCGGGTGACATGGGGTCAGAACAGGGTCCACGAGTCATGGTGATTCGTGGACCCGATTCTGAATTCATGGCCACAGATTGGACTGTCGAAGGGCCGTGGGCATGGGTGTACGGTAGGCGTCAGGTTTGCAGAAGTGCGGGAGCGCGCGACGGTCGGAACAGGGCCCACGAGCCCTCGTGGTTCGTGGGCCCGATTCCGGGCGTGGGTGCGATTGGAAGATGACTTGGCCGCGGAACCTCATGACTGAAGGATTGAAGGTGGACCCGAAAGAAGAGTTGGGAGACCGCTCGTACGGCGGTGGGGTTGTGCGCGCGAACGGACGTCAGAACAGGACCCACGAACCACAAGGCTCGTGGGCCCGATTCTGATGGCGACTGGACGGAGGGTCACTCGAAGTCTCGAAAGAGAGATATATGGGTATAGCCGGGACGGACGCTGGAAAGTCGGGGCGACGGACTGAAAGAGCGCCCGGCAGTGCGCAGACGGTGGCGTTTGTTTGGTTGGAACTCGGGGGCCGCCTGTGGGCCCCCACTTCCCCGGAGACCGCCAATGGACCAGACTCACTACGAGCGCGTGATCACGCACCCCGACTTCAAGGTCCGTGACTTTCGTCGCGATCTGTTGTCCGTCGCCCCCCTCGACGTCGTCAGTGTCTTCCATGCCCAGACCCGGGATGTCGAGGGTCCCTTTGTCGATTTCGTCAAGGACCCGCGGGTAGACGCGATTCTCGAACTCATGTCCGCCGTCGGTCTTGCCAACATTCACGGCGAGGTGGCGACGAACATGAACATGCTCTGGCAACTGGCCAACTACGTCCGGGGCGGCAAGCGCACCTACGTCGTCGCCCCGGGTCTCGCGCGCCGGTTTCTGGTCACCGAGCTTCGGGGTCTGGAGGCCGATGATGTGCGCCTCCCCTATCCCTCGATCTATGTCGTCATCGACCCCGGACTCGGGTTCAGGACCTGGAATCCGGCCACGGGCTGGCATCGAATCGTGGGCGCCTATGTGACCCAGGACGATGATGGTTGGCGTCTGCTCCTCTGTGCCCGGGGCCAAGAGGGTCTGCCGACGTGGGACGACGCCCTCTCGTCTTTCAACCTGCATCTGAACACGACCGTCGACGCCGCGGTCGAAGAGATGCGTGAGAGCGTCCTGAAATGTAACCAGGTCGTCAATGGCCTGCCCGCCGACGCTGAGGACCTGGTCACGCGCTGGGTCGCGGTGTTCAAATGGCTCCTGAACCTGGTCATGTTCGTCACCCACGCCGATGCCGCCGACATCGAACACGTCGAGGCCAACGAAGCGGCCCGGGCCCTGTTCGAGCGCGCGCAACGGGCCCAGGGGGCAAAACGTGCGCGGCTCCATGCCCGGCTCAAGGACCTGCCCCGGCGTCCGCGCGTCGTCGTCGGCGCGCGCGTGGTCGTCGATGATCGTTGGCCACGTACCGCGGGCCAGGCCCGGACCCTCCTGATTCACACCCTCGTCGCCGGCCACTGGCAGCGTTATCATGTGGGGACCGGACGCCAGGAAACGGTCTGGCGGTTCCGGCAACCGTTTTGGCGCGGTGCGGGCGAAGAGGGGCCGACCGTGCACGAGGTGGGGGATGGAGGAGATCACGCGTGAGGAGGCCGAGCGGCGTTACGTGGCCTGGCGACAAAAGGAATTCGCGCGCAAATTCCGCGCCGAGGCCGCGGGCCTGTGCGACGAGGACCTGGAGCATTTGCTCGGCAACATCCACATCGTCACCGACAGGAGCGACTGATGAGCGATGTCAATACCCTGACCCAGTTTTCGATCCCCGTCAAATACAACTCCGACGACATCGACTTCGTCGTCATGGCCCGGCTCGTGGGGCGCCTGAGCCTGTCCATTGTCAGAATCGGCAATCGGTCCGTGGCCGTGCTCACGGTCGAGGACAAGTTGCCCGTGGCCATGGAGGTCGACGATGGCCGGTGACGAGTGCATCCACTGTCATCGGCCCCGCAGCGCACACACCGACGACCTCCTGGGCCGGTGCCCGGGACAGAGGTATGGCTTCTACAAGAACAAGTACGACCACAATGGCAACCTGGACTGCGAGGCCACCGACGAGCCCGTGTGCCCGCACTGCGGTGAACGTGACCAAGACTGGTGGGAGTCCATCGACGGCGACGAGGAGCAGCGCGTGACCTGCGGCTACTGCGAACAGATGTACGACGTCGAGATCCACAGGTCCGTAGACTTCACGACCACGATCCCCGATTTGGAGACCGAGGCCTGGGAGGAGCACGAGCGCCGGGATCGGGAGAAGACTCGCCATGACGCCGAGGACGAGATCGCGGCGACCATGCCCCCGGGAACGCGCGTCCGCGTCCGCGAGACCTCTCTCCACCAGCGCGACCGGGGACGCGAGGGCCGGGTCGCAAACCGCGAGTACGACCGATTCCACGGTTTCATCTCCGTGGACATTGACGGTCGCGAGGAGTTCTTTCGACCCTCGGACCTGGAGGTCATCAAATGAAACGACTCTTTCGTGTCCAACGACGCTACGACGAGATCATCTGCGTCGAAGATGCGGGCGACGTTGCCGACGTCTGGAACCGTCACGTCAACGAAATCGGCTACCAGCAACAGGACGTGACCGAGCTCAAGCGCGGCGACAAGCTCCCCCACGAATACGACGACTGCTACTGTCCCTGGGGCACGGACGAGACCATCGCCGACGTCTTCGAAGCCCAGGCCCAGGAGGCCTGGAAAGGACGCCGGGCCGTGCACGTGGTCACGGCCGCCGACGTGGGCGAGGACGAGGGCATCTTCGCCTGCATCGGCCGTGTGCAGGAGCAGGACGTGGGCAAGGTCATCTTCCGCGTCGACGCCATCTACCAGGCCGAGAACGACGAGCAGCGCCAGACCCGACGGGCCAATGTCGGCGACCGCGAGATGGCCAAGAGCATCTTGATGGGAAAACTCCTGGCCAAGCAGGCCGAGGTGACCAGGATCATGGAGGAGATCGCCGGGTCATGAGGATCGTCATCATCCCCTTCGGCCAACTGCCACCCGACGACGCGGGTGCCGAGGAGATCACCGTGTCCGCCGACGATGACTGTTATCTGCGACTCGTCGACGCCGCACGCGCGCACCTCCGGACCCAGGGACGTTGGGTGGCCATGGTCTGGGATCGACGGGCCCTAGACGGCCGCTTCTGGGTCGCCTACAGCCTCACCGACCCCCTGCCCAAGGTCCCCGCACGTCCCGTCCGTTGCCGCAGATCGTGAATCAACCCGGGTCCCGGGCCCCAGCGCCCCGTGCCCAAGGAGAAGAGGCAATGATCAGATACTACTATCAAAAGATCGAGGGCAAGAGACACTGTGTCGCCTACAGCACCAGCAGTCGCGAGGAGCTCGTGTCCTGGGGCAAAAATCACGGATGTGACAACAAGCCCCTGACCGAGAACCAGGGCCTCATGCCCCGCTACGATCTGGGCACGTCCCGGGCCCCGGCGAAACCGGTTGAGGACAACGTCTTCAAGCTCGATGCCAAGATCTGGCGGCGGCGGGAGATGTTGCGCCAGTCCAAGGAAGCCGCTCAGGAAGTCACGTCGCAGCCGCCGCTCGTCATCGCCCACGAACCCGAGCAGGTCATGAACATGCTCGATTGGAGCCACCCGATCATCATCACCGACCCGGCGAACTGGACGCCGCCAAAGACGACGACCTCGGGCGTCTTCCTCGTCACGCCCGAGTTGGCTCAGCGTCTGATCGACCTCTCCTGCGGTCAGCGGCCGCTGAGTCAGCCCAAGGTCCTGCGCCTGGCCACGCGCATGGACGAGGGTGGCTGGATCTACAGCCACCAGGGTCTGGGCTTCAACAAGAAGTGTGAGTTCAACGATGGCAATCACCGGGCCCATGCCGTCATCCTCTGCGGCAAGAGTATCCCCTTCGAGATCACCTTCGGCATGGACGTCGAGTCGTTCCGCATCATCGACGACGACAACAACCGCAACGTCTCCGACCTGGTGACCATTCGTCGCGGTCAGGCCGTGCCCAACGTCAGGAAGCTCTGCGCCATCGGCAGGGCGATGATGATTGGTCTCAGCCCGGGCAACATGTCCAAGATCGACAAGCAGACGCAGGTCGACTTTGTCGACTGGTACATGGACCTGGTCAGCGAGTGCTACCTGACCGTGCGCAAGCGACCGGAGTGGGCCCGCGTCGCGCCCCTGATCGCGGCCTTCGCCAACGCCATGCGCGGTTCCGACGAGTGGCCCGGTGGCCATGGTTGCCGCGCCAAGGCCGACATCATGCCCCACCTGGTTCGCTACATCGCCCAGTCGTGGCAGGGTGACAAGGACCCGATGAAGATCCTGCACCTGGCCATCGAGCGCCGACGCGTGGACCAAGGCCGGACGGCGTCGGGCGAGGACTCGCGTCACGACATCTACGGCATGGCCGTCAACGCGCTGAGACAGTGTCTGCGTGGCGAAGAGGGCACGCGGGTCTTCGTGGGCACGGTCGAGTGGGGCGACGACAAGGATCGCGGTCGTCGTCCACGTCGGCGCGTGTACACGGGCCGGGAAGAGGGTCATGTTGTCGGCGGCTGATCGCGTCCTGGTCGTCGAGGCCCTCGAACGGCTGGTGCGTGTGCTCGGTGGCCAGCTGGCCCGTGAGAAGAGTCCCTCGCGGGCCAGTCAGGCCAAACTGCGTCGGGTCATGGACCTGTTGGAACGCACCCGATTCGGTCAATGCCAATACCCGGACTGCGACCAGGCGGCCACGGACATGGCCAAGGGCACCGAGCACGCCCTGGGCCAGTACTGTGCCCCGCATGCCGAGCTCGTGGCGGCCGAGGGCGACCCGCAATATCTCACCACCTGCCCCCATTGCCAGTGTCGTTTCGGCGACTGGGGCTGAAAAGATCCCACCGATCGGGGCATAACGGGGACGCAGACAACATCATCCGACGATGTTGTCTGCGTCCCCGTCCCTTGACACGTTTAGAGAAAGGAGGCGATGGGGTGACGAATCCCAAGCCCACTCACAATCTCTGCATCATCGCCAAGGAGGAGCAGAAAGGGGGATTTCAGACCATCGGCATCGGATGGCTCAATGACAAGGGCGCCATCAGCATCAAGTTGAACAAGGGCGTCACGTTGACGTGGCGCGACATGGAGGATCACGTCCTCTATCTGTTTGCGCGCGAAGACAAGTAAACCCACACAAGCAAGGGAGTAATCACATGGCCGAAGCGGCAAAGAAGTTGTCACCCGATGTCGTCGTCAGTCTCATGCTCATCACCCCCAGGATCGCCAAAGAGCTTTTGGAAAGAACCAAGTGCGTCCTCGAAGGCTCCCCTATCACCCAGCGTCCCCTGAACATGTCCAAGGTCAAGAAGTACTCCAGGGACATGGTCGACAAGGTCTGGTACATCGGTGACAGCATCTGCATCGCCGTCAACAAGGCGGTGATCCAGGGCCAGCACCGACTGGCCGCCATCATCCACTCGGGTGTCAGTGTGCAGATGGTCGTCGTCGAGGGTGTGGCCGTCGAGGCCTTCTCCAAGTTCGACCCGCCCGAGGTCCAGCGCACGATCAGTGACTTCTTGGTGATGATCAGCGGCTCGAAGATCAACACCTACGTTGCCAATCGCCTGGCCGCCGTCGCCCGGCCCATGCTCGTCGGTGCCAAGGGCACCAAAAAGCTGGAGCGTATGGACGTGGCCACCCATGGCTACGAGCACCACGATCTCATCCTCGACGTCGAGCGCGCCCTCGGCCCCATGGACGGCCTGAAGATGCCCTCGTCGATCACCGCCGCCTTCTGTAACGCCGCCTTGGCCTATGACGCCCGCGATCGAGTCGTCGATCTGGCCAATGTCTGGCGGAGCGAGAGGTTCAAGAAGACCTCCGAGTCCGTGCGCATGGCCAAGTCCGAAGTGCGTCGTGTCACGGCCCTGGCCATGGCCAAGGGCAAGCGGCCCACATCGCGCCTGCTCTACAGGCTCTGCTGTCACGCGCTCAAGGCCGCCTTGGAGGGTCGGCAGATCGAGGCCATGGTCGAGGATCTCGACGGCTTCCAGGGGGTGGGCTGATGTCTAAACTCAAGGTCTTCAAGGGTGGTCGGTCTCATGACGATCTCTCGGTCAGCGAGGCCCGCGAGTACATGAACGAGCACCTGCGCGATGGCACCGAGTGTCTGGTCTGCGGCCGCGCTTGCAAATGCCATCGACGGAACATGATCCCGACCTTGGTTGAGACCCTGGTCATCATCGACAAGGCCGCCGTTCGTGGCGCATGGGTCAACGTGGCCGACCTCAACCTGAAAAACGGCGGTGACTATGCCAAACTCCGGTACTGGGAGTTGGTAGAGAAGGGTGCCGACAACCGTTGGCGTGTGACCCTGCGCGGTCATGATTTTCTTGATGGCAAGGTCACCATCCCCAAGACCGCACTCGTCTACAAAAACCAGTCTCTGGGTCTGGAGGGAGACGAGATATTCGTCTCCGACGTCGGAGGCGGGTCATGATGCGGTTCAACATCACCCAGAAGGGAAATTTTTGGTCTGGAAGTGGGCGGCCGGTGCGTGTTCGCGCGCGCCGATTCAAGACCACGATCCTCTGCGTCTTCGATGTCGCCGCGGCCCTGGGCGTGACCGTGGCCCGTGTCAGGGCCGCTGCCGAGGCCGAGTCCACGATCCAGTCGATCCACTGCGAACTCGTCTTCCACCTGTCCTGGGCCACGGAGGAGGAACTGCGCGAAGAGTTTCCCGACGCCGTCTTTGTCAACTCCTCCCCATCGTCTCCACCGCGTCCCTGCACCATCCACTACCTTACCAGTGGCCGCTATGCTCGGAGTGAGGACGTGGACATGCGCACGATGACCGCGACCCGAGACTTTTTGGAATTGACTCGACGCCAGTTCGAGGCCATCGTCCATCAGGCCCCGGGCTATCGCAGTTTTCTGCCCGTGGCCGCCGTCGGTATCACCGTCCACCCGCATAATTGGGTTCCGGCCAGTGGCGTCTTCTTCGCACCCGTCCACAACCCCGAGCCACTCTGGGGTCTGCGGACACTTCGCAACGGCCACTATCGCGCCTTTCTCAGGAGCAAACCTTCGGTGTATCTCGATTTCGCTTCGCTGCGTGAGATCCCCGAATCCATTCTCAAGTCCATGATCCTGGTTCCGTAGTCCGACCATAAGAGGCCCCCGAGTCACATCGGGGGCCTCTTTTTTCTTTGGAGGTCTTCAATGCCCAACGACATCGTCGACTGCCCGCGCTGTGGCCGCCGCCAATCGGCCTGGGGCGACGGTTTCTGTGGCCGGTGCGAGGAACTCTACCGAGCGAGCGAGGAGGCGCGGTCGCGAGACCTGTACGCGAGCCAGCGCTGGTCCGAGGACAACCCGCCCCGACCCTTTCGGGTCTGGGCACGCGAACGGGGGTTGATATGATCCAATTGACTTTGGCCATTGCCGACGAAAATCGCCGCGCCATCTGCATCCGTGCCCAGGACGTCTGTGAAATACAACAGGAAGGCAATGACGCTCTTGTCACCTATCTCGTCGGCGACGAGGTGCGGGTGGCGCGTGTGAAAGAAAATCTGATACTGGTCAGGGCCAAGGTCGAAGGTCGCTATCGCCCAAAAACGGATCACCATACAAAGGAAAAAACTCATGCGTGATCAAGATCCCCTGGCCCTGACCGAGGACCCACATTTCCGCGCCGGCCACAAACTGGCCGCGACTCTGCGCGTCGAGGAGCTGGAGGTGCTCGTGGCCCTCTGCACCCAGGACCTGGGACCCGGGTACGTACGTAAACTCGGCCGTTGGGCCCGGAGGCTGGTCAATGTCGACGCGTTGTCAGGTACCCGGATGTCGACGTCAGGCCGAAATCACCTACCTCGACCGTGAACTCTGTGGGCCCCATTGGGCGCGGCTGTGCAGATTCCCCAAGGCCATGAGGCAGAGGCTGAGGATTAAAGACGATGACAGAAAAGGACCGTGACTGGCTGCGTAAGATCCTGCACACGGAATTCGCCAGCGCCCTCGCGCGCATCGACACCGACCTCAAGGGCGAACCGTACGCCGAGGCCGTGGCCGACGCCCTGACCGCGGAGATCGACATGGCCGTCGAGGCCTGTATCGACCTGGCCGACGAGGTCACATGATCAAGTTGACGCAAATAATTCACGGCGAGGAGAGGTTGGTCTATCTGCGCGCCGACGACGTGCGCGCGGTACACGAGGCCACCAACGGTGGCACCATCGTCTTCTGGTGCAACGGCGTGAGGGAGCACGACTACATCGTCAAGGAGACGGCCAACGAGGTGACCCGGGCCGTGGAGGAGGAGCTGCGATGCAAATAGCCCGACTTGAGGCCCAGATCGCGCGCGACATGCGCATGTTGCGGCTGGAGATGGAGTCGCGCCTGCGCAAATTGGCCATCGCCTTCTCGCGCAAGAACCACACGACCTCCACTGTGTCCTGTCACCCCGATGGCTGGTTCATAGTCAGGGGCGGCAACGAGCTACGGGGCCTGCGGATCTTCGCTCAGCTCCTGCGTCTGCGCGACGACTGGGGTCCGGCGGTCATCCCCAAGTTCCGGGCCACCTACGTCGACGGCGAGCTGTCATGCTGATCCTCAGCCACCACGTCGTCACCATCCGCACCGCTCACGGCTTTGACCTCCACCTCTACTTCGGCGCGGCCAAGGTGCCCAAGGAGCCCTATCACGTCCACGAACGCCACTTTCTCAACATGGTCCAGACGACACGCGATCCACGCCGGCTGATGGCGTTGATGATCAGGGAGGTCGACGATGCCCTCTTCGAGTAGCCGCCACGTCACCAACTGCTGGACCGCGGTCATCGAGCCGGGCAACGTCACGCGCTACGACCTGGTCGTCGTCGAGCTGCCCGCCGAGTCGCTGGTGGACATCGGCTACGGCCACGAGCCGGCCTACCTGATCACGTTGACCAACTTCGGTCTGGACACGGGCATCATCCACGCCCACGACCTGACCCCGGACAACTTCGCGTTCATGTTCAACGATCATCTGAACCTGGCCGACGCCGAGGCCCTGGTGCCGGCGCTGCGCCGACTCCTCGGCCTCACGGCCCTGGCGGAGATGAAGGAGGCCCTGGATGCCGCGGATAGACCTCGATAACGCGCAGTTGGTGCTGTTGCTCGACACCCTCCGAAACATTGAGGACGAGCGGGTGGATGAGCTCTATCAACTGATTCGCGATCGGACGCCCATGGATTTCGATGACCAGCTGCGGGCCCTCTTCGCCCAGGGTCTCGACGACGTCGGGGTCTTGGAGGCATTGGACCCGGACACCGCGGGCACCGACCTGGTGGCGCTCGTGCGCAAGCTGATGGCCCCCGTGAGCACTCACTTGGTCAGTTGCTGCCTCTGTCACCAGGAGACACCCGAGGCCACGGCCCATGTTCATGGGGCCATGTGGGTCTGCGACGAGTGCTGGGATGAAAGGCTGAGGACAACGTCATGAAAATCCACGTGACCCTGGAGGTCGAAAACGAGTTACGCGACGCCATCACCCGGACCGTGGGCATGGCCGGGCGTTGGGACGAGAAGGCACACGGGGCCGCCAATGCGGCCCACAAGCTGTGCCGGCGCTGGTTCGAGTCCGGGTCGTTGGTGACCCTGGTCATCGACACCGACACCGAGACCTGCGAGGTCGAGGAGGTCAAGTGAAGCGAAAGGAGAAGATTACCATTCCCCTGACCCTGACGCGCGAGGACTGGGTCGAGGTGGTCCACGCCCTGGGCAGCAAGTGGGAGATGGTCGCGCGAATGGACCCCGAGGGCGAAGATGCCTGGCTCCGGAAGTGGGTCCGGGACATGCGGCGAATCTACAACCACGTGCAGAAGCGCGTGGAGGCCGAGGGCATCGAATGCTGAGCATCAGCATCAAGAATCTGGCACCCGACACCGACGTCGTCGTTGTCGACATCACCGAGGAAGACGAACTGATCACATCCCGGGCCCGAGTCACCGTCTCCCGTGACGAGCACGGTCAAGTCGAGGTCGACGTGACCCAGGGTCCGAGGACACGGACCATGGTCCTGGGTCGGGAGGACTGACATGACCTGGATCAAGCGTCTCGTCTCCGTCGACCTGGGCGAGGTGGCCCAGTGCACATTCGAAGAGTTCCTGGACCTGTTGTCGACGCGGGCCACGGGCACCGACTTGTTGGAGGACATCGGCTTCCGCGCCATCGTCCTCGACGACGACGGCTCGATCGTCGTCGAGGTCCAGGGCGACGATCACGCCTGTCGAGAAGACGGCTGGAAGGAGGCTCTGGCCGTGGGTGACGAGGTGTTCTGGAACGATCCCGATGATCACCGGTGTTCGGACGTGTACAAGATCGTCGAGATCACCGACGACGATCCGCGTGTCTACCGTCTGAAAAATGCCGCGGGCTCGGAGACCGAGGCGTGGCTGGGAGAGTTGTCGTGAGCGTCGAGTGTCCGAGTGCGGCCTGGGAGCGGTATCTCACCCCCTCAGATGCCGAGCTCCTGGCCCAACTCAATGCCTACGGTCACCTGGACTACGTCGTCGGTGACGAGTCCTGGCTCGTGTGCCTCGACTTCCAGATCGACGGTGATCGCGTGGCCTACCACGTCGTCGTCGACGGCGACTCGTGGGTCGACACCATCGAGGCCCAGGTCGTGCCCCGGGACCGGGCCCCCTTCGACCTGCCCCAGTATTGGCACGATGTCTACTGTGAGCAGACGGGGCTCGTGGACCCCGATGCGGCGGCGGTCAACGATCGCTGGAACCGGGACCTGCGCGAGTCCCTGGGCGTGACCGTGTGGCAGGAGATAAAGGAGGCCATTGACCATGGAACCCGAGATAGTCGAGGGCGACTGGTGGCAGATCGAGACGAGAGAAGGCACCGAGTGGCTGCCCGCGGACGTCTGCCAGCCAAGCGACGCCCGTGAGCCCATCATCACCGCCCAACTCGTCCACGGCTGGGGTTGTCGGTTGTCGATGCCCGGCTACGTGGACGCCACGGACTGGAGTGTGTGTGACACCCACGACGAGGCCCGGGGTCTGTTGATCGACATGTACGATCTCTGTCCGCGGTGCCTGTGCGAGGAGGACGTGTGTGAGTGCGATGTCTTCGACGACATGAAAGAGGCCCTCGATGAGCATGACCGCTAACTGCTGGTTCCAGGCCCGTGTCTATCGCCCGGACTGGGACAAGTTTCGCTTGGCCATCAAACAACCCCACCTGGAGCCGACGGACGAACGCGATGGTCACCCGGTGCTGGAAGTCGAAGAGGCCGCCAACGGCTGGTGGCAGGAGATGGACGACGCCGCGCGCGCCGGCGCCCGGTTCATCGCCCATCACGGGGCCTGTTTTCAGTTCGGACCGGGCGTCTACGCCAGCGACGGCGCCGGGTCTCTGCACTTCGTCATCGCCGACGCCGACCTGATGCCCGTGGTCGTCGTCGGCCGTCGGGGCGTCGATCGTCGGGACCTGGCCCACGTGCGTGCCTACTACCGGGCCCTGGACGTCGTCCAGGCCCTATTCGATCGCCCGGCGGTCATGGCCGAGATCAAGGAGGCCCTCGATGGCCAATAACTATCTCCAGTTCTCCTTCGACTGCTTCGACAAACTCACGCCCGAGGAAAAGATCTGGCTCGACGTGCGCCTCGACGACCGGTGGTGGGAAGATAATCAGCCCATGGGCGAGGACTCGCGGCAATTTGATGCCGAGATCAAGGACGGCCACCTGTGGGTCTACGCCGAGGAGTCGGGGCTCGTGGACAACGTCATGTGGCTTCTACGCGAGTTCATCGTCACCTTCAGGCCCAAAGAGGCCGTGATCTTCACCTGGGCCTATACGTGTTCGTCCATGCGCGTCGACGAGTTTGGCGGCGGCGGGTGTCTGGTGACCAAGAACGAGACGGTCATCTTCCACCCCGACTCCCTGGCCCAGCAGTATCTGGATCAGGGTCGGTGCGAGCCCCACGTCTACAACCACGCCACGGCCATCGAGGTGATGGGGGACGCCGTCCATGAGTGACCACGCCGCCGCCACACTGCGCGTCTTGGCCGACTACGTCCGGGCCTTCGAGAATCAGCTGGGTGACAACGGCTACACTTCCCATACCGTCAACCAGGGTCCTCGTTACAGTCTCATCCTCGTCGACAGCGCCGAAAGACACTTTGAGGACGAGGTCTTGGACCCGTTGGCCGAGTCCGGTGCGCGCTTCGAGGCCCTCGTCGGTGGCTGTGCCGAGTCCTGGGACCCGTGGTTCTACGTCGCGCCCGGCGACGGTCGCGCCTACGAGTGTCTGACCCTGGAGAATCAGATTCGACCCATCGTGCGTCTGGACGACGACGGGGCCATAAGTGACGAGGACCTGGAACGCGGCCGCGAGTGTCTGGCCGCCCACAGACGCTTTCAGGACCAGTTGACGGTCATGGGCGAGATGAAGGAGGCCATCGGTGGACTATCTGGCGACGTGGAAGAAGATTGACGGTCTGTGTCAGCTCATGGACAAGTCCCGGGCGAAGATGGACGACCTGCGCAAGTCGATTGTCGGCAAGGCCCTGAGGGAGGGCACGGCCGCGGACAGGATCTGGGCCCTGGGGGTCAAACGCGACGCGGCCCTCAAGACCCGTCATCAACAACTCGTGGCCCAACTCGATCGCGAGATCGCCGAGTTGCGAAAGGACACATGAAGATCCTCGTCAAGGCCTCTAGCGGCGAGTACGGCAACGTCGACCTGGCCCTGGTCGACGTCGACATCGCCTTCATCCTCGACCTCTGGGCCCATTGGCCCGCGATTCCCGAGCTCACGGGCCTGGAGTTCGACAGTTGGAGCGATTGGTATGAGGACCACGACGCATGGGCCCTGGTCATCGATCGAGACGGACCCGTCGTCAACCCGTCCCAGGACCTGGGTGAGGGCGAGCGCATGGAACTCGAACGTCTCATCGTCAGACGCGACTACTGTTTCTGGAGGGCCCAGTCCAAGTACGGTGACCACGTCGCCGAGACCGACTGCTTTCACGCCCAGGACCTGCGCGCGCTCGTGCCGGTCATGGACCAGATGAAGGCGTCGATTGACGACCACGGAGTTGGGCCATGAACCTCAACAATGACGACGATGAGCCGGAAGATGAACGTGAACAGTATCTACTAGGTATCCCCTCGTCCGAACATCGTTTCGCCTACGACGCCGATGTCTGGGTCGATGACCTGCCCGTGTCCACCGACTTCGAGGACGAAGTCGATGGCATGACCATGGCCGCACGCAAATCCATTCTCGGCCAGGCACACGTCGACATCGACAAAGTGCGCTCGGAGGTGCGGCGTAAGGGAATGAGCCGCGAGGAACTCGAACGCAGGACCCAAAATCATCACAGTCATCACCGATGGCGACACACCCTGGAGGATTGATATGAGCCTCAAGATCATCGACACCCGGCACCTGGCGGCCGCCCGCGAGTTTGCCGACGCCCAGGGTCTGCGGCCGCAGTTGGAGGAGAAGTTGGCGTGGCTCGAACATTTTCGTGGCGACACGTGCGAGTGTGTCCTCTACCCCGACCACAGCCCCCGCAGCTTCTACTTCGAGCTTATGCTCGATGGGAGACGGCTGATGAATGGAGGATTACTTTTCTATAATTACGGCGACACGGGCTCGGGAATGCCGCAGCTGAGTGTGCGCATGGACGACAGCAGGCGGGGCTGGGAGATCCATACATGAACGACGAATTCAAAATGGGTCTGCGCGCGGCCGCGGACTGGATCGACGAGCACCACTACGCCCTCAACGGCAACAGACTCGGCGACGCGCTCCTGGCCAAGTTCAATCTGGCCCGGCGTGTGCGCCGGGCCCAGCGACCGCACTGGGTCAACAACTGCCCGAGCTGCGACAACAAGCTCCCGCCACTGAATTGGGGCATGAGCTGGAACCGGTGGCAGTGGACACCGACGACCTACGCCGGTGGCGGCACGCGCCTGTTCTCGGCCTACCGTGAGCTGGCCCACGTGTGGAAGAGCGACGGTGGCAAGAATGGATACTGGGTGGGCATGGTCGGCTCGGTGGCCAAGACCCACAAGACCCCGAGCCAGGCTCGGCGCTGGTGCCTGGAGGAACTCCGACGCCGGGGCGAGAGGAGACCATGATCGCCACATGTCCCAAGAACTCCGAGCACAAACGCTTTGTCACCGTCGCACATGTGACCGAGGACTGGCTCGTTGACGAGCGCGGCGACTTTGTCGAAGTCGCCCCGGGCTCCGAGTCCCAGGTCGTCCATGAGCCACACCCCGACAACATCTGGACCTATGCCGTCTGCGGTGCGCAGGCGCGGGTGGAGCGATGATCATGATCCCCAAGAACTGGAAACACGTGCCCCTCGGCGATCTGCTCACCGACGAGCAGATGCGCCGTCTCGCCGAGCCCGACTTGACCGCGGCCAAGATCAAGGCCATCGTCCACAGCGACACGTCGAAGATGGCCGGCACCACCGATCCCGATTACCTGACCTACGCGCTCATGTACACCCTCGGAGTCCTGACATGACCGACTTCGCGCACTTGCACGTGCACACGATCTACTCGTTTCTCGACGGCCATCTGCGCCCCGACGCCATGGCCCGGGCCTGCGTCGAACGCGGCATCAGCGCCTGCGCCGTCACCGACCACGGACACATGGGCGGCGCGCTCCGCGTCTACAAGGCCCTCAAGGACGTTGGGGTCAAGGGCATCCTGGGTATGGAGGCCTGGATCGGCACGGGCCACCTGGTCCTCCTGGCCCGCGATCACGAGGGCTACGACAACCTGCGCGCGCTGGCCACTATTCACGCCCGCGGGCCCCTGTCGCTGTCCAACGTCGCTGATCACGCCCGGGGCCTGTACGCGCTCACCGCCTGCATCTTGGGCCACGTGCCCGCGGCCGTCGCGGCGCGGGACATGGACCGAGCGCGCTCCGTTCTCCGACGCCTGGTCACGGTCTTCGGCACAGAGAACGTGGGCGTCGAGATCCAGTTCCACGGGCCCATGGCCCCCTTGGCGCCGGCGCTCGCCGAACTCGCACATGGCGAAAAGCTGGATGTCGTGGCGACCAACGACGTGCACTACCTCGACGCCAAGGATGCCGAGGCCCAGAACGTGTTGATGGCCATCCGGCAGGGTCATCGACTCAGGGACCCGCGACTTTTTCAACACCCGAGCCCCGACTACTGGCTCAAGGGCGCCCAGGACATGCACGACATCCCCCAGGCCCAATTTTTTCAGCTGGCACTGGCGAATACGCTCAAGGTCGCCGAACGCTGTCAGCTCAAGTTGGACCTGGGCAAGCCCGACCTGCCCCAGTTCGCCGACGACGAGAATCAGACCCTGGACTCCTACGCCTTTCACGGTCTCGTGTCTCGGGCCCTGGATGTCAATGACGACTATCGCCGGCGTCTGGAATACGAACTCGACGTCATCAAGACCATGGGCTACGCGGGCTACTATCTCATCGTCCAGGACTTCGTCAATTGGGCCCGGTCCCACGGCGTGGCCGTCGGTCCCGGTCGCGGTTCGGGTGCCGGGTCCCTGGTCGCCTACTGCCTGGGCATCACCGACTTGGACCCGATTGTGCACAAACTCTTCTTCGAGCGCTTCCTCAACCCCGAGCGCGTGTCCATGCCCGACTTCGACATCGACTTCGCCCAGGGTGGACGCCAGTCGGTCATCGACTACGTCGTGGGCAAGTACGGCCAGGCCCATGTGGGCCAGATCGCGACCTACATGACCCTGGGTCCCAAGGCCGCGATCAAGGACGTGGCCCGGGTTCTCGACGTGCCCTTCTCCGAGATCAACGACTACACTCGCGCCATCCCCCCCACCATCCGTCCCAAGACGCTGGAGGAGGAGGAGATGCACGTCTTCGACCTGGCCATGTCCTACGCCCCCGATCTCGTGGCCCGAGCGGGAGAGGATGCGGGCTACGCGCACATCCTCGCCCTGGCCCGCGACCTCACGGGCTGTTGTCGCCAACTGGGTAAGCACGCCGGGGGCGTGGTCATCGGCAGGCGTCCGATCGTCGACTACACGCCCCTGACCGATGATGGGCGCACGGCCTACGACATGAAGGACGTCGAGGCCGCGGGTCTCGTCAAATTCGACTTTCTCGGCGTCAAGACCCTCGACGTCGTCGACATCGCCAGTCGCGCCGTGGGTGTCGACGTGCGTACGCTACCACTCGACGAGCCGGCGGTCTACGCGACCCTGCAGGATGACAACAACTGGGGTGTGTTCCAGATCGAGTCACCGGGCATGAGCCGCATGTGCGTCGATCTGGTGCCCACGTGCTTCGACGACATCGTCGCCGCCGTCGCGTTATATCGACCCGGGCCCAAGGAGTCGGGCATGTTGGCCGACTTCATCGCGAGAAAACACGGCCGGCAGAAGGTCACCTATCCCCATCCCCTGGTCGAGGCCGCGCTCAAAGACACCTGGGGCACGATCGTCTACCAGGAGCAGGTGATGCAGGTCGCCCAGGCCCTGGCCGGTTACACACTCGGCGGCGCCGATCTCCTGCGTCGGGCCATGGGCAAGAAGATCGCCAAGGAGATGCACGCGCAACGCGCCAAGTTTGTCGACGGGGCCGTGGCCAATGGCGTCGACAAGGCCCTGGCCACGGAGATCTTCAACTCCATAGAATTCTTTTCTGGATATTCGTTCAACAGGTCGCACGCCGCGGGTTACGCCGTCATCAGCTACCAGACGGCCTGGCTCAAGTACCACCACCTCGTGCCCTTCACCGCCGCGCTGTTGACGATCGAGGACCAAGATGACCGTGGTCGCTACGTGCGCGAGGCCCGGGCCGCGGGTGTCAAGTTCCTGGGCCCCGACGTCAACGTGTCCCGGGCCGGATTTTTAGTCGAGGACGGGGCCGTGCGTTGGGGCCTGGTGGCCATCAAGGGCCTGGGCGACGCGCACCTGGCGCCGCTGATCGCCGGCCAGCCCTATGCCGACTTCTTCGACTTCGTCCGACGCTCGGCCCTCGACGGCCAGGCCCTCAAGAACCTGATCGCCGTCGGTGCCTGTGATCGTTTTCATCACAATCGCGCGTCGATGACCGCCACTGTGGCGGCGGCGCTCATCGACCAGCGCCAGACCCAGCTGGCTGGCGTCAGCGGCCAGATGTCCATGGGCCTCGAAGTCGAACATCGCCTTGTCGATGCCGGCCCCTGGCCCGAGAGTCAGGAGTTGGAATTCGAGCTCAAGGGCCTGGGGACCTACGTCACCGGCCACCCGGCGTCGTTGGTCGATGGCACGACGCCCGCGACTTGGGATGGGGGGCGGGAGGTGACGGGCGTCATCGTCGACGTCTTCGAGCGGCGTGTGCGGGCCACGGGGCGGAAGTGGGCGCGGGTGACGATCGAGGACGCCGACAAGCACATGGTCGCCCTGTTCTTCGCCGACGTCTATGCCGAGTGCGAGAAGACCCTCGTCATCGGGCAGCTGATGCGTTTCATCGGCTATCGCAACGACGAGGGTGCCTTCGTGGCCCTGGAAGTGAGCGATGCCGACCTAAAATAAGGCGCAAAACTGGGCATAACACTCTCGAACTTCAACGAGAAAGGTCTACGCATGAGTGGACTGAAAAAGACCGCCCAGACCGTGGTCATCCTCAACTACGCCCATCGCTTTGGCACCGACGTGGGCGTCTACGATACCATGGCCGCGGCCCAGTTGGGCATGGTCGACGTGATCAGGAACTGGGCCGATGAGGCCGAGGACAAGACCGACGAGATTCTCGGGCTCCTGGACCGGGGCCAGATTGACGAGGCACGGCAGCTGTTCGAGGACGCCCTGAGCGAGTCCTTCGAGTTTATCCAGACGCAGGTCATGACGCTAGCGGCGACGGCGATCGAGGAGATGAGCCATGCAATTGACGATCGAGGTGGACAAAAAGCGCCTGGCTGATTTGATCTGCGCCGGCTTCGAGGGCGGCATTGGCTACTGGGCCACGATTGTGGGCTACGTCAAACCCGCCGAGGTCTGGCAGTGGGACTTGGAGGCAAAGTACGTCCAGTATCCCCTGTCCGAGGGCGGGGCCGTGTTACTGCGCGAGGTCGACACGTCGCCCACGGCCATCGAGACCATGGGCGAGTCCGTGGGCAAACCCACGGTCCTGCGTCTGGACCTGGAGGCCATCGAGCGGGGTCTGAGGTTGTTTGCCACCTACCCCAAACACGTCGACGACTTTCTCACCGAGAACGAGGATGCGACGACCGGCGACGTTTTTCTGCAACTGTGCCTACTCGGGGAGATTCGTTATGGATAGCCAGGCCACGCTCAAACAGATCAAAGATTTCCTACGCGCCCACATCGACGAGGGCTGCAAGTGCCCCGGGTGTGGGCAAGAGGTCAAAAAGTATCGACGCGTGCTCGGTGTCCAGATGGCCCGGTTCCTGATCGCTCTTTACCGCGCCCCCAAACTCCCCGATGGTTGGATCGACATCCGGACCCTGGACGTGCGCGGTGGCGACTACGCCAAGACCCTGTACTGGGGCCTGGTGGAGTTGCGTGGGAACGTCGACCCGAAAAAGCGCAAGTCGGGATTCTGGCGCCTGACGCCGAAGGGCCTGCTCTTCATCCACGATCAGGTGCGTGTGCCCAAGTACGCGCTGGTCTATAATCATCGATGTCTTGGCTTCAGCAACCAGGACACTGGCATCCGGCAGGCCCTCGGTCAGAAGTTCAGTTACGAAAAGCTGATGTGCGGCGCCGTGTAGCGCGGACGCCGCACCCATCATCATCGTCACGCGCTACGACGATGATGATGACCCCGGCCCCGGTGGGGGCCCTTTGGGCCCCCGGAAAGGTTTAGTCGCCACATGTGCGATCATCAGTGTTGCCGTCGTGTCACCAGACAATGCGCCACGTGCGCCCTGAGCACGTTCATGCGTGGAACCAGCCACCAGTGCAATCTGGGTGAACACGTCGTGGCCGAGGACTTTACGTGCGATGAGTGGCTGCCACTGGTCGTGCCCGTCGTCGGTCGTCAACCCCGAGTCTTTGGTGACCTCGATGAAAAGCTGTGTAATTGACGAGTTGAGACGGGCCACGGGACCCAGACACCTGGGGCAGATCATCGACGAGCTGGCGGACGAGTATCTGATCACCGAGATCGAGCGCCTGCGCCGCGAGGCCCTCGACTACTACTTCGACGTCCTTTTCCCCAGCCGCCACACACGCGCCGAACTCGCCGCCTTTCTCGATCGCCACTTCTCAGACAATACCGATCCCAGGCGACCCGAGTTCCTGTCCACGCTCCAGAGCTTTTCTGGCGAGGGCTGGGGCGATGGGGCCGTGCGAGTCGTCGCCAACTACGACCTTCCGCGCTGGATGTCCTACGACGACCTGTGGTGGGAATTCACCCAACGCCCTCGGTGCCATGAACCACGGGCAGATGGAGGCTGGCGTGGTCTGGCAGGTGTACCTCAATGGTCGGCTCTTACCGCCCGAAGACTACGTTCTCGAACCCGAACAGGCACTGGTCAGTTTGAAAAACCTGGATCTGAGACCCGGGACTGAGCTTCGATGTCGTTTCGATTGGCAACGACAGCGGGTGCTGTTGACCGCCGACTACGACGCCCTCGACGCCCTCGCCCGGGCCCTTGACCCCAAGAGTTGATTGCATTATTGTAGCCAACTTCAAGGAGGATGATGATGCCGACTGTGCACGAATTGAGCGCCGTGGCCCGAGACGCATTCGCCGTTCTTCAGGGTGTCATCGCCATCCACTATCGCGATGGCGACGTGTGGAAGCCCGAAGAGGGGCAGGTGGAGCACCCGATTGTCCACCGACTGCGCGCGGCCGCCTATGTGGCGCTGACCACCGACCCCCCGGAGTCCGAAAAGGACATGGACGTCGAGTTGATTCAGCGACTCAAGGACGAGCGCGTGGTCAATGAGCGTTTTCGCGATTTCCTCGTCGAGTTGGAGAACCTGTGCCACGACGTGGGCATGCCCAAGGACATCGTCGACGGGAAAGAGGTCCTGGCATGGCTCAGGGGCCGTATCAAGTAATCGAACCCACGTTTCAGGTCGAGGGCGGTACGCCCGTCGAGGCCCTGGAACGAGTCCTCAATGACCAGGCGGCTGAAGGCTATCATTTTCTGGCCATGGCCGACGTGCGTGAGGCTGGTGGCCAGTGGGTGCACGTGATCGTGTTGAAACGCGCGGCGACGCCACCAGTCGCGTGACGGCGGCCATCGCCGCCTGGTTCTGGCGCCGCGGCTCACGGATCATCGTCGCCGAGGTCGGTCTCAGTGGCATGGTCCTGCTCCCCTCCTGGGGTTGCGAATATCGCGTCGACCTCGTCGCCGTTCTCGGCGACCGCACCCACGTCATCGAGGTCAAGGGCACGACCGCCGACCTGGCCCGCGAGGATCTGGGCGCGGGCAAGTGGATTCTGAACCATTCCAATCTCACGACCTGGCTCGCCGTCGACACCCGGGTCAAAGCCGATCTCTACGCCCGACTCCCGGCGCCATGGGGTCTGTTGACCGTCGACGGCGAGCGCGTGCGGGTCACACGCCGGGCCCGGGAGGTAGACGATCAGAAACGGACTGGGCACTTGGAGGTCTTGGGGAGCGTGTTGTGCATGCAGTCCCTGCCCCAGATGATGGGGCACACCCACGCCGGCCAGCTCGCGGCCCTGGAGACGGCGGGTTTTGACAGACCGTGGAGGAGGTGGATCGACGCGCCGCGTGCACCGAGATGCGAGGAGCCCGGTAATCTACTCTGAGGAGGGCACATGATATTGGCAAGGAGGTAGACGATGATGAACATCGTCATCCCCGTGGCCACGGGCGCCGTTATCGGCTACGTCACCAACTGGTTGGCGATCAAGATGCTCTTTTTCCCGCGCCGTGCCTGGTACGTCGGAGGTCACCAGGTCCCCTTCACCCCGGGTCTCTTCGTCGCCCGGCGCCAGCAGTTCACCGCCTCCCTCGCCCATCTCGCCGAAGACCGCTTTGTCCGCGCCGATCAATTGCGCGAGATTCTCGACGACGCCGAGACATCGGGCATCATCGACGAGTTTCTCGACGAGATGGGCAGCGTCTTCCGTTTCGCCTACAACAGCTACAAGTCCAAGACGCCCGACGACGTGTTCCTGGAGGACTGCGAGTCCATCGCCCGGGGACTGAGAGAGCACCACGTGGTCAGTGACACGCTGACCCGGGCCATGGGCACCATGTCCACGGCCGAGATCGAGGACATGATCCTGGAGGTCGTCCACAGCGAATTGACGGCCATCACCTGGGTCGGGGCGGTTCTCGGTGCCGCCATCGGCCTCGTGCAGGTGTGGTTGTGAGCCACGAAGCACAGTTTCGTCGTACATTCGAGGCGGCGCTTCGCCGCCGCGTTTCTCTGCTCGCCTACATGGCCAGCATGATGCGCTCCGGTGTTCCCGACGAGTACCTGCTCGTCGACGGACGCAGCTATTGGCTGGAATTGAAGGCCATCGTCGACTGGCCCAAGGGCCTCGACGCCAACGTCTTGACCCACCGTTTCACCGGCCCCCAGATGGCGTTCATGCGTCGTGTCGACGCGGGCGGTGAGCGGGGTCTGGGGGTCGTGGGTTTTGGCGATCCCTGGGCCTGTGTTGCGGTGCGTGTGCACAATCTCGGTGCCGACGGCACCCTGACCCGTCGTCAAATTGAAAGACACCGCGTGTTGCCCCTCGACACCTGGTTCGCCGATAGATTTCTCAACCTCATCACAAGGAGCTGAGGCCCCATGTCTCAGGAACTCATCGACGCCGCCAACGCACTCAAGGCGGCGGCCGACAAGCTGTTGGAACTGGCCCAGAAACCGGTCACGATCGATTTCGTGAACATGAGCGACGAGGCCAAGGAGGCCCTGCGTCTGCTCATCAACCCCTGGCTCGAATACGAGTACAAGCGCCGGCTCGATGCGACGCTAGCGGCCATCGACGAGAAGATCGAGACCTTGGGCAATGATATGCCCGATTGGGACGAGTGTGTGAAGGCTCGGGACGAGGCCCAGGATGCCACGGCCAAGATCGCAGACTATCCCGATGTCCGTTCCCTGGACAAGGCGATGGAGAGAATCGAGTCGATGCCTGACCCCGACGACATCACCAGTGCCGTGGAGGCGGTGAAGATGATGCCCGATCCCAAGCAGATCAACGAGGTCGTCGACATCGCCCTGTCCCTGCCCGACGTCGACAAGATCGTGACCCTGGACATGATCACCAAATTCATCGACCAGTTGACCAAACCCACGGTCAGGGTATCGGAGGCGGGCAATGCTGACGATCGACCGCAAGGCAATTGACAAGGGCGTCTATCAGCTTCCCGACGGTAGCCACAATCCCGTGTCCCAGGCCCTGGAGACCCTGACCATGAGCGTGGGCATGGGCGAGATCACCGAGGACAATTGGCGTGAGTTCTGGGCCCGATTGTACATCGTCGACCAGGTCTTTGGTCCCTTTCTCAGAAACCCCGACGGCAGCGACAGGCGTCTGACGCCCGCCGACGTCCGGGCCCATATCGGCCTCAGGGCCAACGTGGCCCCCGACTCCAAGGTCACCTTCAAGACCAAGATCATCAACGAGCTACGATGGAGGGCCGCCAGGGTCGTGGAAGAAGAGCCCAAGACGGCCGTGGCGCAGATGGGAGAGGCGATCGATGTCGCTAGCCGATGAACTCAGAGCGGCGGGAGTCGAGAACATCGACGACGCCGTCAACCAGCACTTTGACGACGAGGCTGCAAAAATCAATAACTCGGGTCTTGATCTCCAGATTTTGTGGCTCAAGAGCCAGGGCTGGAGCGACGAGGACATCAGGCGCTTTTACCAGACGGAGGCCGAGACGTGACCTATCTACCGATTGTCGGCGACGACGACGTGGCCACGCGCGAGGAGCAGATCGCATTTCTTCGTGGCCACAAGCGCTACCACACGATGAACTCGTGGAACAACGCCACGAGCTACGCCCACGGCATCAAGATCGGACACCTGCAGGGCCTGAGCCGCGAGGACCGCGACAAGTGCTACCAGGGTCTGGAGTGTGAGCAGGCCTTCTTCAACTTCAACGACGAACTCTTCATCTTCGGCATCGAGAACAAGGGCTGGAGCATCGGCACCAACGGCCGCAGCGGCGGCTATCTGGTCCTCTATCG
>Ga0315273_10001491_pt1 | contig 26767 bp, 23 predicted proteins | sample YL17G02_0_MG_FD_205753 | JGI IMG/M metagenome (GOLD analysis project Ga0315273, IMG submission 205753) | Sediment microbial communities from Yellowstone Lake, YNP, Wyoming, USA - YL17G02_0 | ecosystem: Environmental > Aquatic > Freshwater > Lake > Sediment | place: USA: Wyoming | collected... | reverse complement strand
CCCGTCGGGACGGCGAGCCCCCTTGCGCCGGCCGGCCCGGCGCCTGCCGGCTTGTCGCGCGGCGACGTGGCCGTGGCGCCCGTCGCGGCGTTGACCCTCGACATCGAGGCGGCCGCCGTGCCGCTGGCCTTCGGCGCTCCCCTGGCGCCGGCGCTGCGAGACGGCCCGGCGTTTGCGTCCGACGGCGGCGGCCAGGTCGATCTGCTCGCGCTGCCCGCGCTCGAGGTGTCGTTGGCGGTCCAGTAGTCCCATAACCGCAGCCTCGTGCGTGCCAGGCCTTTGCTGCGGCGCTCTTGGCGACGTCACTTGGGTGGAGCGCGGCGAACCGAGGGAGTCTCGCCCGGGTCTCGTGCAGGAAAAAGAGAGGACAGGAGGCCCGTGCGGACCTCCTGTCCTTTTTCGTGTTCCGTCAGTGCCGGCCGCCTACTTCCTGGTGCGCCGGCCGAAGAAGGCCAGGGCGCCGAGGCCGACCAGCGCGAGGGTGGCCGGTTCGGGGACGGCCGTCGGCCCGCCGCCGCCAAGCGGATCGCCGTTCGGCGGATACCCGGAGCCGTACGTCAGGCCGATGATGGCCACGTCGTTGTCGTCGATGTAGCCGTCGTAGCCGAAAACGTCGCCTTCATTCCAGTAATGGGTGTTGACGGCATGGCCGTCGTAGTACAGGCCCAGGATGGCCACGTCAAGGTCGTCCACCACGCCGTCGAGGTTCACGTCGCCCATGTACGTGTACTTCACCACGACGGCGTTGGTGACGGGTTCGCCGCCGAAGGTGTCGAACGGGATAAAGAGCATGTCGTTCTGGGCGTAGCCGACGCCCAGCAAGACGGGGTTGTCGACGCCCAGGCTCGTCGTGAGGCCGGTGCCGGTCCAGGTCATGTAGTTGTAGCCCAGATTGACGAGCTGCTTGACGTTTTCGAGCGCCGGGGTGGGCTCATAGGGTACCCCGCCCGAGTACTTGATGAGGATGTCGTTGTCGGTGATGTCGAGCGTGGCCGACGGGGCGACCGAGAGGTGATTGAGCACGAGGACCTTCCCGTTGCCCTGGGTGATCTGGGCCAGGCCGGCGTTGACGTTCAGCGTGTCGAGCCGCTGGGTGCCGTTGAACTTGACGGTGCCCTGGTTGACGTTCAGCGTTGACGCGGCCGTGTGGGTCTGCGCGCCGAGGACCAGCGTGCCGGGACCCGTCTTGTTGACGGTGCGTCCGCCGATGTCGGCGCCGCCGGCGATCGACAGAATGTTGCCGGTGCCGACGTTCACGGCGCCGTTGGTCGAGAAGTTCACGCCCGCGTTGACGGTGTTGGTGCCGGCGCCGGTGCTGTTGATGCCGCCGGTGCCGACCGACAGCCGCCAACTGCCGCCGCTGGTGCCGACGGTCACGCCGGCGTTGGGGGTCTCCAGGCGGAGGGCCTTCACGCTCTCATTCTTGTAGAGCACCGGCGCGGCCGGCGCGGGCGACACGGCGTCGAACAAGGCCGTATAGGTGCTGTCGGGGACGCCCCCGCCGGACCAGTTCGTGCCGGTCTCCCAGTGGTTGCTGGACGAGGCCCGCCAGGCGCCGCCGGGGATCACCGTGAACTGGAAAGCCGCGGGAATGGTCAGGCCCCCGTTGGAGGCGAGGATGTAGTACGATCCGTCGCCGAGGGCGGTCGACGTGCCGGCCGCATCGGTCCCGCCGGCCAGGCTGATCGTGTACGCGTTGCTCGCCCCGTACGACGGAGCAGCGAACGCCAGCGTGCCGAGGGTGAACTGCGGGGCTTGGATGCCGACGATGGTTCCCACCAGGTGGAAGGCCCGCCGCGCGACGATCCTTTGCCCCGCCGAGGTCGAGTCGTAGAAGGATATGTACTTCGGATCCCATCCGGCGAGCAGGGCGTTGTCCCACGTCCACGGAGACCCGGTCGTCAGGTCGAGGCCGGTGCCCGAGGTCACGCTCCAGTTCAGTTGGCTCAGGGTGACGCTTTGTCCCCCCCCGGTCGTGTTGTAGGTCTGCGGGTTGTCGGCCACCGTGATCCGGACCTGGGTTCCGGGGATGACCTCAGCCGGGTTGGCTTGATTGCCGGTGACGGTGAGGTTCCCGTGGAAGGCGTCTGCGCCGAGGGCGGCCTGGGTCGCCGCCGCCACAAGGGCCGCCAGTACGATCGAGAGTGTTTTTCGGGTAAACGTGGCTAGTCCCTCCCGTTTCCTCTATGAGGTACGGCCCTTCTTGAGGATTCAGCCCCCATGCGCACGGGACCCGCACGTCGCCGCGGCGACCCCAACACGGCCTCCCACACAGCTTGGTCGAAGACTCGCCGTGGCGAGCGGGTGCTCCCGCACGCTATAAGTATACTGTGTTTATGGCGAAAGTCAAATCGCAGGCACGACCGCGGACGACTAAAAAAACCGCGGGAAATGGACTGCTCCGCGGCCCTGGAGGGGGGTGGGGCAGGGGTTCCGCACAGGGGGGGGCGTCCGCGGTCGGCAAGATGGCCCACCGGGCGTCTACCCCCCGCAACCGGGGTTACCTCGCACGGGGAATCTCTGTCAACACCGGCGGCCGGATGTGCTACAATGCCAACAGGTTCTGCGGCGGGATGGCACCCATGCGGCGAGTGGCGTGCGTCGGTCTGGCGATTCTTGGGAGCGTGGCGATGGCGGCCGCGGCGCCCGTTCTTCCCGACCGGCCGAATGAAGTGACGTTTCCGCCCACGGAGGCCAGGTTCCTCCGCTTCCTGATCCACGAAAGCGCCGGCGGCCAGCCGTGCCTCGACGAGTTGGAGGTCTATGGCCCGGAGGGCGGGGCCAACCTGGCCCTCGCCGGTGCGGGGGCCAAGGCGTCGGCGTCGTCTTGCCTGCCCGGCTACGCGATTCACCAGGTCGCGCACCTGAACGACGGCCTCTACGGCAACAGTCATAGTTGGATCGCGGCGAGCGCCGCCGAAGAGTGGGCCCAGATCGAGCTGCCCCGTGCCGCCAAGGTGGCCAAGGTCGTCTTCTCCCGCGACCGCGAGGGCCGCTACCGCGACCGCCTGCCCACGGGGTTCGAGGTCCAGGTGTCGGCCGACGGCCGGGAGTGGCGGAAGGTGGCCGAGGCCGGCGTCCGGCCGGCGCCGACGATCGTCCGGCCTCTGCCCGCGTCGGCGCCCGTCGGCGAAGATGACCTGCTGCGATACGCCTTCTCCTCGGAGGAGCGTTCCTGGAACCGGCAGGGGGCGGCGGACCCGCTGGCCCGGGTGCTCCGGCAGATGGAGGAGATGCTGGCGCGGTTGGCCGCCCAGGGGCTGGACGTGGCGGCGGAGCGCGCGCAGTGGTCCGAGCTCCAGGAGCGTCACCGGGCCTGGCAGGCGGCCCCGCCCGACCCGGCCGCCGAGTGGGAGGTTTTCTTCCGGGCGCGGCTGGCCAAGCGGCGCCTGATGCTCCGCGACCCGGAGCTGGCGGCCCTCGAGCGCCTGCTGTTCGTCAAGCGCCACCCCTTCCTTCCATCTCATAACTATAGCGATATCCTTGATGCCCAGGGGCCGCCGGGCGGGGCCGTATGCCGGCTGGAGATTCCACGCCAGGGGGGCCGCCTGGCGCCGGGCGCCGCGCGGGTCGTGCCGCTCTTCGACGCCCGCGGCGGCGTGGCGCGGGACCCCGCCGCCGACTTCGACCTCGGCCGGATCTACTTCGCTTACCGGGCCGCCCCGGGCGACTACTTCCACCTTATGGCGATGAACGCCGACGGGAGTGGCCTGCGGCAGCTCACGGAAGGGCCGTTCCACGACTTTTACCCGTGCCCGCTGCCGGACGGCGGCGTGGCCTTCATGTCCACGCGGTGCAAGGGCCGGTATCTCTGCTGGCGGCCGCAGGCGTTCGTCCTGTTCCGGATGGAGGCCGACGGGGGCCGCCTGCGGCCGCTGTCGCACGCGAACCTGAGCGAGTGGGCGCCTTCGGTGATGAGCGACGGACGGATCCTCTGGACCCGCTCGGAGTACCTGGACAAGGGCGCCGACTTCGGCCACACGCTCTGGGCCATCCGGCCCGACGGCACGCATCCGGAGCTCCTGTTCGGCAACAACACGCGGTTCTGTTACGTGAACGGCCGGGAGGTCCCGGGCACCGGCGAGCTCTGCGCCACGCTGATGTCGCACGGCGGCGACCTGAACGGGCCCGTGGCCCTGATCGAGGCCGCCCAGGGACGGTTCAACCCGGCGCTCGTCACGAGCCTCACGCCGGACTCCCCGCCGCACTTCCACATGTCGTGGGCGACGCGCGAGTGTTTCCGCGACCCGGTGCCGATCAGCCGCGATTACATCCTGTGCAGCCACGCGCCCGAGGACCGGTTCGGCCTCTACGTCATCGACCGCTTCGGAAACCGCGAGGTCCTGTACCTGGACCCGGCGATCGGCAGCATGGCCCCGACCCTGCTGCGCCCCGGGCGGCGCCCTCCGGTCCTGAGCGCCGCGGAGGAAGCGAAGGACAGCGGGGACCCATCCGGCCATTTCTTTGTGGCCGACGTGTACGAGGGCCTGTCGCCGGCCGTCCGGCGCGGCGCCGCCAGGTACATCCGGGTGTGCCAGGAAGTGCGGGCCGACCTGCTCCGGCTTCCCGGCGGGGAGTACCAGAAGGATCACGAACCGTTCATGGACTGGTACGCGACGCCGGTCCACCTGGTGAGCGGCCCCTACGGCTGGCCGACCTACGTGGCGAAGGGCGACCTGGGAACGGCGCCGGTCGAGGAAGACGGCTCGGCCAGTTTCCTGGCGCCGGCGGGCAAGGTGCTCTACTTCCAGCTCCTGGACGAGAAGTTCACCGAGCTCCAGCGGATGCGGAGCGTCGTGCAGCTTCAGCCGGGGGAACGGCGCGGCTGCATCGGGTGCCACGAAAGCCGCACGGCCGCGCCGCCGGTCCGCCCGGTGGCCGCCCTGCAGCGCCCGCCGAGCGTGCTGGAGCCGCCGCCCTGGGGCGCCGGGCCGTTCTCCTACGAGAAAGTGGTCCAGCCCGTCTGGGATGCCCGGTGCGTCCGCTGCCACGATGCCGCCGACAAGAAGAAGCTCAACCTTGCCGCCACGCCGGACCGGGACAAGGTGCCGGCGTCCTACCGCACGCTCATCGAGCAGGGCTGGGTGCACTACTTCAACTGCCAGTGGGGGCAGGAACACGCGAGGGCGGCGCCGCTCTCCTTCGGCACGGTCAAGAGCCGGCTGTGGAACGTGCTGGACGCCGGCCATTACGACGTGAAACTCACCCGCGAAGACACGCAGCGCATCAAGTGCTGGATTGACCTGAACTGCCCGCTCTGGCCGGACTACGTCTTCCGGGCCAATCGGCCGGGGCCTGTCGCCGTTTCCTCCACGGCGCCCGGGAACTGAGCCCGCCATTCAGTCGGTGAAGATGTTCCAGCCCTGGTACGCGAACCGCGCCCAGCACGTCGAGGCGAGGGCCCAGCCATTGACGAGGTTGTACTCGCCCGTGCCGACGTTCGGGACCGGGGCCGCCACCATGCCGAGGCTGTCGCTGTTGGAGGCGTGCAACTGGATCTGACTAAGCTGGCCCAGCAGGTAGTCGGCCAGATCATGGTCGGTCGGGCCGGCGGCCGCCGCGGTCAACGCGTCGAAGGCGACCTGCTCCGGGGCGGCCAGCGTCGCGCGATCCGGCAGGGCCGCCAGGACGGCCGCATCGCCGCGGTGGCGGGCCACCAGGGCCATGTAAGCGGCGACCTCGGCGCCTACGCCGTCGCGGCGGCTGGTCAGGCTCTCGTCGAGGACGGCACGGAAGCCGGGGTCAAAGCCGACGTAGGTCCTGCCCTTGGCGTCTGTCGACGAGGCCAGGAACTCGAGGAAGTCGAAGGCGACGTCGCGGTTGTCGCCGCGCTGGAGGCTGTTCCACGCCCCCGTATCCAGCGGGACGAGGTCCACGTTGATGGTCTCCTGCGGGGCGTCCGGCCCGCCGGCACAGTAAGTACTGTGCTTGATGTGCCGCGGTTTCCAGTTGACTGCGCAAGCCCGGATGCGTGCCGTGGTCGTCCAGGATTCCCTGCCCGACCGACTGGTGCATGAAGAACACGCTGGAATGGTATGACAGCCGGCGGTGTGAAGCAAGGGCGCATGGCGCGACACCGCTTGCACACATCCTTGACATGGGGACCCTCAACCGGTATGGTTGTCGAACACGGTTGTCGTCGCCCGCGGAGGTCCTTGGCCGCGCGGAGGCAGCGCTGCGAAACGGCGTCACGGTTTTTCCGGATGCCGGAGAAGTGGACTCTGCCGCGGGTTTTCCTGCACCACGGGCCGTGGCTGGGCGGAGCAGGGGGGGGAAACGAAGCGCAGGGTTTGACGGGCTTCTTTCGCGTTCGGGCGGACTTGGCCATGGCCGACGTGCGCCTCGTCGCGGTACTTGACCCCTGGTGATTCACCGGGGGCGAAATGAGGTGCGGCGGTGGCATGCCTGAGTCTGCGGTTGTCGTCAACGTACTTAACCCCCGGTGATTCACCGGGGGCGAAATGCGGGTTGACCGGACCGCGTAAGTCCGACAACGATAAGGACTTGCGCCCGTAGCTCAGTAGGATAGAGCGGCGGTTTCCTAAACCGCAGGTCGGGTGTTCGAGTCACCCCGGGCGCACCAGACTCTTGCACCGCGGGGCTGTGGGTCCCTATGATTGACCTGCACACGCATACGCTTCTGAGCGACGGCGAGCTGATTCCGACGGAACTGGCCCGCCGCGCGGAGGTCCAGGGCTTTCGCGCCCTGGCGATGGCCGACCACGTCGACACCGTGATGGTCGAGACGGTCGTGCCGCTCCTGGTGCAGGTGGCGAAGGACCTGGCGCCGGCGATGACGATGACGCTTCTCGCCGGGGCCGAAGTGACGCACTGCCGGCCCCAGCACATCGCGCGCGTTGTGGCGCGGGCCCGCGAGCTCGGGGCCCGCATCGTCGTGGTGCACGGCGAGACGCCCGCCGAGCCGGTCCTGGAGGGGACGAACCGGGCGGCCATCGAGGCGGGGTGCGACATCCTGGCGCACCCGGGCCTCCTGACGGCGTCCGACGCCCGCCTGGCGGCCGAGCGCGGCGTATTGCTTGAGATTTCCGGCCGGGCCGGGCATAGTCTCGGCAACGGCCACGTGGCGCAAGTGGCCCGGAGCGCGGGCGCCCAGGTGATTTTCGGCTCCGACAGCCATGCGCCGGAGGACCTGCGCGGGCGCCGCGACGCGGAACGCGTCCTGGCCCTGGCGGGCCTCGGGCCGGAAGAAGTGGCGGCGGCCTTTGCGGCCGCCGAGCGCCTGGTGACCCGGGCCGTAAGAGGAGAGAATTCAACATGAGAACATTTCAACGGGTTTCGCGGCTCATCCGGCCGGCGGTCGGCCTGCCGGCGCTGGCGGGGCTGGCGCTCGTCGGGCTCCTGGTGATGTCGCTGGGCTGCGACGGCACCAGCACCCGGACGACGCTCCCGCCGAAGTTCGCGGATATTCCCATCGCGCCGGGGTTTGAGATTATTCCCGGCAAATCAACCGACACGGTGACCCGGGACGGCCGCCGCGTCAGCCACGTGTACAAGGGCGACGCCAAGGTGCCCGAGGTGTCGGAGTACTACCGGCGGCGCATGCCGGACCTGGGCTGGACGCTCGTGCGCGAGAGCTTCGTCGGCGGCCGCCAGCGATTCATGTTCAACAAGGGCAACGAATCCTGCCATGTCCTGATCTATGACGATTGGGGCACCAAGGTCCAGGTCGAGGTGTGGCCGGCCGGCGGGAAGCCTGTGGAGCCGCTCGGGGGGCCGGCGCCCGCGGCTGCCGGGGCGGTGAGATGAAAAGCACACGCAAGCACGAGCTTCAGACCAACGAGTTGGCCGACGCCCTCGGGCGATTCATCGAGGTGGCCCGGCCGCACGCGCGGACCATCGGCTACATCGTGGGCGCCGTCATCGTCGGCGTCCTGGTCGTCTGGATCTTCCTCTCGCGCCCCGGCGCCGCCGTGGGCCTGTCGGCCGAGGTCTTCTTCGCGGCCCAGCAGCGCGGCGACACCCAGGCGCTGCGGGATTTCCTGAAGGACTATCCCCAGGCCGCCGAAGGGCCGGCCGCCAAGGTGCTTCTGGCGGACCGGATCGTCTCGGACGTTGTCCGCGGCACGGGCGACGCCGCCGGCCCGGAGGGCAGGGCCAAGGCGCCCGGCCTCCTGGCCGAGGCCAAGGAGCTTAACGAGCAGGCGGGCAGGGCCTCGACGGTCCTCGACCCGCTGGCCCAGGTCGGCTTGGCCCTGATCACCGTGCAGCAGGGCGACGTGGCCAAGGGCGTCGAGGCGCTCAACGAGGTGGTCAAGAAGTGGCCGCAGTCCATCGCCGCCGACAAGGCACGGGCCCACATCGAGGAGCTCGCCGCCTACAAGCCGCTGAAGTTCTCCGACGAGCCGCTCGAAGAGGAAAAGAATTTGGAGCCGAAGGCCGGCGGGACCCCGGAAGGCGGAGGCAAGGAATCGCCCGCCCCCAAGGCCGAAGCCAAGCCGCCGGAAGCCAAGCCCGCGGAGACGCCGAAGGCGCCGGCGGCCAAGCCGGCCGACGCCCCCAAGGCGCCCGCCGGCGAGAAGGCCCCCGCGCCCACGCCGAAGGGCTAGCCGGGGCGCGGCAGGCAGGCACGCAGACGAAGGCATGCGTTGGCGCGTCGTCAGGAGCCGGGCCAACGCTCACACGCAAAGCACGGGAACAGCCCAAGGAGCAACGGATGGCAAACCTCGAAGCGATTGCACAAGCGGTGGACAGGGGGGACCGCGAGACGGTCGTCCGGCTGGTTCAGGAGGCCCTCACCGAGCAGGTGCCGGCCGAGAAGGTCCTCAAGCAGGGCCTGGTCGTCGGCATGGACCGGATCCGGCACAAGTTCACCACCAACGAGGCCTTCATTCCGGAGGTGCTTATCGCCGACCGCGCGATGGAGGCTGGCTGGAAGATCCTCGAGCCGCTCCTCAAGGACCTGAAGCCGCTCGGCAAGGTGGCCATCGGCACCGTCAAGCAGGACCTCCACGACATCGGCAAGAACCTCGTTGCGAAGATGCTCCGCGGCCACGGGTTCCAGGTGTTCGACCTCGGCGTGGACTGCGACGTGCAGAAGTTCGTCGACGCCGCCAAGACCCAGGGCGCCCAGATCGTGGCCGTGTCGGCCCTGCTGACGACGACAATGCCGAACATGAAAGAGGTCGTCTCGGCCCTCAAGGCGGCCGGCCTCAAGAGCGTGAAGGTCATGATCGGCGGCGCCCCCGTGACGCAGGCCTACGCCGACGAGATCGGCGCCGACGGCTATGCGGCCGACGCCGGCAGCGCCGTCGATCTGGCGATGAGTCTCATTTCCGCGGGCGAGGCCGTGAAGGCCGCCGCCCCTGCCAAGAAGGCCGCCGCCAAGAAGCCGGCCGCCAAGAAGGCAGCGGCCAAGAAGCCGGCTGCCAAGAAGGCCGTCGCCAAGAAGAAGGCCCCGGCCAGGAAAGCGGCGAAGAAACCGGCGAAGAAAGCCGCCAAGAAGAGGAAGTAGTCCTGCTGCCGTGGCGTGTTTGGCCGTCGCCGGTGTACGTGCATAGCGTGTTGCTCCGGATGGCCGGGTGGCATGCCCACGCTGCTGTTCGCGTGGGCATGCACGCCGGACCTCGGCGAACATGCCCAGGCAAAGGCGGCCTGGGCATGCCACCCTGCAAGTGAACGTCCGCACGCTAAACAGGTACTCGCCGGTACGGCGACGGGCTTCACGCGCCGAGCAGGATAACGCGCCCATCTCGCCACGGCGAGTCTTCGACAAGATGGGCGGCTAAGAAACTATCTCAATACTGTGGCACAGCCGCCCTCGGCTGTGCTCTGTGGCCAACCTGCACGCCCGGGGGCGGGCGTGCCACAGTTCTGAGATAGTTTCTAAATGGCGCGAGCGGCATGCACTCTTCCCGTTTAGAAGCTGTTTCAGAAGCTCCCATCAGCGCTGCGTAGCGCGGCGGGCAGTCTTGCCCGCCGCGAGAATGCGGGCGCGTACGCGCGGTGGGCAAGACTGCCCACCGCGCTATCGCCGGTTCTGATTCAGCTTCTTAGCCGCCCATCTTGCCGAAGACTCGCCGTGGCGAGCTGGGCGCGTTTTGGCGCAGGCGCGGCCCTGACTGCCGCCGAAGGACCGCGATGGCCAACAGGAGTCTGCCCGAGGGTGCCCTTCCGCCCGACGCGCTGCCCGAGCGCGGCCTGGAGACGCTCGACATCGAGCTCCAGCACGAGCCCGCCGACCCGCGGCTCGACCGTTTCCTCGCCCAGCGCTGGCCCACCTATAGCCGCGCGACCTTCCAGAAACTCATCCGCGGCGGCCGCGTCCTCGTCAACGACGAGCCGGTCACGAAGCCCTCGGCCTCGGTCCACCAGGGCGACCACCTGCTTGTCACGCTCTACAAGCGGCAGCCGCTGGGCATCATTCCCGAGCCGATCCCCATCGAGGTTCTGTACGAGGACGAAGACCTCATCGCCCTCAACAAGGCCCCCGGCATCATCGTCCACCCGGCCCGCGGGAACCCCCACGGCACGCTCGTCAACGCCGTGGCGTACTACGCCGAGCAGCTCTCGACGGTGGGCGGCCCGTTCCGCCCGGGGGTGGTCCACCGGCTCGACCGCGACACCTCCGGCGTCATCCTCTTCGCCAAGAGCGACGAGGCCCACGCCCGCCTCGCCCGCCAGTGGGAAGACCGCACGGTCGAGAAGGAGTACGTGGCCATTGTCGAGGGCGTGCCGCAACTCGACGCCGACGTCATCGACCAGCCGCTCGGCAAAGACCGCCACGTCCGCGAGAGATACGCCGTGCGCCGCGACGGCACCGGCCTCCACGCCACCAGCCAGTACGAGGTGGCCGAGACGTTCGACGGGTTCGCCGTGCTGCATGTCCGCCCGCGGACAGGCCGGACGCACCAGATCCGCGTGCACCTGGCCCACATCGGCCACCGCGTGGTCGCCGACCGGCAGTACGGCAGCCGCGACCAGGTGACGCTCCAAGATATCGCGCGCGGCCGGGCGGACCACGACGAGGTGCTCATCGGGCGTCAGGCCCTGCATGCGGCCGCACTGACGCTCAGGCACCCGCGCACGCGTGACGTGATGCACTTCGAGGCCCCCCTCCCGGCCGACATGGCCCGGTTGCTCGAGGCCTTGCGGCAGTGGCGAAGGCCGGCCACATAGGGCGGGTGATCGAGGGGCGGGTTTGGCCGTCGCCTCGTTGAGCCGTCGCCCCGTTTAGCCGTCGCATCGTTTCGCCATCGCCTCGTTTAGCCGTCGCCGGTACGGCGACGAACATTTATCGCGGCCGTACCGGCCGCGGCTAAACGGGTTTGGCCGTACCGTCGCGGCCGATTTTCCTTGGCCCAGCCAGGCGGGCTTGTTTACAATAGGGTCTTATCACCGCGACATCGGGCGAAAGGGGAGAGACCTGTGGCGCTGAGCAACGAACTGTGCGGCATCCTGGCGGTCGGGGTCGACAAGGAGCGCAAGGCCCACGACCTGTACCTGGAAGCGGCCGAGAAGACCTTCCATCCGCTGGGCAAGAAGATGTTCGCGCGCCTGGCCGAGGAGGAGACGAAGCACGAGAAGCTCCTGGAGTCCTGGGCCGCCGAAGGCGCGTGCCCGGCGATCGCGGCGCCGCCTGTCGACAAGGACTGGCTCACCCAGCAGCTCGAGAAGGTGGCGGCCGCCGAAAAGCCCAACTCCGGCGACCTCGAGGCCATCGAGCTGGGCCGCCAGATGGAGATGAAGAGCATCCAGTTCTACCTCGATTGTGCCGCCAAGGCCCCCGACCAGCCGTCGAAGGACCTTTTTCTGCGCCTCAAGGGCGAGGAGGACAAGCACCTGGCGTTGCTGACGGACCTGTACGAGTACATGGTCAACCCCGGCGTCTGGCAGACGCGCGAGGGCAAGGCGCATTTCGATTCGTGAGCCGGCGGGTGGCACGGTCTCGCGGCTTGGAGCGAGGGCACCCGGACGGAAGGGTCAGGGGAATCGAATAGTTTTTCTTGCGTTGCCGGGATGGACTGGTACAATTCTCAACGTCTCAAGAACCGTGGGGGAGGTTTCCCCTTTCGCAACGGTTACCGCGTGAGGTTCCGTTCAACGGTTAGACTTGGCATCAGGGTCATAGTGAAAGGAGATCGGGAATGAGGTATCTGCTGCTGGTTGTGCTGGTCGCGTTCGTGCTGTCGCCGTTCATTGCGGGCTGTACGGAAACGACTCCGCCGAAGCCGAAGGCGCCTGATAAGGCGCCGGCGACACCTGGCACCGAACCGGTCAAGGAGCCGGTGAAGGAGCCTGTGAAGGAGCCGGCGAAGGAACCCGCGAAGTAGTCGGGTGGCACGAAGTCGGACCAGCAGACGTACGCCCCTCGGGGTCGTTGGGTTGGGGCCGCAAGCGCGGTCTCCCCGCGGGGTGTGTGTCTCCAATCTGATGCGGATTGAAGATCTTACGACCGGGCGCTGCTTGCTAAGCGGCGCCCGGTTCGTTATAAACGGCGAAGTGTAGTTGAGGGCCTCTCATCATGCCTACGTTCGTCGTCACCGGCGGCGCGGGGTTCATCGGGTCGAACTTCGTCCGCCTGGCCCTCGCCCAATCGCCGGACCTGCGGATCGTCACCATCGACCTGCTGACCTACGCGGGGAACCTCGAAAACCTGGCGGGCGTGCCCGAGGACCGACACACCTTCGTCCGGGCCGACGTCACCGACCCCGAGGCGATGGCCCGCGCGATCCCCGCGGGCGCCGACGCCGTCATCAACTTTGCCGCCGAAACGCACGTCGACCGCTCCATCCTCGGCCCGGTGGCCTTCGCCCGCACGAACGTCGTGGGCACGCAGGTGCTCCTGGAGGCCGCCCGCGCCAGGGGCGTCACGCGGTTCCTCCAGGTCTCGACCGACGAGGTCTACGGGTCTCTGGCTCCCGACGCCCCGGCCTTCACCGAGGACCACCCGCTTGCCCCGTCGAGCCCCTACGCGGCCAGCAAGGCGGGGGCCGACCTCCTGGTCCTTGCCGCCCACCGCACGTACGGCCAGGACGTGGTCATCACCCGGTGCTCGAACAACTACGGGCCGTACCAGTTCCCTGAGAAGCTGATCCCTCTGATGCTCTCGAACGCGTTGGAAGACAAGCCGCTGCCGGTCTACGGCGACGGCCGGCAGGTCCGCGACTGGATCTACACCGACGACCACTCGCGGGCGATTCTGGCGGCGGCGGCCCGCGGGCGGCCGGGGCGGGTTTACAACATCGGCGCCAAGAGCGAGCGGCACAATATCGACGTGGTCCGCGGCATCCTGCGGGAGCTCGGAAAGCCCGAGTCGCTCATCCGGCACGTGACGGACCGGCCCGGCCACGATCGCCGCTACGCGATCGATCCGCGGCGCGCCCAGGAGGAACTTGGCTGGCGGCCCGAGACGGATTTCGACGAGGGCCTCGCCCGGACCATCCGCTGGTACCGCGACCACGCCGACTGGTGGCGGCGCGTCAGGGACGGGTCGTACAGGGAGTTTTACGAGAAGTGGTACGGGGGAAGGTAGGTCCTGCGGCAAGCCATTTTCGATTTTTGATTTTCGACTGAACGGTGAACGCAAGACAATCCGAGCCGTGCTGCGCGAGTTACGGGGGTGGCACGGCCACGCGCCGTTGCGTGGCCGTGCTTGCGATCGGCCGACGATGCACGGCCGCGCAACGGCGCCCGCCGCGGAAGCGGCGGGAGATGATGAAAGCTCGCGCCGGCGATGAACGCGCGGCGCTGTTGCCGTTCAATCGAAAATCAAAAATCAAAAATCGAAAATGGATTGGATCACAGGCGCCCATGCCTTTCGAGCCGCCGCTCTACACCGAGGGTCTCGGCCAACCGCCCGTGCAGCGGTACGCGGGGCCGATTATCGACGCGCACACCCACGTGGACGACGTGGCGAACGCGTGGCTGCTGTTCCGGGCGGCCCAGGCGTTCGGCGTCCAGGTATTCTGCGGGGTGGTGCGGCCGGCGGCCATCGATGCGTTGAAGCGCGAGTTCGGCGAGTCGTTCCGCCCCATCGTGCGGGTGGACCATTCGCTGATCGGGCAGCCGTCGCGTTTCGCGCGGGAGAACGTCCTGGCGATCCGCGAGGGCCGCGCCAAGGGGGCCGTGGCGGCCAAGTTCTGGTACGCGCCGCGGTTCATCGCCGAGACGCACTTCCGTTTCGATAACCCGGCCCTGCGGCCGATCCTGGCGACGCTGATGGACCTCGGCATGCCCGCCCTCGTGCACGTCGCCGACCCCGACTGCTGGTTCGAGCGCCAGTACAGCGACGTCGCCCGCTACGGCACGAAGGCCGAGCAGTACGACGCGCTCGAACACACGCTCTCGGACCTGCCGGGCCTGAAGGTCCAGGGGGCCCACTTCGGCGGCGACCCGGAGAACCTGGGGCACCTCCGCCTCCTTATGGACAAGTATCCAAATTACTACGTCGACACGAGCGCGACGAAGTGGATCGCCCGCGAGCTTTCGGCCCGGCCCGCCGAGAGCCGCGCGTTTGTCCTCGAGCGGGCCGACCGCATCGTTTTCGGCAGCGACCTGGTGGCCTTCGGCGACGCCACCCCCGCCCACTACGGCTCGCGCTACTGGGTGCAGCGGTGGCTGTGGGAGGGCGAGGGCGAGCGGCCGTCGCCCATCCCCGACCCGTGCGTGGCCGACCCCGAGGGCGTCAAGGTCCACGGCCTCGCGCTGCCCGACGACGTGCTCGCGAAGCTCTACACCGGCAACGCCCGGCGGCTGCTGGGCATCGAGATTTGACGCGCCATCGTTCAGCCGTCGCCGGCACGGCGGCGGTCGTTGCCGTTTTCATGTGCCACGGCTTGCCCCCAAGCCGTGGTTGCTGCGATCCTCTTACCTTATGGCGTAAGCCGTGGCTTCGATGTGCAGGATCGTCGCCGTACCGGCGACGGCTAAGAAGGTGTTTCACAAGCGTCCATCAGCGCTGCATAGCGCGGCGGGCAGTCCTGCCCGCCGCGAGAATGCGGGCGCGTACGCGCGGTGGGCAAGACTGCCCACCGCGCTATCGCCGGTTCTGAAACAGCTTCTAAACGTAAGACCGTCGCCGTATGCGGCGACGGCTGAACGATCGGCGACGGCTGAACGATTGGCGATAGCTAAACGGGCAAGGAGGGTCCCATCATGTCCGACGAAGTCTGTTACCAGATGCTGCGGCCGGCCGAGATCGTCGCGCGCCGTCAAGCATGCCCCGTGGTCTACATTCCCATCGGCACGCTGGAGTGGCACGGCGTGCACAACCCCGTGGGGGCCGACACGCTCCAGGCCGAGGGGCTGGCGATCCTGTGCGCCCGGAAGGGCGGGGGGCTGGTCTTCCCGCCCCTCTATTACGGCGAGAGCCGCTCGGAGTCGCTCATGGAGGCGGGCGCCGAGGACCGCGACAAGATCGCCGAGGCCATGGGCCTCTCGCCCGACAACTTCCTGCCCGAGCGCCAGCCGTTCTCGCCCACCGAGCAGGTGCTCAACTACCAGCGGCTGCTCCTCCACGTCCTCGCCGAGGCCGAGACGCTCGGCTTCGAGGTGGGCGTTCTGGTGGCGGGCCACTACCCGCTGATCGACCACGCCCGCGCCGCCGTGCTCCTCTTCAACCAGCGGCGCTACAGCAAGCGGCACGGGATGCTCGCGTGGGCGATCCTCGATTACGTGCTGATCCGCGACCGGTACCCCGCCGGCGGCGACCATGCGGCCGGGTGGGAAACCTCGCACCTGCTGGCCCTGCACCCCGACCGCGTGGACCTGGGGCAGCTTCCGCCGAAGGGGGCGAAGCTCACCGGCATCATGGGCCCGATGCCGCCGCAGGAGGCGACGGCCGCGTTCGGACGCGAGACGCTGGAGGCCTCGGCCGAGGCGGCCGTGCGCGAGGTCCGCCACCGCCTGGCGAACAAGCCCCTGTACCGCGGCCACGGCAACTCGCTCCAGGAAGGGCTGTGGAAGACATAGAGTTGTGTGCAGGTTTCGTCCGGGAGGTCCGGAATCAGAGTTCCCGTGCGATCTCCTCGAGCACGCCCAGGCCCTCGCGCAAGGGTTCTTCGGCGATCACGAGCGGCGGGTTGATCTTGACCGCGCCGCCGCCGACGCCGACCGGCGCGAACAGCATCACCCCGCGCTGGATGGCCCGGCGCACGAGTTCCCAGGCATCCTCCGGCTGCGGCTCCGTGGTGCCCGGCCGGGTGAACTGGAGGGCGGCCACCAGGCCCACGGCGTCGACCTTGCCGACCTTGCCGCGGGCGGCCCTGGCGATCCGCTCGGCGCCCTCGGCCAGGACCGGCGCCAGCCTGGCCGCGTTCTCCACCAGCTTCTCCCGGCGGATGACCCGCAGGTTCGCGAGGGCCGCCGCGGCGCAGATCGGGTTGGCCGAGTGGGTGCTGGTCATCTCACCCGGACCATACATGTTCATGAGTTCCTCGGTTCCCAGCACGGCGGCCAGGGGCATGCCGCCCGAGATGCCCTTGCCGCACGCGACCAGGTCGGGCACGATGCCGCCGTGCATGAAGCCGAAGGGCTTGCCCGTCCGTCCGAATCCGGCTTGGATCTCGTCGAAGACGAGGACCGCCTGGTGCCGGTCGCACCAGCGGCGGAGGGCCTGGGCGTAGTCGGCCGGCATGAGGCAGGCGTTACAGCCCTGGTAGGTTTCGCTCATCACGCCGCAGACGTCGTCGGGATCGACGCCCTTGGCGGCCAGGGTGGCCTCGAAGGCCGTGAAGCGGACGTCCTTCTGGCGGAACCCGTCGGGGTAGGGCGCCTGGACGAATCGCCGATCTTCATCGCCCAGCCAGCTCTTCAGGGCGGGCGCCCCGCCGGCGAGTTGCGACCCCATCGTCCGCCCGTGGAAGGCGTGGTCGAACGTCACGAAGACGCTCTTGCTCTTGCCGCCCAGGGCCAGGCCGCGGGTCATCGCCAGCTTGATGGCGCATTCGCACGCCTCGGAGCCGGTGGTCAGCAGGAAGACGCGCTTCAGCGGCGCCGGCAGCCAGGACGTCAGTTCCTCCACCAGTTGCAGGCGGACGTCGGTGGGGAAGCAGTAGGCGTGATAGAGCCCCTGGCCGGCCATGTCGCGGATGGCCCGGACGATCTCCGGGTGGCCGTGCCCGCAGGCGGTGACCAGCACGCCGCTGGAGAGATCGAGCCAGCGATTGCCGTAGGCGTCGCTGATCGAGAAGCCCTCGCCATGGTGCCAGATGACCGGCGGCTGGCCGCCCATGGACCGCGGCTCCAGGGCCCGCAGTTTCTCCAGCAGCGGCACGGAGGCCGGGACGGGGATCTCGGTGGCGATGGTGCGGTACTTCGTCCGCACCGGCGGCACCTTCTCGGGCACCAGGGGGAATTCCTTCGTGGCCACGTGTGTTTACCTCGCTCAGTACTCGCGGAACTCGACGCCGGCCGGCGGGCCGTAGTCGATCAGCACTTCCCTGCCGCCGGCGAGGATGGACCGGCGGCCGGCCTCGATCACCAGCTCGTTATAGCTGCTGTTGGCGGGCGTCGCCAGGATGCCCTCGCGGTCGTACCGGCGGATCAGTTCCCGGCGCTTCCGGATCGGCCTGGCCGCCGCCACCCGGCGGCAGGCGTTCAGGATGTACTCCACGCTGCGATGTCCATATCCAACGGGCGTCAGGACGCCGCCGCCCTGGTCCAGCAGCTGGAAGTAGTCGGGGTTCGGCTCGGCGTAGGCGGTGTCGCCCGGGTCGCCGCCGGGCTCGGTGAAGCCGTACTTCACGCCGCGGAACTGGTCGCTGTGGAAGACCAGGCAGGCGTCGCGGGCGCCCTGGCACCACAGGGTCATGCCCTGCGAGTTTCCGCCGGCGCCCGCGTTGGGGTACCCGAGGGCGTTGGCCACGCTGAGGCAGGCCCCGTTCTCCCAGAGGAGGCGGGCGTCGGTCCACAGGAAGCCTTCCCGGCCGTTGGGGTACCGGTCGCGCAGGCCGTAGAGGCTCACGCTCACCGGCCGGAGGCCCGTGATGAACGCCACCAGGTCCACGTAGTGGCATCCGATGTACGTGAACATGTCGCTATTTTCGCAGGTGCACCAGTTCTGGAAGTTCGAGTCGCGGTAGTGCCATTTCTCGTGCAGGTGGGCCTGGCCGAGGCGGAACTGCCCCAGCCGCCCGGCCCGGTAGCTCCGCCGGGCCATCAGGCTGCGATGGTCGAACCGCTTGTGGTATTCCACGCCCACGAGGAGGCCGCGCGCGTACGCCGCCCGGCCGATCTCCTCCGCCTGCGCGTGCTTCAGCACCAGCGGCTTGACCGAGCAGACGTGCAGATCATTGGCGATGGCCTCCATGACGGCCGGGAAGTGCAGGTGATCCGGCACGGCGATGACCGCCAGGCTGCCGCGCGGGGCCGCCGCCAGCACCTCCCGGTAAAGGCCCGGAAAGGGCTTGTCGGCCGGCGCCCGGGCCGGGTCCGGATGCGGTGTGAACGACTGGCCGGGAAAGCCGCGGCTCAGCGTGGCATCGTTCCGGATCTCCGCCAGGGGCGCCGCGTTCAGGGCGCAGATATGGATGTCGCCGACGAGGCCCTCGCGCTGAAGATGGTAGATCGTCGGCAGGAGCTGGATGCGGGTGATCATCCCCCCGCCGACGATGGTGACCCTCGGGGCGCTCCGCGTGACGGCCATGGCCCAACCTCCGATCCGCTTCAGTGCTACAACGCCGCATAACCTTGTGCGCGGCGGGTCTCCTGACCCACCGCGCGCCAATTGCCTCCCAGCGGCGAGGTAACGCCTGTGCGCGGCGGGTCGGGAGACCCGCCGCGCAAAGCGGCAATATAACATCAGGCAGGCCCCATCTATACAGCCGACCCCGAGCGGGTTTCCATTCTTTTCCGTGGAACCCGGGCCGTTCCCGCGGATGGCCCTGGCTTCTTCGTTCCCAGCAGGAGCGGCCTGGGCCGTGCCGGCGCCAATCACGGCCGAGAGCAGGAGAGCACAGGCAAGAGAACTTGCGATTCTCATCTCAGGGCTCCGCTGTTTCCCCGAGGGTTTCGGGCAAAGGACCTCCGGCGGCGAGAGGGGCGGTTTGCCCCGGCAGGGGGCCTCCCCTTGCTTCCCCGGGCGGCCCGAAGGCTGGGCGAACGGCATGCCGGCCCCGCCGTGCAGCACGAACATGTAGAACTATACGGCGGATTCCGCGGGCATCAACTGTTTTCGGGTCCCTGACGGTCATGCCCTCGCAAGATAAGGTTGCGGCAACCGGCCAGAGGCGCCGGACCGGTCGAGCGGGCCGATCTTGAAAACCGGTGCGGCCCTTGTGGTCGCCGTGGGCTCGAATTCCAGCCCCTCCGTCAGATTTGATGATAACTGTGTGTACATGTCGGCGTGTTCGGCCAGGCGGCGGGCCGGCGAGGTCCTTCTTCGCTCCGACGCGGAGCACCGCGGCGTCGAGGTCCGCCTGCCCGGGCCGGCCTCACCGGGCCTGGCGCCACTCGGGCTGCGAGCAGGCGTTCAGCCGCCACACCGATCAGAGCCCACGAAACGCGCACCGCGCGATTACGACGATGGCCCGCGCGTTTCCGGGTATAGTAGGCGCCGCGGCCGCGGCCATGCTGCTCCAAGAGGACCTCTTCACGCATCTTACGCAAGAGGCGCGAAGATTGGTCTTCGCTGAGACGGCACAGTTCCGCCGCCTTTGCCTGCGTGATTCGATGCGCGCGGTGAGCATCGGCGCCATTCTCCAGAAGCATCTTCGCTACGGCGACGTTGCCGCAGAAGAGCCCCGGGCGTGGCCGGCATGACCCACGTGCGGACCAGTCCGTACTATCCCCAGAGCAACGGGAAGCTGGAACGGTATCACCGGACGATCAAATCGGGCTGCATCCGCTCCGGCACCCCGCTGAGCCTGGAGGACGCCCGGCGAATTGTGGAGCGGTTCGTGGAGGAGCACAACGCCGTCCGCCCGCACGGTGCCATCCGGTACGTCACCCCGGCCGACAATTGGGCCGGGAGGGCCGGGGCAATCTTGGCCGCACGGGACGCCAAACTGGCCGCCGCACGAGAGCCCCGCAAGGCCCGGCGGCAACAGGAGGGAATCCCCGCCTGAAACTGGCTCACGCAACCGCTTGACAATGATCGAAACGAACAGGACAATATGGCCAGCCGGTGAAACAGGCGCAGGCTCTGCGGGGACGCAACCTGCCAGCGATAGCCGGCCGGGACTTCGACGATACGTCGAACAGGGAATCTCCTCCGCGTTTGGGCCAAGGGGTTCCCGTCCGTTCCGAGCGTGTCGGAGAATCTCCCCCACGCCTGAGCGAATCCACTGTTCCAAGACGAAAGAGGGAATCTCCTTTGCCTTTGGGCCGAGGGGTTCCCGTCCATTCCGAGCGTGTCGGAGAATCTCCCCCACGCCTGAGAGAATCCACCGTTCCAAGACGAAAGACCGTCCGGCGGTCGGGCGGATCAGTTGCTTAGCGGAAGAGGACGAAAGTCCAATTCACGCTGAACCACTACAGAAGAGCATAAGGGGCAGAACCAGTGGCTACAGGAAAAGTGAAGCGGTTCAATGACCAGAAGGGCTTCGGCTTCATTGAACAGGACGACGGGACGGACGTGTTCGTCCACCACACGGCCATCCAGGGCGAAGGGTTCAAGTCCCTCGCCGAGGGCGAACGGGTGGAGTTCGACGTGACCCAGGGCCCCAAGGGCCCGAGGGCCGAGAACGTGAAGCGCCTGGGTCGGCCGGCGGCGGCGCCCGAACCGCCGGCAGAAGTCGAGCCGGCGGCCGAAGCCGAAGGGAAGGCGCCCGAGGAGGCCGACGCGGGCTAGTCCTCCGTGGCTCGTCACTTGACGGGTGCCGTGCTTTCGCCTCGTTGCGAAAGCATGGCACCCATTGATTCATATGCAACAGAATACCAGGCCGAACCGGCCGACGACGCCGAGACCGAGGAAAAGGCCGGGTAGCACCGGCCCGGCCGGTCCGGCACGACAGCCCGGGCAGCTGACATTCGTGGGAATCTCGGCTGGGCCAATCTACGCTCTGGTCAATGTGAGAGACCGCGATCCGTGCGCCTCTATCTGATAAACCCGCATAATCCGCTGGTCAGCCTTGCCAAGAAGAGCCGCTGGAGCAAGTACCGTGTCTGGAAGCCGCTGGGGCTTCTGATCCTGGCCGGCTTGACCCCGCCGGAGTGGGAAATCAGGATCATTGACGAGAACCTCGGCGTACCGGACTACGGCGCCCTGCCTCGGCCGGACCTGGTGGGCATTACCGCCTTTACCTCGCAAGCGACGCGCGCGTACGAACTGGCGGTCGAGTTTCGCGGCCGGGGCGTGCCGGTCGTCATGGGAGGTGTCCATGCCACCCTGTGCTTGGAAGAGGCGATGGAACGCGTGGATTCGGTGGTAACGGGAGAGGCCGAGAGTGTCTGGGCTCAGGTTCTGGAAGACGCCCGGCAAGGCCACTTGGAGCCGGTGTATGCCGGCGAGTTTGTGAGCATGGAAGACGTTCCGCCGGCTCGGAATGACCTGTTGACGAGCGGCTACGCCTTCGGTTCGATTCAGACCACGCGTGGCTGCCCGCTCGATTGCAGCTTTTGCAGCGTGTCCGTTTTCAACGGGAATCGCTACCGGCAACGGCCTATCGAAAAGGTCGTGGAGGAATTTCAGACGATTCGGGAGAGGTTGGTTCTGATCGTTGACGACAATCTCATCGGCACGAGTCGCAAGCACATTGCCCGCGCCAAGGATCTTTTCCGGGCCATGATCCACGCGAAGCTGCGCAAGAAGTGGATTTGCCAGGCGACCATCAACATGGCCGATGACGACGAACTGCTGAGGCTGGCGGCCCAGGCAGGCTGCAAAGGTGTCTTCGTTGGCTTTGAGTCGCCGACGGAGGAGGGGCTGGCGGAGGTGGGCAAGAAATTCAACATCTTGAAGGGCCGCGATTTCAGAGCCTCCGTTGGTCGGATACAGCGCCACAACATCTGCGTGGTCGGTTCCTTCATCATGGGGCTGGACACAGATGAACGGGGCATTGGCAAGCGGATAGCCGACGCCGCCGAACGCTATGGCGTGGACCTCCTCAACGTGCTGTTCCTGACGCCGCTGCCTGGAACGCGCCTGTGGGACAGGATGAAATCGCAAGGCCGCATCGCCGCCGACTCGTTCCCGGAGGATTGGAGGTATTTCACGCTGACTTTCCCCGTAGTCCGGTATAAGCATCTGTCCTGGGCGGGTATCCTCCAGGAGATGGACGCCTGTGACCGGAGATTCTACTCCCTGCCGCGGATCCTACACCGAATATGGAGCAGCTTCTGGCGAAGGTGCGGGCCCCTGTTCGTGACCGTGAGTAATCTTTCCTTCCGGTACAACCTTCGCACGGCTCGCAGCCTTCACAGGGAAGCGGACGTATCACGAGGTCAACCGTTCGATCTTGCGGCGCGCGCAGAATCTTCGGGAGGGACAACAAGCGCAGAAAAAGCCCCCGGCTCCTGAGGAACCGGGGGCGGATGCTGGAAAACCGACTAGGCCGTGATGCGCCTGACGTTCTCCGCTTTCGGGCCCTTCGGGCCCTGGGTCACGTCGAACTCGACGGCTTCACCTTCCGCGAGCGTCTTGAAGCCTTCGCCCTGGATGCTGCTGTGATGGACGAAGCAGTCCGTGCCGCCTTCCTGTTCAATGAAACCAAAACCCTTCTGGTCATTGAACCACTTCACTTTGCCTTTTGCCACAGATCAACTCCTTCTTGCCCGGCATCCCGACCTATCGGTTCCTCGCCGGTGATTCCAACAGAGCCGACAATTGGGCCGCCACTCGGCAAGCCCTGCCTTGGCCTCGTGCCCCGCAGGGCCGATTTCCACGGCATCTCATCAAGTTATTATGCGATAACCTTGGGGGCTGTCAAGAACCAATTCCGCCCGTGCATGCGGGGGTCCACCGATTTTTCACGGCAGCCTTTGTAAAGGGCGGAGCAAGACCGCGGCGAGAGATCGAGGTCCCCTCGGCCAACCAGGCCGTGACAGAGCGTGATCCTCGCCGCCACGGCCCTGAACCCGGAGCCGTACGCCTACGAGAGCGCGTTCGCCGTGCGGCGGCTTATCCTCGACCAGGCGAAGGGCGACGCCGCCCTGAACTGGGACGCGTCGAAGGGCGACGCCGTAGCGCCGCTGCTCCTGTGGGGCCTGTACCTGTGGGGCGACGGCATGACGCCGCGCAAGAGCGACGGCCTCGTCTGGACTCGCGAGGACCTGGCGGGCGACGGCACGCACCCCAGCCCGACCTCCGGCCGCGAGAAGGTGGCGAACCTGCTCATGAAATTCCTCAAGGGCGACCCGAACGCGCGGGGAGGGTTCTGCCGGTAGGGCCGAGCATGGGGTGAATTCAGGGGGCGCGGGGTGGCACGGTCACGCGCCGGTACGTGTTTGGCGTGATCCTTTTCCCATGTGCCACGGGTTGACAAGCAACCCGTGGCACGTGAACGCATGATGCGCCAAACACATACACGCGCCGTGGCGCGGCCGTGCCATCCTCCCATAACGGCGGCGCTGAAGTCTTGCCGCCTGGACTCTGGCATCCCGGCGCCGTCGCCGGTAGAATGGCGCCGGCGGCACAAGGAGGCATGGCAGGTACCTCGGGGTCAACTGCGCAAAGGAGATTGACACATGTCGACTCGCTACACACGTCGTGGTTTTCTGAAGACGGGCGTCGCGCTCGCCGGGGCGTCGGCCTTCGCCCTCTCCCGCGGCCCCATCATCCTGGCCGAGGGCGCGCCGGGCTCGAAGCTCGGCGTGGCCGTGGTCGGCGCCGGCGGCATGGGCGGCTACAGCGTCGACTGCGCCCTCGGCCAGAGGCTGGTCGCCCTGGTCGACGTCGACGACAACATGATTGCCAAGGCGATGATGGACAAGGTCAGGGACCTGTCGCCGGCGCCGAAGGTCTTCTTCGACTACCGCAAGATGCTCGACGCGTGCGCGAAGGACATCGACGTGGTGCTCACCGCCACGCCCGACCACAACCACGCCCCGTCGGCCATCCGCGCGATCAACCTGGGCAAGGCCGCGTTCTGCCAGAAGCCGCTGGCCCACAACATCCGCGAGTGCTACGTCTTGGCAAAGGCGGCCAAGGAGAAGAAGGTGCCGACGCAGATGGGCAACCAGGGCCACTGCGGCGAGGGCATCCGCCGCGTCTGCGAGTACATCTGGGCCGGGGCGGTCGGCAACGTCCTTGAGGCCCACGCCATCCTCGGACGCAACTTCGGCGGCAGCGGCGGCCGCCCGGCCTCAAAGCCCGTGCCGGCGGGCCTCCACTGGGACGAATGGATCGGCCCCGCGCCGTACCGCGATTACCACGACGGCCTCCATACGTTCAGTTGGCGGTCGTGGCGGGCGTTCGGCACCGGCACCATCGGCGACATGGCCTGCCACAACCTCGACGCCCTGTTCTGGGCACTCAAGATCGGCGAGGCGAAGACGTTTACCATCGAGTGCCTGAACACCAAGGGCGGCAGCGAAGAGATGTACCCGCAGGACAACGTGATCCGGTACGAGATTCCCGCCCGCGGCGACATGCCGCCGGTCAAGGTCTTCGCGTACGACCACGAGGGCCTGAAGCCTGAGGTCATGAAGGAGGCCGAGAAGGCGAACGAGCGCAAGTTCGGCGAGTTCACCCTGTTCGTCGGCGACAAGGGGATGATCGGCAGCGACGGCCGGATTCTGCCGGAGGCGAAGCACAAGGAGTTTGAGGCCCCGCCGAAGACGCTCCCCCGCGCCCACGGCGGGCCCATCGAGGACCTGTTCTGGTGCTGCAAGAACGGCGGGGCGCCGTGCTCGAACTTCACCGACGCGGCTGGCCCGCTCACGGCCTTCGCCCTGTCGGGCCACCTGGCGCAGTTTGCCGGCGTCGGCAAGAAACTCCAGTGGGACGTCGAGAAGATGGAATGCACGAACATGCCCGAGATCAATAAGTTCGTCCGCCGCGATTACCGGGCAGGATGGGAAGTGTAGCCCATTCGTCGTTTAGAAGCTGTTTCAGAACCGGCGATAGCGCGGTGGGCAGTCTTGCCCACCGCGCGTACGCGCCCGTATTCTCGCGGCGGGCAAGACTGCCCGCCGCGCTATGCAATGCTGATGGGTGCTTCTGAAACAGCTTCTTAGCCGTCGCCGGCACGGCGACGATTGAGGGCGCCGGTTTGGCGCCTGCATCCGCGCGCGACCGCGTCGCCGTGTGGCAAAGGACTCACCATGCAAGACGCCGAGGGCGCCCCCCTGGCGGCGGCCAGAAAACCCCGCCGGCCAACCAGCCACCTCGCCGTCGCGTCGGTCCTCCTCGCGGTTCTTGCATTCCTGGGCCCGCTGATATCTCTGTACGTGCTCGACGACGTCTTTGTGTTCCTGCTGAGCGTCCTCATCGCGGCGGTCGCGATCCTGGCGGCACTCGCGCTTGCGGTCCTGGGCCTGGCGCTGGCCCTGATCCGTCGCCGGTCCGGCGTGGGGATGCCGCTGGCGGCCTGCGGCCTCTCGGTGCTGGTCATCCTGGTGGCGGCGGCCCAGACGACGGGCCGCGTCGATTTCTTCCTCCACGCGCGAAGCTACGAGGCGGTCGTCGAGGCCGTGAAGAAGGCCGGCCTGCCGCCGGGCGGCGAGAAGGCCTTCATCCTCGGGCACCCGTGGGACCCGTCGTCGCTGCGCGAGCTCGCCAAGGACGAGTTTCTGCCGCGCGGCCGGGAACGGGGCTGCGTGTGCGCGCGGCGGACGCGGGACGGCAACTACCAGGTCTCGATCCTCGTCCAGGATTGGGGCCATGTGGGCATCTACGGGTACTTCTATGCGGAAGGCCCCCTGCCGCGGGTCCACGGCGATCCTTACTTGACCGTGAGCGCCCCCGGCCGCATGCAGCAGCTCGGCGCCCAGCTTGCCGCCAACTGGTGGGAGATCTACAGCAACCTGGAGTAGAGCGGCGCGCAAGTTTAGCCGTCGCATCGTTTAGCCGTCGCCGCATACGGCGACGGTCGATTGCGGATTGCGGATTGCGAATTGCGGATTGATCAAGCCAAACCAATGGCACGCTACGTTTAGCGCGGAGCCGCAGGTCGAAGACTCGCCGTGGCGAGCGACCGCGTCAAGGCAAAGGCAAGACCGGCGCAACAATGTAGATGTACCGCAGCAGCGGCGAGCCGGCGTTGCGGACGTTGTGCTTGCTCCGCGGCGGGATGTAGACGGCCTGCCCGCCCCGGATGGCCAGGGGCGGGTGGCCCTCCACGCGGACCTCGCCTTCCCCTTCGAGGATGACAAGGACCTCCTCGTGGTCGCCCGTGGAGTGCTCGCCGATCTCCTGGCCCGCCTTGAGTTCCACCCGGCCGCTGCGCATGCCGCAGGTCGTCGGAGGGCCTTCCAGGAGCGGCAGGTAAGACTTGCCGCCTGTCCAGTCCACGACGCGGGGCTTCTTGTCGCCGCCTGGGTTCATGCCGTCCTCCTCGAACGTGGCCCGAGTAGTCCGTCACACTTGTTCTTGTGGGTTGAACAGGCTCGCGCGGTGGGCAGTCTTGCCCACCGCGCGGCGGGCAAGACTGCCCTCCGCGCGAGCGCTACCCACATTATCAATAGCGACGGACTACGAGCCTCTTGTACGAGATGGCGGCAGCCGCCGCAAGCGTTTGATCGCGTTTCCACTTTTGCATTGCCATCGCGGGCCTTCGGCGGTACGTTCCGAGAGTGGCCTGTGTGCAGGTTGTCGGGCAACGGTGTGCCACGGCCGGTCTTGTCCGGCCGTGCGACTTGCCCTGGGAATGAGGCACGGCGGGACAAACCCTGCCGCGCACCAATCGAGGAGGAGTGCATCATGCAGACG
>Ga0315273_10001490_pt1 | contig 26774 bp, 32 predicted proteins | sample YL17G02_0_MG_FD_205753 | JGI IMG/M metagenome (GOLD analysis project Ga0315273, IMG submission 205753) | Sediment microbial communities from Yellowstone Lake, YNP, Wyoming, USA - YL17G02_0 | ecosystem: Environmental > Aquatic > Freshwater > Lake > Sediment | place: USA: Wyoming | collected... | reverse complement strand
AGCAGTTCCCCGGACTGGTCTATCGCATGAAGGACCCGAAGGTCGCGTTCCTCCTGTTCGGCTCGGGCAAGGTGGTGTGCACGGGCGCTCGCAGCGTCAAGGACGTGGGCATCGCCGTGACGAAGGTCTCGAAGAAGCTGAAGAGCATCGGCGCGCTCGTGAAGCCGAAGCCCGTGAAACCCGCGAAATGACGCGCTGACAAGTTTAGGGATTTTTCTTTCCTATTACATTTTGTTTCTAAGAATTTTTCAGCGGAAGCGAGGTCCCGCAACGGACGTAACGCAGCGCGCGAAACTATCTTCAACCGCAGCACGCAGCGAACGCGTGGCATGACGCGGAAGCTGCAAATGGCCCGCGCCCGCGATGAGCGGCCGGGCCGGCAATGCGGTTCTCCCCGATTCGAACCGAAGTTGGAAAGCACATAGAATTCGGATAGAAATAATAGGTTCGGAACCGAGAGGGATTTTGGAGATTATGGAACGCGAAGAGCTAGTGGAAAAGTTCTCGGGATTCCTGAACGAGGACTGTCTGGACGACCTCGTCACCGCGCTCACCGAGAACAGAAAGTCCATCTCCATAGACTTCTCGCTGCTCGACAAGTTCGACGTAGAGCTCGGCGACTACCTCCTGGAGAATCCGGAGGACGCGTTCTCCGCCGCCGAGGAAGCCATAAAGAGCATAGACACGGGCATGGCCGAGAACAAGCTGCGCGTGCGCTTCTACGGGCTGCCCGAGAGCAGGAACAACCGCATACGCAAAATCCGCGCCGAGCACCTCGGCAAGCTGATCGTCGTGGACGGCGTCGTGAAGAGCGCGAGCGAGATACGGCCTGAGATTTCTGAAGCGGTGTTCGCCTGCCCGGAGTGCGGCATGCGCATGTCCGTGCTGCAGGCTGACCGCGCCATCAAGGCGCCGGACCGGTGCGAGTGCGGATGCAAGCGCGGCTTCTCGCTCGTGGATCAGAAGATGTTCGACGTGCGCTGGGTCACCGTCGAGGAGCCGTTCGAGATAACGTCGGGCGAGCAGCCAAGCGAGCTGACGATACTCATGAAGGAGGATTTGACAACGCCGCTGATGCAGAACCGGACGGAGCCCGGCAACCGGATACTGATAACGGGCGTGCTCAAGTCGACGCCGCGCAGCTCCAAGGACGCTTCGACGCGCATGATGGACATCTACCTGGACGCGAACCAGGTCGAATCCATCGAGGTCGGGTGGGAGGAGCTCAACATCAGCAACGAGGACGAGCAGAAGATCATCGAGCTTTCGAAGGACCCGCTGCTGTACGAGAAGCTGGTGGCGTCGCTCGCGCCCACGATATACGGCCTGAACGACGTCAAGGAGGCGATAATCCTGCAGATGTTCGCGGGGGAGCAGCACGTTCTCCGCGACAAGACGCGCATACGAGGCAACCTGCACCTGCTGCTCGTAGGCGACCCGGCGTGCCTCGTCGCGGACGAGCGCATAGTGCTCGCGGACGGCACCATCATGAAGATGGGCGACGCCGGCACGCGCCACATGCAGGACATAGACCTGCGCGTGCACACGGGAAGCGGCCGCAACTACGGCCGCGCCGACAGGTTCCACCTGTACCGCAGGCAGCCGGTGATGGAAGTCATCACGGAAACGGGCAAGAGCATCAAGGGCTCGTACAACCAGCCGCTGCTGGTGCTCGAGGACATGAAGAACGTATGGAAGAGGCTGGACGAGATGCGCATCGGCGACAACGTGCGGACGCTGTCGAAGATCGAATGCAGGATAAAATCGCCCGTGGCCACGGGCTGGAGCGACAAGGACTATTATCACAAGAAGCAGGAGTGGAAGATCAAGGTGCCTGCGGCCGTGGACGAGGAGCTGGCGTCGATATTCGGCTACGTGATCGCGGACGGCTGGGTGCAGAAGAACAGGGTCGGTTTCGTCGTGAGCGACGACGAGGCGGACATACTGCCGTACCTGGAGCGCGCGTTCGCCGGCTGCTTCGGCGCGCCCGTGTCCACGTACGTGCACAAGCGCGCGAGCAGCCGCATCGCGTACTACCAGGTGAACAGGACGCACGCCGCCGGGCTGCTCCAGTTCCTGAAGGAGAAGCGCGTGCCCGATTCCATATTCAAGTCCGGCGACCGCGTGGTCGCGTCGTTCCTGCGGTGGCTGTACGAGGGCGACGGCACCGTGTTCGCGAACGGCCGCGGACGCACGTCAGTGAGCCTGCGCTCCGCAAGCATAGAACTGCTGCGCGACGTGCAGATGCTGCTGCTGCGGTTCGGCATCCAGTCGCGCATACTCTGGGACGGGAAGAGCCGGACGTCGACGATAGGCGGACGCGTCGTGAAGGGCAATCCGAGCGGCACGCTGATGATACGCCGTTCCGAGTCGATAACCAAGTTCGCGAAGAGCATAGGCTTCGTCAGCGCGAAGAAGAAGGCGCGGATGGGGAAGGCCGCCGAGTACGCGAGGACGCACGCGCGCCGCGTGCACCAGGAGCGCGCCGAAAAGATAGTGCAGATACGCTACCACGCGCCCGAGGACGTGTTCGACATCGAGGTGCCCGTGCACCACCGCTTCGTCGCGAACGGCATAGTCGTGCACAACACCGCCAAGTCGCAGATCATGAAGCTCGCTTCCACGATGATACCGCGCGGAAAGTACGCATCGGGAACGGCCGTATCGGGAGCGGGTCTGTGCACCGTGTACGACACCCTCGTGCAGCAAGGCGACGGGACGATAACGAAGATAGGGAATATGGTCGAGGGGGAGTTTGCGAAGAGGACGGACGGAATCCGACAGCTTGACGATGGGATTTACTTCGTGGACGCCCCGGCCCGAGGCGGGAACGGAAGCAGGACGCTGATCGCGTTCGACGACGGCTCCTTGAAGCTCAAGCCGTCTGCCGTGACCAGGTATTGGAAAATCCGCGCGCCCGACAAGCTCGTGAAGATAACGACCCGCACCGGCAAGAGCGTCTACGTGACGCAGGAAAACCCGGTTCCGACGATCAAGGAAGGCAGGATCATCTGGAAGCGCGCGGCGGACATCCTTCCCGGTGAACATCTGGCGACTCCGAGGGTGCTCGACGTGGATTGTGGAAACGAATCGTTGTCCGGACTCATGCCCGGGAACGCATGGCTGTCGAACGAGTGCTTCGACATCGGCTTGTTCAAGAAGCTGATACTTTCAAGGGGATCCATCAGGTCGTTCTGCAGGAAGACCGGCCTAGACGAGGACGACATATACTATAACTGGAAGAGCACGGGCGGGCATGGCGCGCCGAAGGTCTCCGAACTCCGGTCCGGATGTGAAAGTCTCGGCATGGGGGTCGAGAACCTGTTATCGGAAAGGGTGACATTGTCACAGTTCCACGGCCACAGGACGGCATTGCCCGTCTTCATGAACGCCGGTCTGGCCTACATGATGGGACTTATAAGCGGGGACGGCAGCATAAGCAGGACCTGCATGGGAGGCTCGGACATCAGGTTCTTCAACATCCACGACGGCCTCCTCGACGCCTACAGGAAGCTGTGCGTGTCCCAGCTTGGCATAGGCGCGTCCGATGAGACCGACGGTTACGGCCTGCCGTGCATCAGGTTCAGGTCGAAGATCTTCGGCGGCGTACTGGACGGATTCGGCATAGTCGGCGGGGACAAGGCGCACGGGCTATACATATCCGAACGCACGTCGAGGCTGCCCAAGCCCCTGCTTTCCTCATACCTGCGCGGTTGTTTCGACACGGATGGATGCGTGGTAAGACGCAAGACCAGGGGCTCCAGCCACGTCGAGCTGTCGTCCGTGAGCGAGGCGTTCATAAAAGGCGTGCAGATGCTGCTGTTGAGGTACGGCATTACGTCCATCGTCAAGGAAAAGCCTCCGAGGACGTCCGTCATACGTGGAAGGACTGTCAGGTCCGGCACGAGGTACGACCTGGTGATAAGCAACCTGGACAACCTCAAAGCCTTCAGGAGCGGGATAGGGTTCGGGTGCGTGGAAAAGTCGGACAAGCTGGACTACATAATAGGACGCATATCAAAGGCGCACAACAACATGGACCTCGTACCCGAGATTGGTTGCGTCCTGAGGCGCTGCCGCGAATCGCTCGGGCTCAGGCCCGGGGAGTTCTACAGATATGGCAGCTATGCATACGCATACGAGACCGGCATGAGGAAGCCAAGCCGGAGGATGCTGGCGGACGTAATCGGCAGGCTTGGCGACGGTCCCGGGCGATGCGGCTTGCATGAGCTGTCCAAGTTCGCCGAGTCGGATCTGTTCTGGGACGGCGTCAAAAAAGTGGAGGTCGTCGAGAACAAGGAGCACGAATACGTGTACGATGTCACGGTCGAGGGCGAGCACAGCTTCGTCGCGAACGGCCTCATAATCCACAACACCGCGACCGTCGTGCGCGAGGAGAAGTTCGTCGGCGGCTGGGTGCTCGAGGCCGGAGCGCTGGTCCTGGCGAACCGCTCGATCTGCGCGATCGACGAGTTCAGCCACGTGGCCCCGCATGACATGATCAAGCTGCAGGAGGCCATGTCGCTCGAGACGATCTCCATAGCGAAGGCGTCGATCGTCGCCACGCTCCCGGCGCAGACCGCCATACTCGCGGGCGCGAACCCCAAGTTCGGGCGCTTCGACCCTTATATCCCGATCAAGGAGCAGCTCGATATAAACGAGGTCATGCTCAGCAGGTTCGACCTGCGCTTCGCCCTGAAGGACGTGCCGAACCCGGAGCTGGACCTGAAGATCGCGGACCACGTGCTGAAGATGCGGCACTTCGAGGAGGACGCCGCCGCGCCGGTGATCGACCCCGCGTTCCTGCGCAAGTACATCGCATACGCGCGCGCCAACGTCCATCCGAAGCTGACGGTGGAGACGGGCGAGAAGCTGAAGGAGTTCTACCTGGAGATGCGCGCCATGAGCGGCGAGGACTCGGCCGTCTCGATCACGGTGCGCCAGTACGACTCGCTCATCCGCATCTCCGAAGCCAGCGCCAAGGTCCGCCTGTCGGAGACGGTGGACATCGAGGACGCGCAGCGCGCCATAAACCTGATGAGCCTGTCGCTGCGCCAGTTCGGGTTCGAGCCCAGCACGGGTAAGATAGACATCGACCGCGTGGAGGGCCAGCGCATGACGTCCGCGCAGCGCGGCAAGACCAAGGTGATGATGGACGTCATCGCCGCCATAGAGAGCGACACCGGCAAGGAGATGCCCCGCGACGAGCTCGTCCGCCGCGCCGCGGCCGAGGGCATCGATGACGCGGAGGCCATGGTGCGCACGCTGCTGCAGATGGGCGAGCTCTACGAGCCGAGGCCGGGCTTCGTCAGCCGGGTCCGCAGTTAGAGGCCGCGCGGTTAAGTTTTTTCGCGTGCAATTAGGTTTGATTGCGTTTCAGGCGTGAGCAGCATGGGATTCGAGAGCGACGTATTCGAGGGCAACCCGGAGCTCGAGCGCGAGGCCGGCGTACAGGAGGAGCGGACGCAGCGCGACGCGAGGCCGGGCAGGCTCGTGGCGGTGCGCGTGCGCGCCTCGGACATCGTGCGCGGACGCTTCTTCCAGGGCAGCCGCGAGGCCAGGGAGGCCGGATACGTGATAACGTCCCTGGGCGAGCGGGTGTCGCGCGCCAATCTGCTAGGCACCGTGGTCGACAGGTTCGTAAGCGATACGGCGAACTATGCCAGCATCACGCTGGACGACGGCACCGACGCCGTGCGCGCGAAGGCGTTCGGCGCCGAAGTGCATCTGTTCGACGGCGTCAGGCCCGGGCAGGCGGCCGTCGTGATCGGCAAGGTCAAGGAGTACCAGGGCGAGACGTACGTGGCAGCGGAGTCGGTGCGCGCGCTCAGGCCGGAGGAGGCGGACGAGGAGACGCTGCGCAAGCTCGAGCTGCTGGACAGGCTGAACGACCGGAAGACGGCCGTGGACAATTTGCGCCGCGCCGCTTCGACGATGGACGACGAGGCGCTGCGCGAGTACGCGAGGCGCGTGGGCATCGACGCCGAGGCGCTCGCGGTGGTGCTGGAGCAGAAGGAGGAGGACTACAAGCCGAAGGTAGTCGAGGCGCTCGAACGCCTGGACGAAGGCAGCGGCGTCGATGTCATGCGGCTGTTCGACGACCTGAAGCTTCCGGACGCCGTCGTCGAACGGGCCGTCGACGACCTCCTGGAGGAGGGCAGCGTCTTCGAGCCCACGCCCGGCAGGTTCAAGGCGATAAAGGGTTAACCTTATCAGGCTCGATTCCGAAATGAGAGCAACGTGATAGCTTATGGCTGACGAATACGACCAGCTCCTGAAGGGCGCGATGCAGCAGATGCCTAAGAAGGACGCGGAGAAGAAGAGGTTCGAGGTGCCGAAGGTCGTCTCGTTCGTCCAGGGCAACAAGACGATCATCAAGAACTTCGCGGACGTCCTGGCGGCGCTGCGGCGCGACGGGCGCCACGTCGCCAAGTATTTGATGAAGCAGCTGGCCACGCCCGGCAACATCGACGCGGGCACGCTGGTGCTGCAGCGCAAGGTGGAGCAGGCCATGGTGCAGCGCAAGCTCGAGGACTACATCCGCGACTACGTCTACTGCAGGGTCTGCGGCGAGCCCGACACCGCGATCGTGAAGGGGGGCAGGCTGGCGTTCATGAAGTGCGAGGCCTGCGGCGCGCGCGCGCCGGCGAAGGAGATATAGGCGGCCGGATGATTGCGATGTTCTGGGCGAAGTTCTTCGTCGCGACGGACGACCTGCTGCTCGCGATGTGCGACGACGACCTGCTCGGCAAGACGATCGGCAGCGGCGATACCGAGCTCACGGTCACGAAGTATTTCTACGGCGAGCGGCTGATAGACAACGAGAAGGACACGCTCAAGTATCTGACGGCGTGCAGCATCGGCAACCTCGTCGGCCCGCGCATAGTGGCGCTCGCGGAGAAGGGCGGCTTCATCACCAAGGCCAACGTCGTCTCGATCGGCGGCGTGCCGCATGCGCAGTTCGTCAAGCTCAAGTACCAGTAGCCGCATCCCGCCAGCCTGGGTTCTGCCTGCGCAGGTTTTAAATAGTTGCAAAAACATCAACAATTGTTGATAAAAATGCAACGAGACAGGAAGCCGCTGCTCGAGAGGACGCTCGGATCCAAGACGAAGATAGCCGTCCTCAGGAGGATGTGCGCGTACCCGGGCATGGAGTACACGGTGACGGGCCTGTCGAAGGACGTCGGCCTGGACAAGAGCCTCGTGTCCAAGGTATTGAAAGGGCTGGAGGAGGACGGCGTGGTGCATTTCGACTTCGTCGGCAGCGCCAAAGTGTGCAGGATAGAAAAGGATAATTTCGTCGTGAAGAACTTGGTTATTCCTATATTCGAGAACGAAGCCGGGATGGCCGGCAAGGTCGCTTCGGAGGTCATCGGTGTCCTGAAACCCAAGACGTTCAAGACTATATTGTCGGTGGCCATATACGGGTCGTTCGCGAGGGGGAACTACAGACCAAAGTCAGACGTGGATCTCGTCGTGGTGGTCGATAACCTGTCCGAGAAGAAAAAAATCAAGGAGAAAATCATGGGCGGGCTGGAGAGCCTGCTAGAAAAAGATATTATAGTTTTCTCGGACGTCACGTCAAAGGCCGAGCTTAATAGGTTGTTCCGATGGAAGGAACCAGCGGTAATCGACATGATAGACAACCACCGACTGTTGTACGGAACCGACTTGAAGAAGATAGTGTCAAACCCATGATAGGTAATGATGAGGTACGAAACCGAAGGGAGTTGCACGATAAGGCTGAAGGACGCGAAAGAGTTCTTGGAATCCGCCAGGATGAACTTCCAGGCTGGCAGGTTCAAGGCGTCGGTAGATAACGCAGCAGATAGCGCTATAGCGGCGAACGACGCTTTCACGGTGCATTTCATAAAAATGGTCGCGACGTCGGACCATTCAGAAGCCGTCAAGCTCCATAAGGAGGCGAGCTGCAGGCTGCACGAGAGCAGGCCGGTCTTGCTCGACAGCCTGCTGGACATGAGGCATTTGAAAACATACAAAGCGGTCACTGCGTCAAAGGCCGACGCTGCGCTTGCGCTGAGATACGCCGAGGCGTTCGTCAGCTGGGTGAATAAGAAGATAGAAGAGGAAAAACGCAGGCGCCAGGCCTGACCCAGCTTCTCGCGCAAAGTCGAAAACCCGCTCGTTTTATTACGGCCGGCCGCGTTATTTGTATCATCGGTGCTGTGGATGGCTGGCGTTCTGAGGGGGCTGCGGTTCGCGTCGGACAAGGCGCAGTTCCTCGTGATAACGGCGTTCGTCATCGTCAGCATATTCTACCTCGTCAGCAAGTGGATGCAGCCGTACACCATACCCGACACTTCGGAGATCGTGCTGGCCGAGGAGCCGTACGTTTTCAACAACATAAAGGAGAAGGCGCTGACGGTCGTCAACACCAGCGCCAGCTGCGACGAGCTCGTCGACAACCTGGACGAATACAAGGCGTACGTCGAGGACTATGCGTTCCGCAAGCTCATAGTGTACTTCGACTACAGCCTCGAGACGCCCTGTTACGAAGCCAGCCCGGAGTTCCCTGTGCTCGTGCTGTTCGACATCAAAATCCAGTCGCAGGGCATGGCCGCGGCCGACCGCTTCTACGGCTACTGGCCGCCGGGCAGCGGGCCGTAGCAGTCAGTTCCTGTAGACGGCGTCGTGGTGGTCGAAGTCTTCCAGGACTACCACTTTCCTCTCTTCGTCGATAGAAAACACCAGCACGAAGCTCCCGAAGTGGATGCGCCTCAGGCCTTTCATCGCATTGCCGAGGGGCTTGAACCTGTGCGGGTCTTCTCGGATTTCCAGGATTTTTTTATTTATCGCATCCAGCTGGTTCTTGCTTTTCTTCTCCATCTTGTGGAATTTCTCAATCAATCTATCAGAAAGCTTGAGTATGTACATTTATTTCAGCCCGAACTCCTTTGCGAAGTCTTTTACTATCCGGTGCTTGCCCCTCTGGATCTTCTTCAGCTTCTCGACGTATTCGGGCCTGACTTCCGGCTCGATCCTGACGAACCTCCTGAACTCCCTGGCCATCGCGTTTATGGCCTGGGACTTGTCCTTCAGGCCGTACTCTGCCTTCAGGTGGTTCAAGACTTTGTTCGCCTCGTCGTCTATGTCCACGATAGCCTTGACCATGTTAATACCATATTAACATTGCCCTCCCGGTGTTAAATACTGCATTGTTCTGCTGCGCACGTCGTAGGAGGGGATGCAGTTGGGGTTTAAACCCAGTACTCGAAACCTTCCCGCGAGCGCTTTTCGTACACAGCCGTCATTATGAGGCCGTCTCCGTTTGCAAGGCTTTAAATATTGTATGCAATATAATTCAAATATGAATAACATGGTAAACAAGATGGTATACCATTCCGGGGCGGCGAGGCTGTTCCTCGGCCGCCCGGACGGGTACTTCACGGCCGCCGACGTATCGCGCGCGCTGGGCATGCCGTACGCCACGGCGTGGCGGTGCGTGCGGATCCTGAAGGGCGCGGGCGTGGTGCGCGAGCTCCGGGTCGGGAGGGCGTGGGCATACAGGCTGAACGCCGAGTCGCCGTTCCTCGGGAGGCTGGAGGCGATGCTGCGCGGGGACGCGTGCGATTCACCCCACATGGTGGTCGCAAAGGAGTTTGTAAGGCGCGCGCGCAAACTGAAGAACATAAGGAGGATCGTGCTGTTCGGCAGCGTGTCCCGCGGCGAGGAGCGGCCGGGCAGCGACGTCGATCTGGTGGTCGTGCCGGAAAGGGCTGGCAAAAAAGCAGAAGACGCCGTCGGGGACATAACGTTGGACGTCATCGACAAGTCCGGGATAGCTTTGACGCCGTTGTTGATGTCGGAAAAGGAGCTGAAGGAAGACCGCCAGTTCGAAAGCGAAATCAAGAACGGAGTTGTTATGTATGACCGAAGCCACGAGGGCCGTGAAGGAGGCGGGGTTCTGGCTGGATGCGGCAAGGTCCCTCATGGCAAGAGACGGTGAGGGCTCGGAAAAGTACACCGTGGCCGTGGCGCAGTCCGTCCATTCGATAATAAGGGCGAACGACGGCCTCTCGCTGAAGTTCCTTGGGAAGCACGCCGGCAGGCACGACGAGGCGACGGGGCTGTTCCTCAGGATGATCAGGCTGGACGTCATACCGCCACGCTTCGCGGATTTCAGGGACACCGTAATACGCCCGGCGGTCGAAATGAAATCCAAGGCCGACTACAAGGGCGTATACGCCAGCAGGGCCGACGCAGATCGCTGGATAGCGCGCGCGGAGCGCTTCCTGGAATTCGTGGAAAGCCTCGTATCGTAGGCCGAATCGTCGCTTTTTGGAAGAATCCAATCGTCTTAAATCATTGACGGACGTCCTGATTTCCATAATGGCAAACGGCCGGAAAGGACTCGGGGATAGAGAGTCCGACAAAATAAAGAGCTACGTCGGAGCGGCACTTGGCGGAGAGCGCAACGGCGTCAGGTACGACGTGCCCGGAATAAGGAAATGCGACACGGACCTTGCGGGCCGTGTGAATCTTACAGACGGAAGCGACAGGTTGCGAAGTACGCGGTTGCCGCAGGACTCGGCGCGCTGGCGCTCTATCTGCTCTTCAGGTAAGCAGCGCCCGCAGAACCACCGATGCTGGTCGCATTCCTAGATTACATCACCGAGCCGGATACGGATCATGGGCGCATATCCTTTGGGTCGCCTCGACTGGTTAAAGTTCGTTTTCCACGGCGCCGCTTCGGCCTGCTATCTGCACGGGGCGCTCAGCCGCGCGATCGGGAAGAAGGACTACTCGTCGGCCATGTCGCTCTACGCGGGGTTCGTCAAGCACTTCGACGCGTGCGTGGAGCTCGAGAGCAAATGCGGAAGCGTCCTCCCGAGGCATTGCGCGGCCGATTTCGGCAAGGATTTCGCGCGGGGCGTGATCGACGCGGGCTACGGCCTGCTGTCGGACGAGGAGCTGGTCGGAAAGCTGCGCGGCCACGAGTTCGCGAAGAAGCTCGAGGCGGCGGGCGGGAAGTGCACGGAATGCGGCCGCAGGTGCAGGCTGGAGCTTTACATGGAGCCGGACGGCTCGGTCGGACGGAATGCGGACATGCGGCGCATCTAGTCCCGGCGGGTGGTGGCAATTCGTGCATGTGGCACATTGATATATTAATATTTGTAATAGTGTTATTACATAAGGTAATAGTATGGACAGCGACATAAAGGTGCTGAAGCTCTTGGTTGGAAAGAAGGAAGGGAATTTCACCATCAAGAGGATGGCCGAAGCGCTGAAAATCAATTACCGGATAGCGTACGAACGGGCGATGGAGCTAGAAAGGGACGGCCTGATCCGGGTCACGAAGGCCGGCAACTCCAAGATATGCGAATCCACTTCGAAGTTCGACGCCAGGGTCTTCGAGGCCGAGTACTCCAGAAGGCAGGACCTCTTCAAAAACAAGGATTTCCTGGTACTCCACGGCAGGCTAGCGGAGCTGAAGTTCCCATTCATCGCGCTCATATTCGGATCCCACGCAAGGGGGGCGGCGAACAGGCATTCCGACATCGACATCCTGACGGTAGGCGGGGACGAAAGGGAGATAAGGACGGCTGTCTCGCTGCTTCCCGACAAGATACACCTGACGGCGGTGGGTTATGAAGACTTCGTCCACATGGCGAACAGCAGGAAGTTCACGGTCGTGAGCGAAGCCATCCGGAACAACGTCATATTGATAGGTATAGAGGAGTACTACAGGCTGATGTCGAATGTTGGATGAAAGCAGGATAAAGGAAGCCGAGGGCAACGTCAGGTCCTATCTTGACGAAGGCCTGCTCAAAAAGGCGGCTATGAACGTGCAGGTGATGAACATCCTGCTGAGGAACGCGAAAGACAGCCTGAGGGTGGCCGAAGAGATAAGCCGAAGGGGCCTTTCCGATCTCTGGGTCATCGTGTGCTCGTACTATGCCATGTACTATTATGCGAATGCCGTCCTCCTGAAGCTCGGCTACAAGGTCGCGGACAGGATCGTCCACAAGGTGACTTCGGACGCGCTGGTCGTCTACGTCAGGCGCAAGCTGAGGGAGTCCCTGATAGAGGGCTATGAACAGACGAGGGAAGAAGCGCTGAGCCTCGCCGGGATGAAAGCGGACTCGCTCATCGAATCGTTCGAGCTTGAAAGGGGCAAGCGCGGCCTAATCCAGTACAGGACGATAGAGGTCGAGAAGCGGTCAAAAGCCGAGACCTCGCTGCGGAGGGCGAAGGAGTTCGCCAAGGAGATGGACAAGCTTCTTGCATCGTAGAGACCGGACCGCTGTCGACGCGCGCGCCGTCTCCGGCCGTTCCGGACGGTTTCAATGCATGGCGGGGGCGGGCGGGGTTTGCTGAAGACCAGATTTATATGCAAGCGGCGACTACTTATAATAGTCTAAAAAAAGACTCTGGAGTCTAAAAATAGACTGATTGAAATGATAGAAGAGATGCTGGGGTCGAAGACGAAGGTCAAGATCCTGAGGAAACTATCGGAAACCCCGGCACGGGAATTCACGCTGAACGAACTCTCGTCCGCTTTGAAGCTCTCCCATGGGAGCGTACTCCCCTCGTTGAAGCAGCTCGCGGACGCGAGGGCGTTGGTGACTAAAAGAGCCGGGAGGTCCGTTTTGTACAGATTGAATCTTGCAAACCCCATGATCAAAGAAATCCTAAAACTGTTCCCGATGGAAGATGGATTCTATCTGAGCATGGCAAAAAAATTCGTAAAAGGGGCCAATCCGGCAAGGCTTGCGCACGTGGGCAGGATAATCCTCTTCGGTTCCGCGGCCGCGGGCACGGCCGGGCTCGGAAGCGACATAGACCTGCTCTTTGTCACGGACAGGCCCGACAAGCGCGCCGAGCAGGAAATCCAAACGGCCACGCAGGAATTCCTGGAAAAACATGACGTGATAATCTCTCCTATCTTCGTAACTGAAAGGGAATTTTCGTCCAACATCGATTTCATAATCAGGGTGAGGCGGGAGGGCAAGGCATTGTATGAGAGAAGAGCCGAAGGGTAGGGCGGCAGAATTCCTGCAGCAGGCCAAGGAATTCCTAAGTTCCGCGATTGACAACCTGGAGAAGGGCAGGCCGAACGCCGCAGGGTTCGACGCTGTGCAGTCGATAATAAACTCGAATGACGCGCTTACTGTGAAGTTTTTGGGCAGACGGGCGAGCAAGGACCACAGGGAGGCTGTCAACCTGCACGTCGACGTGATCAAGGTCGTCCACGACGACTTCGGCAGGGCCATAATCAAGGAGGCCTTGGACAAAAGGAGCGCGATAGGCTACATGGGCAAAAGGATGGGCGCCGCGGACGCCAAGTCGATGGTCGACAAGGCGGTCAGGTTCGCCGGATGGGTCGAAAGGATGGTTTCCGGATGACCGAGAGTTTAAGACCCGGCAACGTCAAATGACCGCTGTCGGCGTGCATGCGCGGCATCGGGGGCTATCGAAGCTGTTTCTTCAAATAGCTTTCGTACTCCTTGATGTACCGCCTGAGTATGTTCACCACGAATATCCGGTCGTCCTTTTTCAGCTGGGACCTCTCCAGCGCGGCATAGTAAGAGCTCCTGTTCTTGTAGGAGATGTTCAGCATCGGGTATCCGTGCCTGTGCAGGACGAAGTTCATCATCAGCCTGCTGGCGCGGCCGTTGCCGTCCCCGAAGGGGTGTATGCTGACGAACTTCAGGTGGGCCAGCGCGGCCAGCTCAACGGGATGCAGGCCGCCCTTGTTTTTTCCGTACCACCTGAAAAAATCCCTCAGCAGGGGTTTCAGCACGGAAGGAGGCGGCATCACCGCCCTGCTTCCGAATATCCCGACCCCGTAATCCCTTATCCTGCCCGCAACCCCGGGCTTCGTGTCTTCGAACAGCAGCCTGTGCCATTCCAGAACGGTTTCGGGGTCCAGGTCGCCTTTCTCGTCCAGCATCATATAAAAGACTTTCCTGTGCGCCTCCGCCTCCTTCACGTCCTTTATCGGCTTTCCGCTCGGCGCAATCCCGTCCTTCAGGAGGCCGGCCGCCTCCCTCAGCGACAGCGAGCCGCCCTCGATCCTGTTGGTGTCGTACGTGAACCTTATCATGAAGTTTTCCAGGTATTTTTCCCGTATCTCGTCCGGCATCCTTCCGAAGTCCTCGGAAAAGTTCTTCTTTATCCTGTCGATCTTGCTGAACCACTTTTCCTGGTATATCCTGTCCATGAACCCCGCCTTTATCTTTTCGATGTCCTTCGGGATAGCCGTGCCCAGGTACATCTCCTTCTTCCCGACCTTCCTCCCGGTCCTCGTCGCATGCTCCAGGTAGAAGTATTCCCTGCCTCCGATCCTCCTCTTCCTGACGGCCGCCATGTCATTCATTTACCGTTACTTATATTTAAAATTTACATTTTTTAATAAAAGGTAGGGGTAAGAACTGGCAGCCGCGCATCCAAGGAACCAGGCTCCAAACAACCGCCATCGCGCGGCATGCAGTTTCCGGGAGTTCCAGAACGGGCCTGGGATATACCTAGTTACATAATTTTTATATACTTTGTCACATATGTTACTCGGTAACAAATTATTTATATACTCGGTTACAAAAAATGTGTATGAAGGAAAGCGAGCACTACAACGCATACGAAGAGCACAGGGACGCGATTTTCGGCTGGGCTTTGGAAATCAGAGGCCTGGAGAGGTCGCAGAGGATTATAGGCATACACGCTTCACGCGCTATAGTCGAGCTGCTGTCCGCATTCCTGCATAAGAAAAAACTGGTCGATGAGGGGTTCCAATTGAACCATAGATGGTTCAAATCGGAGAGGGTCGTGGAAAAACTGCCGGAATTCAAAAACAGGAGGGACATCGTCAGACGGATTGTCGAGCTTGAGAACTCTTCGGAGATGCTGGCGTATGGAGCGCCAAAACCCACCGATCAGATAAAAAAAGTCATATCGCTCTTCAACGGAGTCGAAAAGGAAATACGGGCGGTCATGGATGAACAGGTTTGAGCTGATATCGTACGCGATGGAATTTTGCTCGTTCTTGATTAAACGCGGCGCCGGCGAGGGCATAGACAATATAATACTTTTCGGCAGCGTCGCCCGTGGGGATTTTGACGAAGAGAGCGACATAGACATTTTTTTGGACACTAGGAAGGACATCGAAGCTGAGGCGAAAAAAGCGCTGAAGGCCTTTGAACTTTCCGAGGCCAGCGAGAGATGGCGGTTGAGGGGGCTCAAAAACGCGCTCTCGGTCAAGTCGGGGCGGCTGGAGGATTGGAGACTCAGGAGGGCCGTCATATCCAACGGTATAACCCTGTACGGAAAATACAGAGAGCGGCCTGACGGCATGAGGTATTATCTGATGATGAGGCTCGACTTCAGGGGCATGGAAAGGAAGGAGAAAATCGGCGTATGGAGGATATTATACGGATACAGGCAGAAAATAGGTTCCAAGACATACATCTCGGAGGGGCTCCTGTCGAAGGCCGGGGGTAAAAGGATGGACAGGGGGGCTGTGATCGTACCGGCCGAAAACAGGGACGAGATTGTGAACTTCCTCAAAACGCATAGGATCAAGCACAATATAGATGAAATATGGTCCGATACGATCTAGGCCAACGGACCGCCGAATAACGGCTGTCCGCCCGCGCGCCGTTCCAAGCCTATCGGCGGGCTCAGCTTTATATACCACTTGGCGGTAGTGAATAAGTAGTGATATTTGATGCCAGCGGGACTTGAGAAGCGCATCGGGGAACTGTACGACACCACAGACGGGCTGTACCTGTCTGGAATGGACGATGCGGTAAAGGACGGCATCGTGGAGGAGGTCGCGGCCGACAAGTTCTACGGCTTCTGGCCGCATGGGTGCGGGCCGTAGTTCGCTAGTATATGCTTTGTTGGCAACTGCCAGTGGTGTTTTAATCGTTTGTTTAAAATAACAACCGTTTTTTAAAACAAACAATACTATTTAAATACTAAAAATATCAAACAATAAGCATGGCACTCGAATCGACGACCATTGGAAAGATTTTGAAATATTTTTATGAAAACCCAAACGAGGAAATTTATTTAAGAGAGCTTGCAAAAAAGCTTAAAATCAGCACGTTTTCTGTTAAAAAATACCTAGACGGACTAGTGTCGGAAAATATGGTAGTAGAACATAGAAAAGGTAAAATGAGGATATTCAAAGCCAACACCAACAATCTTCCACTCAGGCATTTGAAAATCGCCTACAATCTCAGCCAGATAACTAAAAGCGGTTTAATAGAGCACTTGAAAGAAAAAATACCCCTGCTTATTTCAATTGTAATCTATGGCAGTGTTTCAAGGGGCGAAGATACAAAAGGGAGCGATTTGGATATTTTAATAATCGGGAAAAATGTTCAATTAAACTTGAGTAAATACAAAAAAAGTTTGGGACGGGAAATTACTTTGCTTATATACAAACCATCGGAGTGGAAAAATAAAGCAAGAGAAAATAGGGGATTCTATCAAAATGTCATAACAGATGGGATAGCTGTTTATGGCAATTTACCACTGATAGAGTAGCAATTGTTATATATCGAATTCATCGAACAATTTACAGCAATAAGAAATTTCAGAAAAGTTCGGTGGTCATCGAGAAAATTCGTGATGAGATGAACGAAGAAATAACCTTGGAAGAATGTTGGAAAGAAGGCTTGCTAAAGACTATCAAAGAAAACAATTGGCTCGTTACAAAATCTTTGCAGACAGCCGAAAAGAAGCTAAGAGACGCTGTCAAGTCCCTTGACGCCGGCATTTACGACGGCGCGGTGTTTTTTGCGTATATGTCCATGTTCCACGCTGCCAAAGCTGTTTTATTCAGAGACGGCGTGAGAGAAAGGAGCCACAAATGCGTTGCTGTCTACTTGAAAGAAAAATATGGTAAAGCGGGAATAATACCAATTAATTTGATCCATTCATTGGACTCGCACAGGATGGAAAGACATGACATAGTTTACGGATTTGAATTCATTGCTACGAGGGAAGATGCAGAGGTAGCTGTGGAAGACGGGAAGGAATTCTTGAATTTGGTAGAAAAACTGTTGAAAGGATAAAAGTTAACGAGCTGGCAAACGGACCAAACTGAAGGTTGTAAAAACAAATTATAATTTAGTATTTATTTTTGCTTTAGCGGTTTAGTTGGGTTGAACCAAATCTCAATCAAACCAAATCTTTATATACCACTTGGCGGTAGTGAATAAGTAGTGATATTTGATGCCAGCGAACATTGAGAAGCGCATCGAGGAACTGTACGGCGCCGCTGACGGGCTGCACCTGCCTGGGATGGACGGCGCTGCCAAGAACGGCCTCGTAGAGGAGATTGCGGCTGACATCGCTGGGCAGGACTCTTATCTGCCGAAGCTCGGCCGCGCCGAGATCGAGCGCAACGTGCGCAACGGCCTTTCCATCGCAGATCCTGCCAAGATTGGAATGGGCATCATCTTCGAGCCGTTCCGTCTTACGAAGGCCGGATACGAGCACGCGAAAGCCGCGGTCATAGAGGCCGGCAGGAGCATCAGCTCCGAGGTCTTCCGCGCGACCAGCGACTACAACGAGGAGGTCGTGGAACGCGCCGCGTTCAACCTTATCGGGAAGCAGTACATCCCGCAGGGCGACGAGCGCGAGAGGATGCTGATGGCCGACCCCGGGATGCTCGACGGGTTCGCCGGCGCGTACGAGAAGGCGCGCGCCGTCTACATGGAGAACGTGCCGGAGGCGAGGACGAACGTGCTCGAGCCTCCGAGACCGAGAACGGGACCGAGGCGCGAGGGCGTGGTCGGATGGGTGTGCGACCACTGGAAGGGGATGGCTATAACGGGCATTGTAGCGGCGGCCGGGGCTTACGGAATATATGGCGCTGTAAAGAGCGGCGTCGATAGCCAGGACCGCGTTAACCAGCTCAAGTCGCACGGCGGGGACGACGCCTCGGCGAGGGGCTTCGATGCGAAGTACGGGCTGAAGCTCGCGGGCAAGGCGGACAACCGCTTCAACAGCTCGGTTCTGGACTTGTACGACGTTCACGTGGACAACGCCACGCTCGCCAGCATAGTCGAGAGCGGCGCGCGCGTGAGCGACGGCAGCGTCTGGCAGGCCGTGGACTACGTCGCCGGGCACCTGGGCACGCCGCAGTACATGCCGAAGACGGCGAGGGAGGCGGGTATGCTCTCCATGTTCGTACACGGCGTTGAAGGCATAACCGACCATCCGAAGGAGCTGAAGGGGTTCTCGCACAAGTCGATGGCGCTGATAGACGTCATGGGCAGCACTTACGCGGCCAACGCAGCGGACGTGCGCGAGGGCCTAAAGAACGTCGCTAGGTACGAAATCGACTGCGAGAACAAGGGACTGATAAACCTGGGCAGGCTGAACGGAAGCGACTTGGAGAGGGCGATACTGCCGCTGGCGCTGTGTCAGATGGGCATAGTCGACGGACACCAGTACATAGCTGGCGCGAAACCTTTCATGGACAACACTCTGAAACGCGCCGATCTTGGAGGGCTGACTGCGCTGCAGTGGCAGGGTGAACAGGTTAGGCAGATTCTGAAAGAAAAAGGAGCGAGGTACGATGCCGCTGTGGAAACCGGGAAGGAGACGCTCGCACCCGCATGGCCTGAAGCATTAAAATCATATCTAGCCGGCATTGATAATCTCCCGGATAAGGATCTTATTAAATTCGTTTATGGATGTGGTGGACTTGTTGAAAGGACAGGCTATCCAAACCACTGGACGAACGCGGTAGTAGATGTCGCCGGAGCGCACCAGCCGTACTACGCGCAGATTGTCGGCATGCACTTCGGCATGCCGGTCAAGACGTACGCAGCGAACTGTCCGACTCTACCAGGAACATACCACAGCGATATGAGCGTTTTGGGCAGCGATGGAAAGTACCACGGGCCATTCTCGTATCCGGATGAGATGGCCAAGAGCTACGTCGGAACCGGAACTGTTATGAAGTACTACGACGACACTGCATACGAAGGTTAGAAATATTTAACGATGCTTCTTCGATTTCTTTTTAGAAGTTTTCTTGCGCAACTTCCAGAACGCTAAGAAAAGTAGGGTTATTAACATACCCAAAACAAGAACATTCTTCAATTGTGTAACATCTTCCCACGCATATATGCCGTTATTCGACAAGCATATATAAAATTTTCCGCTGCTGTCGAAAATCTTGTTTATCATTTCTGGCCCGCATTCATACCAGTTCATAGAAATCACGCGCAAAGCCATTTTGCATAGTTGTACGTACTAACTGTGTTGGCGGGCGTGCAGTCGCCACGTTGCAGTCCTTTTATATCAGCGTCGCAACAACTGTTAGCACAGTCTTCGGAAGAGTAACCGACTCTGCATGGGTCACATTGACATGTGTATTGTGTACCAAGTCCGTGGGCACCAGTCAAATCACAAGTTTTCTTCCTAGGTCCATAACTCTGTCCTGTAGATGGATCTATCTGACTCGAACACGTCAGCCCCGCGCAGTCCGCGTCCCCGCAGCACCCCACAGCCTGTGACGTGCCGTCGCACTTCCAACCGTGACTGGGATCGCATATATTGTTCCCGTTATTGTTTATGAGGACAGGCTTGCCGAGCGCGTCGTACGAGCATGAAGTCCCTCCGGCGGGGCAGGGTTCCTTGTCGTTGTCCCTCCCACGGTAGCAGCAGTATGCCACCGGACCCCCACCGCTAGCGCTGAACCCGGCGTAGTTGTAGCAGCACGCGCTTCCACTCAACGAAAGGCTCGTGTCCAGGCAGGTGGGCGCGAGCGCCGCGCAAGAGTACTCGGTCGGCGCGCACGGGTTGGACTGCGGCAGGCAGGTATCGGCATGGTAGCATGTATAACCGCATACGCCTCCTGACATCCTCCACATCGGCTTCTCGTCGTTCTCGCATATGCCGTAATCGCAGGCGCAGACTGGGCTGATAAAAGGAGAGCTGGAGCAAGCCTGGTCGGCGCAGTCTATCGCGTTGTTGCAGTCGTTGTCGTCGCAGTCGTTGCATCTCGCATCCACTACCATTCCAAGCAAATTCTTGTTTTCCGGGGAGGGCGTGTCAACCTGGCAGGACAAGACGCCCAAGGCGTAGCAGTCTCCCATTGTGCCATCGTCCTCCTTCTTCCAGGGGCAGCATCCCTGGTTCGCGCTGCACGTGTTTTCTCCGCACTCGAAAGGCTCGCCAAAGCTTATGCATTTGCTGTTGGCATTGGGGACGCATCCGTTGTTGTCTTCGCAGCTAACAAGCTCCTCCCCGTTCACAATGCCGCAATCTGCAGGGCATGTATCCAATTTCTCGCATTCGCAGTTCGTATTTGGATAATTGCAGTTGGAGAACGGCCCGACCTTAAAGACCCTGTTGTAGTGGCAGACGTCGCTTGGATAGGAAGCGGCGCAGAATGGTGATGTGTCAGCCGCATATATCGACATGCAGTTAGCAACGTCAAAACCGTAGCACGCCTCGCCGTACGCAGTGCCGCATCTTCCAAGGCTCGAACCCACGGGTACGCACGAACCGCTCTGACAAGATCCAATCTGCCCGTTGTATGCCATGCAAGCCGTCCCGTCCGCGTCCGTGGTGAACGAATTGCAGTCCGCCGTGTTAGAATCCTTGCAGTCGTTCTCCCCCTCGCACCTGTTCGAAGTGAGGTCTGAGTATTCTCGGCAGCCGCAGCTGTCGCCTGCTGCATTGCATCTGCTGTCCAAAAGGTCGCAGTCGATGGTGCCGCAGTTCGCGTCGTCCGTTGCTGCAACATGGCCGCCGTTGTTGTCGCACACAGAACAGAGCGAATACCTTGTTCCGGCTGCCGCGTTAGTATACAACGTGCAGTCGGCCAGCGTGTTGGCGTCCTTGCAGTCGTTCGCGGCCTCGCACCTGTTCGTGGTCAGATCATCGTAATTCCTGCAGTTGTTGTCCAGTTGGTCGCAGTCTACGGTGCCGCAGGCCGGGTCGTCCGCCAGCAAGGTGTGAGGGTCGGCGCACGTAAACTTGGCCGAGCACGCGTCAAGCGTGCATTTCATGAGGTCGCTGCAGTCGGCGTTCTGCGTGCTGTCGTACGTCTCGCGCTGGCCTACGCACTTGCAGCATTTGCCGCAGTCGGTGCCGTCGGCCTGGCTGGCGCACGAGTCGCAGTTGGAGTCGGCGATGTACTGTGTTTCATCGTAGCCCGAGCATGTATCACCGGTGGCCAGCTTAGTGCATGTCCTCGTCTGTATGCGCTGGCCGACATGCGTGCCCGTGCCGCACGCGCCGCTCGTCCAGGGCGACGTACAGCTTATCGGCAGGCATTTCGGCTGGGCGCAGGTAGAAGCCAATGAACCGCAGTTGTTGCACAATCTGGTCTGCACGATTTCACCGCTATAACAGCCGTTCAATCCAGTACCGCACGCGCTGTTCTGCCAGTTGCCGCAGCAGCACGCGCAGCTGTCCACGCACTGGCTTATCGAAAGGCAGTCGCACGTCTTCAACTGTCTCATCTGGTTCGACGGGCAGGTTATCGAGTTGCCATTCGAGTCGTATCCGCTGCCCCCGCAGCCGACATCTGAATAGCTGCCGCAGCTCTGCGCCACGCACTGGGAGGTCGGCGCGCAGTTGCCTGGATTGAACGGGCATGTCCTGGTTTTGCAATACTCGGTCATAGCACAGTTTCTTCCGCCGCAATTGTCCTCATCACAAGCACCCCTGACCCAGCTGTCGCAGTTGCTGCTTAAGGACGTGCAAGATGGGCATCGGCTGCAGCTATCGTATGCGCAGTCGTTCTGCCAGTTGCTGTACGGATAGTAAAGTGTTTCGCCCGAACACCATGAACAGGTAGTGTCACATGTCGACACGGTTGTGGTGGGCAGCGTGCAAGTTCCACTGACGCATGTTGCCGGAGACGTGCAGCTTCCGCAGCTCCCGCCGCAGCCGTTGTCTCCGCAATTCTTTCCAGTGCAGCTGGGCGTGCATCCGCACACGTTCGCAGTCCCTCCGCCGCCGCACGTGTTAGGGGAGGTGCATGAACCACAGTTGAGAGTGCCACCGCAGCCGTCGCTTATGGAGTCGCAGTTCTTTCCCTGCGCAGCGCATGTGGTCGGAGTGCACGGATTGGTCCATGTGCAACCGCAGTTTGCACAAGAGCTTTGGGTCGAAAACCCGCTGCAGGATATCTTGCTACAGCTCGCATAGTCGCCCGCACAGCTGTTCGGAGTTGTGCAGCACGACGCGTAGCATCCCACGGCGCAAGTGCAGGAAAGGGTGTTCGACCCGCCACAGCCCGCTTCGGCTATCGGGAGGGAGATGCATATATACGACAGTAAGGCGATTGCGAGCACTAACAAGGCCCGGCTACCTGCGTTGTATTCTTTCAAACAATACACCCGTCCTTTATGTATATTTTTGTGCCGCAGATGTTATAGACGCTTATGTTGCCTTCGGTGCCGACCGAAAGCACTGAACTGGCGTCGCACTGCGTGGGGAAGCCGAACGCCTCGAGGACCTTGGGCGACCTCGTGAGGAGGTCCTTGCCGTCAGTCCATCCGCCGCAGACGGTCATGGAGTACTGGCCGTCGTCGGTAAAAAACATGTGCACCGTGGACCCGCCGTCGCAGCCGCTTATCACCCATTCGTTATCGAGCTCTTCCAAGCTGTCGCATCGTTCGAACTCGATGATGGATTTCGTGTCCCCCGCCAGCGTTATGGACGACAGCTTGTTCAGGAGGTCTTCCGTCTTGGAGGCGCTCGAGCTGTAGTTGGAGCCGGTGCTCTGGAAGTATATGAAATAGAATGCCGCGCCTATCGCGATAGCGAGCACGGCGCCTAGTATGATTTCGATAGGCGGCCTCTTGACGCCGGATTCGGAGCTTTTGCCGTACTTCTTCTTCAGCTCGTCGTAATCCATATTATATGATTGCCGCCGGCCGGTATAAAAACTTTGGAATCGCGCCGCCTCCGCCTGGGAAGCGAGGCCGGCGTCAGCCGTAAGTGGGCACGGCCGTCACTATGAGCCTTTTGTTGATGACCGGGATCCTCTCCTTGCCGTTCCTCTGCATCCTTATTATGTGCAGCCTCTCGAGGTAGCTCAGGTCCCTGGACACGGATTCCCTCGGCCTGTTCGTGCGCCGCGCCAGCTCGCCGACCGTCCCGGGCTTCCCGGACGCTATGCTCCTGATCAGCTCCGTCCTTTTCTCCGTGAATATGTCCTTCCAGTCGTCGTCTTCCAGCGATATGAACAGCACGTCGCCCGAGAGGGAGCCTTTCTCATCTATCTCCCTTTCCACGAACTTGAAGAAGGCTCTGAGCTTCCTGTTCGCCGCCTCCAGTTCTTTGGGGGTGTATTCATAGAGTCGCCCGGACTTTGCTGACATTGGGGTTCTTTTTGTTCTCATGTTTCAACCACCGGATTTGTATTTTTCCAATTCGAAAGCGGCTCTTTTCCTGTAGTTCTTCCAGTTCGCGATGATGTCTTCGTAAGCGGTCTTGAAGGCCGCGTTCATGTCTCCGCACGCGGGACCGAGCGGCTTCCCGGTGCCGTACTCCTTCCATAGTTTATGCACGTGGACGGCGCCGTGGGCGGTGTCGTACCTCACCACGTCGCGCCAGCTGCCAAAAGCGAAGGTCCTGTAATTTATGCTGAACGAGAGTATCCGTCCACAACAGCTCGTCACGGTCACGTCCGCTTCCTCGCCCAATCTAAACCTCAGCCTTAGCCGAGCCGTTTCTGGCGCGTTCTTCTTTTCGCCGCCTCCGTCCATATATAACATCCCATGTTACATATAAAAGCGTTGCGGCCGGAGTATATCCGCGTTCGCCACCGCCGGCGGTGGTGGGGAAGATACTAATCGCGCCCGGCTCGAATTGTCCTTCGATCGGGAATGACGGAGGAACGTACCAACAAGACGCTGGTAGCAGACGCGGGAGTGCTGTTCTCGGCGATTGCGTATGGCGGGCTTGAAAGCAAGGTCGCTTGGTCAGGAAGGTTCAAATTCATGATAACTCGGGCCGTCATGGAGGAGCTCTTGAAGGCGTTGGGTGACGCAGGCGTCCCACGCGAAGGCGCCCTTCAAAAGCTGCACGGTGCCTCGCTGGAGGTCGTGGAAGACCGCAGGTTCTAACCTAGCATGCAAGAGGCGTTTGAGCTGATTGGGACGCGTGATCCGTCCGATACGCCCACCGTCGCTCTCGCTTTGGCGGTCCCCAACGACGGCATCTGGGCCAGCGACAAGGATTTCCAGGCTGTCGAAGGCGCGTTGAAGGTCTGGAGCAGCCGGGAACTGCTGGACGAACTGTCCATGAAGAACGAGGACGAAACTTAAATATATGTAAAATATATAAAAAATATATGTCATTAAAGGTGAGCAATACGGACCAGAAATCTGAAAAGATGCTGTTGAGCATACCCTCGAAGGACGCTAGCATGATACAGTCACTGGTCTCTTCTGGCCGCTACTCCACAAAATCCGAAGTGGTGAGGGAGGCCTTGAGGAAGTTCCTGTACGGAAGCTGGGAACCTCGGGCTTGGGACGCGGCCGAGATGAAGAGGAGGACTGATAATTTCATTCGGTTCTCCAACGAAGTCCGGGCGAAGATAAAGGAGAAGGGCTACACCAGGAAGGATCTGGACCGCATGCTCGAGGAGGCCAAGGAGGAGACGAGGAAGGAAGTCAGGAGGATGCTCGCCGAGGCGAAGAGGAAAAAGAAGTGACGGGCGGCAGCCGCGAAATGCCGCCGCACGATTTTATATTGCCCGGAAGCGAATTACAGATTGGTAGGAAGATGTTGTCCGGCAAGGCCTGGTTTGCAGCGAAGGATGCTCTTGCATTCATGGCTCTTATAGCGGTATCCGCGCTTGTCCTTCCGTTGGCGAATGCCGCGGTGTGGGTTCCTTGCACGGGGCCGACTCCGATTGAAAGCTACGTTAGTTCTAGCTCGCCAGGCGGGCCTTGGTCGTGCTGCGGGCCTCTGGCCAGGTGCGACTACGTTGCCCCGAATTGGTTCGAGGATGTTTGTATATATTCAGAGTGGACATGGGTAAAAGCGTCCAGCTGCACGGGCTCGTATAACCAAGGAACAGTCTGCAGGAAGGCCGGCTCTTTGCTGCGCGATTCAGTAACCGGCAATCCGTTGGACGGCTGCACGGCCGACGAGGCGTGCAACGGTAAAAAACCTCTAGACCCGTGCACAGGCGGCACCGGCATGTGTGATGATAAATGTAAATGTTTTATAGGGCCAGTTTGCTTGATTACATCTATCACAGAATCTTCAATTTACGCCTACATCTCAGGCACCACAGCATGCTACAACACTGCCGGCACGGGAAGTTTCACAGTCGACGTGGCAGCCACGGCCCAGACAGGGAAAACAATATCAAAGGTCAACTTCCCGGCGACTGTTTCTTCGGGCGGAGACGATACTGCTTCCCCATACTCGTGGACGTACAGCTGGGCGACCACCAGCACCTACAGCGGAACAGCCACTGTGACAGCGTACGATTCGGCAAGCCAGACGGGCACATGCACGTTCACAGTTACACGTGATATAACACCGCCAACAGGCGACATAACACACTCGCCCTTTTCGGTTACGAGCGTCAACACGGTTACTTATACCGCTACGGGAAGCGATGCGGGCTGTTCGGGCTTGAACAGAATCGAGATTTACGTTGATGGGAGCTTGAAGAATACTTCCACGTCTTCGCCTTGCATCTACTCCGGAGGACCGTATGGTGCCGATACGACACATAACTATTATGCAAAGTTTTACGACAATGTCAACAACCTTTTCGTAACTTCAACGAAAAGCTTTACTGTGACAGGGCCTCCACAACCAACCTGCAACCTCGTTTCCGCGTCCGTGGCAGCGAACTGCGGCGGCGGGTTAGACCCGTTGGCGTGCGAGTCTGGCGAGACGATAACGATGTCGGGCGCTTATAGCAACGACTGCAGCCTCGCCAACTTATTCCAGATAGACGCGAACGACGGCGGCGCCTGCGTGCTCGAATACAGCGTGCCTCCGGCGGTCATGAGCGGGATATTTGATTCGTCCATCACGCTTTCGGGCGGCACCGTCGGCAGCGCAGTGTGGACCATACCAACAATAGCGGCTTCATGCCTCGACAAAACCGTTTCGGCCCAGGCTGCCGCGCTTTGGAACGGCGTGCCAGGAAGCGGCACTTGGCTTGACGGCGCCGAGACTGTGACGGGCTCGTTCAAGTTCGCGGCACCGTGCTCTGGCACAATATCGCTGTCGTTGTCCCCCAATCCCGTTTATACTTCTGGCGCCGTGACGCCGACCGCATCGGGTCTGTCCTCATGCAACGGGAAGACCGTGTCGTTCAGGAAAGACTCTTGCTCTGGGGCACAGGTGAGTTCATGCACGGCCAGCGGCACTGGCTGCCCGGGCAACAACTTCCTCGCGCCAGCGGTCGCTAATTCGTATACGTACTATGCGTGCATCGACAAGAACGGTGACGGTGACTATTCGGACGCCGGCGAGAGCGGATCGGCTGTTTTGATCGTCCAAGAAGCGCAACCATCGACCTGCAACCTAATTTCCGCGTCCGTGGCAGCGAACTGCGCGGGCGGCCTTTCGGCGGACTGCGAGGCCGGCGAGACGATAACGATGTCGGGCGCTTATAGCGGCGACTGCAGCCTCGCCAACTTATTCCAGATAGACGCGAACGACGGCGGCTCCTGCGTGCTCGAATACAGCGTGCCTCCGGCGGTCATGAGCGGGATATCTGATTCGTCCATCACGCTATCGGGCGGGACTGTGAGCAACGCGGCGTGGACCGTGCCCACGATAGTCGATGCGTGCAA
>Ga0315273_10001489_pt1 | contig 26774 bp, 19 predicted proteins | sample YL17G02_0_MG_FD_205753 | JGI IMG/M metagenome (GOLD analysis project Ga0315273, IMG submission 205753) | Sediment microbial communities from Yellowstone Lake, YNP, Wyoming, USA - YL17G02_0 | ecosystem: Environmental > Aquatic > Freshwater > Lake > Sediment | place: USA: Wyoming | collected... | reverse complement strand
ACCGTAAGCTCAGAGCAAAGCCGGAGGAGGTTACGGGTCTCTTTGGACGATATTAAGCGGGAGTAGCTCAGTTGGTAGAGCATTAGCCTTCCAAGCTAAGGGTCGCGGTTTCGAGTACCGTCTCCCGCTCACTTTTTGAGGCCAGAGTAGCTCAGGGGTAGAGCACTTCCTTGGTAAGGAAGGGGTCGGGGGTTCAATTCCCCCCTCCGGCTCAACAGGAAACTTGATTTATAATTGATTATAGATAAACTTAATTTAATACGCTTGGAGTTATGGCAAAAGAAAAATTTGACAGGTCGAAACCGCACGTAAATATTGGTACAATTGGTCACGTTGACCATGGTAAGACCACTTTGACGGCAGCGATCACTATGGTCCTTGCCAAAAAGGGTCTCTCTGAAATCAGGGATTTTGACTCAATTGATAATGCTCCCGAAGAAAAGGAAAGGGGTATTACCATTAACACTGCTCACGTTGAATATCAGACTGCTAAACGTCACTATGCGCACGTTGACTGTCCTGGACACGCTGACTATATCAAGAATATGGTTACAGGTGCCGCACAGATGGACGGCGCGATACTGGTAGTTGCTGCTGATGATGGCCCTATGCCTCAGACACGTGAACATATTCTGCTTGCACACCAGGTTAACGTACCTACGGTGCTTGTGTTTATGAATAAAGTAGATATGGTTGACGATGAAGAACTTCTCGAACTTGTTGAGATGGAAGTTCGCGATCTTCTCAACTTTTATAAGTTTGATGGCGACAATGCTCCGGTTATCCGTGGTTCAGCATTGGGTGCAATGCACGGCGAAGCGAAGTGGGAAGAAAAAGTGATGGATCTGATGAATGCAGTTGATTCATTCATACCAATTCCTCCACGCGAGAATGAGAAACCATTTCTTATGCCTGTTGAAGATGTATTTTCAATAACAGGTCGTGGTACTGTTGCAACTGGTCGTATTGAAACTGGTATTGTTAACACAGGCGATGAACTTGAACTGATCGGACTTGCTGCCAGTAAACGTAAATCAATATGTACCGGGGTTGAAATGTTCCGTAAGATACTTGACAGAGGTGAAGCAGGTGATAACGTTGGTCTTCTTCTTCGCGGGGTTGATAAGAAGGAGATCAAAAGAGGAATGGTTCTTGCTAAACCAGGTTCAATTACACCTCATACAAAAATTAAAGCTGAGGTTTATGTCCTTAAGAAAGAAGAAGGCGGACGTCACACTCCATTCCATAATAAATATCGTCCACAGTTCTATGTAAGAACACTTGATATTACTGGTGAGATCACTCTTCCTGAAGGAACAGAAATGGTAATGCCGGGTGATAACGTTTCAATCACAGTTGACCTTATCTATCCTGTTGCTATAAATGTTGGTTTACGTTTTGCTATCCGTGAAGGTGGTAGAACAGTAGGTGCAGGACAGGTAACTGAGATACTTGAATAAGAGTTTTGGATATACAGTAGGGTACGGTAGCGACCATATCGTACCCATATACACGGGTGTAGCTCAGTTGGTAGAGCACTGGTCTCCAAAACCAGGTGTCGGGAGTTCGAGTCTCTCCTCCCGTGCAAAATTATTAGTACTATGAATATAAAAGGATATTTTCAGGAATCATTCACAGAACTCGTGCACAAGGTAACCTGGCCGACATGGAGCGAACTTCAGAACAGCGCTGTTTTAGTTATGGTGGCTACACTGATTGTTGCTCTTTTAGTTGCCGGTATGGATTTTATCTTTAGCCGGGCAATGCAATTCATTTACAGTTTGTTATACTAAACATGAGAAGGTTGCAATGAGTGAGAATATAAAGAAGTGGTACGTGCTTCGGGCTATCGGCGGAAAGGAAAAAAAGGTAAAAGAGTATATCGATAGTGAGGTCGCACGTCTAAAACTTGAGGAGTATGTCTCACAAGTTCTTATCCCAACCGAAAAGGTCTACCAGATAAGGGCAGGCAAGAAGATCAGCAAGGAAAGAACATTCTTTCCCGGCTATGTACTTATTGAAGCACTCCTTGTCGGAGAGATACCTCACCTTCTGAGGAATGTACCAAATGTTATCGGATTTCTGGGTTCCCAGGATGGTGAACCTGTACCACTCAGAAAACCGGAAATAAACCGTATTCTTGGAAAAGTTGATGAACTGAATGCAAGTGATGAGGAATTGAATGTTCCATTTTTTGTTGGCGAATCGGTTAAAGTGATCGATGGCCCATTCAACAGTTTCACTGGTATAATTGAAGAAGTGAATGATGAAAAGAAAAAGCTTAAGGTAATGGTTAAAATATTTGGCAGAAAAACCCCGCTTGAGCTAAGTTTTATGCAGGTAGAAAAAGAAAATTAACAGAAGATATTGATAGTTGTAATATTCATAATGCTTCCTGAATAACTATCAAGCTCTCGCAATAAACACGCAAATTTTAAATTATGGCAAAAGAAGTTGCTGGAATTATCAAGTTACAGATTCGTGGCGGAGGAGCTAATCCATCTCCACCAGTTGGACCTGCTTTAGGTTCTAAAGGTGTGAATATTATGGATTTCTGTAAGCAATTTAATGCAAGGACTCAGGACAAAGTTGGGAAAGTAATACCGGTCGTAATAACAGTATATGGCGATAAATCATTCGATTTTATTACCAAAACGCCACCGGTTGCTGTTCAGCTTCTTGAAGTTGCCAAAGCGAAGAAAGGTTCTCAGGAACCTAACAGAGACAAAGTAGCATCAGTTTCCTGGGACCAGGTCAAAACAATTGCTGTGGATAAAATAGAGGACTTAAACTGTTTTACAGTAGAGTCCGCTATGCGAATGGTAGCTGGTACAGCCAGGAGTATGGGAATAACCGTTAGAGGAGAATTCCCGGTAAAATAATTAATTAGGAGAAAATATGACTAAACTTACCAAAAACCAAAAGTTTGCTCTTGAAAAACTCGATAAGGACAAACTTTATACATTGAAAGAAGCTTCTGCTTTGGTTAAGGAAATAACCAAAACAAAGTTCGATGCTTCGATCGATTTAGATGTAAGGTTAGGTATAGATCCGAGGAAATCCAATCAGATGGTTCGCGGCGTAGTTTCCCTCCCTCACGGAACAGGTAAAGAGACACGTGTACTCGTGCTATGCACCCCCGACAAGGAGGCTGAAGCAAAAGAAGCCGGAGCTGATTACGTTGGTCTTGACGATTATGTTGAAAAGATCAAAGGTGGTTGGACAGATATGGATGTTATAATAACCATGCCATCTGTAATGGGAAAGGTCGGTCAGTTAGGTAGAATACTGGGTCCTCGCGGACTGATGCCGAACCCAAAAAGTGGAACTGTTACTATGGAAATTGGTAAGGCTGTTAAAGAAGTGAAGCAAGGTAAAATTGATTTCAAAGTTGACAAAAGCGGAATCATTCATGCCTCTATCGGAAAAGTCTCATTTGAGCCTCATAAGATCATCGAAAATGCAAGAGAGTTTATCTCAATGGTAAACAAACTTAAACCGGCTGCTGCCAAAGGAACCTACATTCGTAGCGTATTTATATCAAGCACAATGAGCCAGGGTGTTAAGATCGATCCAAAAGGTCTTGATGATTAATTAGTTAAGTTAAAACTTGAAAGAAAAATGAGACGGGAAGAAAAAAATGCTATCATAGACAGCCTTGCTGAGAGATTAAAAGAGTACAGCCACTTTTATCTGACTGATACTGCTCAGCTTAATGCCGCTGATACAAGTGATCTGAGAAGAAAGTGTTTTGAGAACAACATTAGACTTGTTGTTATTAAAAATACTCTTCTCAAAAGAGCACTCGAGCAGTCTAATGGAAACTTTGAAGAACTATATCCGGTTCTGAAAGGTACTACGTCCATCATGTTTGCACAATCGGGAAATATTCCTGCAAAACTTATTAAGGAATTCCGTAAGAAACATGATAAACCTGTGCTTAAAGGCGCATACGTTCAGGAATCAGTTTACTTGGGAGATAATATGCTTGATGCACTTATTTCAATCAAAACCAAAGAGGAACTGATAGGTGATATTATTATGCTATTGCAGTCACCTGCCAAAAACGTTATTTCAGCCCTGAAATCAGGGGGGAATATAATTCATGGTGTTCTTGAAACACTATCAATGAGAGAATAATAATAAAGTATAATCAAATTAAAAATCGATAAAAATGGCAGATCTTAAGAAATTTGCAGAAGAACTTGTTAACTTATCTGTAAAAGAAGTAACCGAACTGGCGAAAATACTTAAAGATGAGTATGGTATTGAACCTGCTGCAGCGGCCGTGGCAGTTGCCGGACCCGCAACCGGCAGTGATGTTGCAGCTGTTGAAGAGAAATCAACATTCGACGTTATTCTAAAAGCAGCGGGCGGTCAGAAATTACAGATTGTTAAGCTTGTCAAGGATATCACCGGACTCGGACTGAAAGAGGCCAAAGCAGTAGTTGATGCTGCACCCTCTCCAGTTAAAGAAGGTGTTTCCAAAGATGAAGCTGAGGCTATTAAAGGTCAATTAGTAGAAGCAGGAGCCGAAGTTGAACTTAAATAAGTTATACCTAATTGCTGGGTTATAGGTTTAGTTCCGAAGTTCTCGGAACTAAGCCTTTTTGTTCTTTAAATAATAAGTTCACTTAATCTTTTAATAAATGTCCTCAAAAAATACCGAAAGAATAAGTTTCGCATCCAGAAAAAAACAGCTTGAATACCCTGATTTTCTGGAGATTCAGTTGAAATCCTTTGGTGAGTATTTCCAACTTGGAACTACTCCTGAAAACAGGAAAAAAGAGGGACTATTTAAGGTCTTTACAGATAACTTCCCAATAACTGATACAAGGAACAATTTCGTTCTTGAATTTCTGGATTATTATATTGACCCTCCACGTTATACTATCGAAGAATGTATAGAACGCGGACTTACTTTCAGCGTTCCTCTTAAAGCAAAACTGAAACTTTATTGTACTGATCCCGAACATGAGGATTTTGATACAGTTATCCAGGATGTATATCTTGGAACCGTACCATATATGACAGACCGTGCTACATTCGTCATTAATGGTGCTGAAAGAGTGGTTGTTTCTCAGTTACACAGATCACCGGGGGTCTTCTTTGGTCAAAGTATTCACGCAAACGGAACTAAACTCTATTCCGCCAGGATCATTCCTTTCAAAGGATCCTGGATAGAATTTGCTACAGATATTAATAATGTGATGTATGCATATATCGACAGAAAGAAAAAACTGCCGGTAACAACACTCCTCCGCGCTATAGGATTTGAAAGCGACAAGGAGATACTCGAGATTTTTAACCTTGCCGAAGAACATAAAGTATCAAAAACAAATGTCAAAAAACTAGTCGGACGTAAACTGGCTGCCAGAGTACTGAAGACATGGGTTGAAGACTTTGTTGACGAAGATACAGGTGAGGTGGTTTCTATTGAAAGAAATGAAGTAATCCTCGACAGGGAAACGATTATCGAATCAGAACATGTCGATATGATAGTTGATTCAGGTGCAAAAGCAATTCTCTTGCATAAGGACGATACAACTCTCTCGGATTATGCAATAATATATAACACACTTCAAAAAGATCCCTGTAACTCTGAAAAAGAGGCAGTTATCTATATTTACCGTCAACTGCGTAACTCTGAGCCACCCGACGAAGCAACTGCACGCGATGTTATCGACAAACTGTTCTTTTCCGATAAAAGATATGATCTTGGTGAAGTAGGACGCTACAGAATAAATAAGAAACTGGGTCTTAATACCGAAATGAATGTTAAGATTCTTACAAGAGAAGATATTATTAAGATAATAGGTTACCTTATCGAACTGATTAATTCCAAGACCGATATAGACGATATCGATCACCTTAGTAACAGACGAGTTCGTACAGTAGGAGAACAGTTATATGCACAGTTTGGCGTAGGTCTTGCCCGTATGGCACGTACAATACGTGAAAGAATGAATGTAAGGGATAATGAAGTGTTTACTCCGGTTGACCTTATTAATTCAAAAACCCTTTCATCAGTTATCAACTCATTCTTCGGAACAAACCAGCTGTCGCAGTTCATGGATCAGACCAACCCGCTTGCTGAAATGACTCACAAACGTCGTATGTCAGCTCTGGGACCAGGAGGTCTTTCCCGCGAAAGAGCAGGATTTGAAGTTAGGGACGTTCATTATACCCATTATGGTCGCCTTTGCCCTATCGAAACACCTGAAGGACCAAATATCGGTCTTATTTCATCTCTCTGCGTTTACGCCAAAATCAATACTCTGGGATTTATCGAAACACCTTATCTTAAAGTTAAGGATGCTCAGGTCGATTTCAGTGAAGATGGAATTGTGTGGCTCACCGCTGAAGAAGAAGAAGAAAAAATGATAGCCCAGGCAAATGCTCCGCTACTTAAAGACGGACATTTTGAAAATATCAGGGCAAAATGCAGATACGAGGCTGATTATCCGTATGAGGAAGTTTCTAAGGTCGACCTCATGGACGTAGCCCCAAACCAGATTGCTTCAATTGCTGCCTCACTTATCCCATTCCTCGAACACGATGATGCCAACAGGGCACTCATGGGATCAAACATGATGCGCCAGGCTGTCCCGCTCATAAACCCGGAAGCACCAATAGTCGGCACCGGACTTGAAGCACAAGTGATAAGAGATAGCCGCATACTATACGTTGCAGAAGGTAACGGAGTGGTTGAATTCGTAGATTCAAATGAGATCGTTATCAGGTACACCCGTACCGATGAAGAGAAGTTCGTTACCTTTGATGATGACATTAAACGTTATACACTTCCTAAATATAAGAAAACAAATCAGAATACATGTATCAACCTTATACCAGTTGTAAGGAAGGGTGAAAAGGTAACTAAAGGACAGGTACTTACAGAAGGCTATGGAACCAAACATGGTGAACTGGCTCTCGGAAGAAACCTCAAAGTGGCTTTCATGCCTTGGAAAGGATATAACTTTGAGGATGCTATAGTAATCTCTGAAAAAGTTGTTCAGGAAGATTACTTTACATCAGTGCATATCGATGAATACCAGCTTGAAGTACGCGATACTAAACGCGGACTTGAAGAGCTGACATCCGATATTCCAAACGTTAGTGAGGAAGCTACTAAAAATCTCGACGAGAATGGTCTTATCAGGATAGGAGCCCACATCAGACCAGGCGATATCCTTATCGGCAAGATAACACCAAAAGGAGAATCAGATCCTTCCCCTGAAGAAAAATTGCTTCGCGCTATATTCGGTGATAAAGCCGGCGATGTTAAAGACGCAAGTCTTAAAGCCGGCCCTTCCCTTGAAGGAGTCGTTATCGATAAAAAACTTTTCACAAGAGCTATAAAAGACAGGAAAGCCAAAGCAGTGGAAAAACCTCTGCTCGACAAGATCGAAACAGAGTTCAACAGGAATGTTGATGAACTCAAAGCAAGACTTGTTGATAAACTTTTCATCCTTGTTAACGGTAAAACTTCACAGGGTGTAAAGGATTATCTGAATGTTGATGTTATACCTAAAGGAAGTAAGTTTACGCTGAAACAGCTTCAGGAGATTGATTTTCTGAATGTTAATCCCAATAAATGGACTACCGATAAGAAGAAAAATGACAGTATCAAACAACTTCTTCATAACTATATTATTAAGTATAAGGAGATAGACGGTGTTTACAAGCGTAAAAAATATAGTATTACAATCGGTGATGAACTGCCAGCTGGTATTGTACGTCTTGCAAAAGTATACATAGCTAAGAAACGCAAGGTAAAGGTGGGTGATAAAATGGCTGGCCGTCATGGTAACAAAGGTATTGTTGCCAGAATAGTGCGTGCCGAGGATATGCCTTTCCTTGAAGATGGTACTCCTGTTGATATTGTCCTGAACCCGCTCGGGGTTCCCTCGAGGATGAACCTTGGACAGATTTACGAAACTGTTCTTGGATGGGCCGGTCAGAAACTCGGACTTCAATTCTCAACACCGATTTTTGATGGTGCAACTATAAGTCAGATCACTGATTATACCGAAGAGGCAAACCTTCCGAAGTTTGGAAAGACATACCTCTATGATGGGGGCACAGGCGAAAGATTCGACCAGCCGGCAACAGTAGGCGTTATATACATGCTTAAACTTGGTCATATGGTTGACGATAAGATGCATGCCCGTTCAATAGGACCTTACTCGCTTATAACACAGCAACCGTTAGGTGGGAAAGCTCAGTTTGGAGGTCAGCGTTTTGGTGAAATGGAAGTTTGGGCCCTCGAAGCATTTGGTGCTGCTCATATTCTCCAGGAGATACTTACAATTAAATCTGATGATGTTGTTGGCCGTGCCAAAGCATATGAGGCAATTGTGAAAGGCGAACCTATGCCTTCACCAGGTATTCCCGAATCTCTAAATGTTCTCTTGCACGAACTTAGAGGTCTCGGACTGAGCGTAATACTTGATTAAGTATTTCGCAAGGGTTTGAATTTTTTGTTTTAGATTAAAAATAATATTCAGCATATGTCATTCAGAAGAGACAACAAAACAAAGAGCAGTTACTCAAAAATCTCAATAGGTCTTGCTTCCCCTGAAGAAATACTTGATCGTTCAAGTGGTGAAGTGCTTAAGCCCGAAACAATTAATTACCGTACATATAAACCTGAACGCGATGGATTATTCTGCGAAAGGATTTTTGGTCCGGTAAAAGATTACGAGTGCCATTGCGGAAAGTACAAAAGAATCCGTTATAAAGGAATCGTTTGCGACCGTTGCGGTGTCGAGGTTACAGAAAAAAAGGTTCGACGTGAAAGGATGGGGCACATTTCTCTCGTAGTTCCTGTTGCTCATATCTGGTATTTCCGTTCATTACCTAATAAAATAGGGTATCTTCTGGGTCTTCCTACCAAAAAGCTCGATTCTATAATCTATTATGAGAGATATGTTGTAATCAACCCAGGCGTAAAAGCAGTGGATGGTGTCAAGTATCTCGATTTTCTGACAGAAGAGGAATATCTTGAGATTACTGAATCGCTACCAAAAGAAAATCAATATCTTGAAGATAATCATCCTGATAAGTTTGTTGCAGATATGGGCGCTGAAGCTTTATATAAACTTCTCAGCCGTATCGATCTTGATGAGATGTCATATTCTCTTCGTCACAGAGCCAATACTGAAACTTCTCAACAGCGTAAAAATGAGGCACTTAAACGCCTTCAGGTTGTAGAGGCTTTCAGAGATTCCAAGCATGTTAACAAGCCTGAATGGATGATCATTAAAGTAGTTCCTGTTATTCCTCCTGAACTGAGACCTCTTGTTCCTCTTGATGGCGGGCGGTTTGCTACCAGCGACCTGAATGACCTTTACAGAAGGGTGATCATAAGAAACAATCGTCTTAAACGACTTATAGAGATCAAAGCTCCTGAAGTGATTTTGCGCAATGAAAAGCGAATGCTCCAGGAAGCTGTCGATTCTCTTTTCGATAACTCACGGAAAGCAAATGCTGTAAAAACAGATGCTAACCGTCCTCTTAAATCGCTGAGTGATAGTCTTAAAGGAAAACAGGGAAGGTTCCGTCAAAACCTTCTCGGTAAAAGAGTTGACTACTCTGCCCGTTCCGTTATTGTTGTTGGCCCGGAACTCAGATTACATGAATGCGGTTTACCTAAAGATATGGCTGCAGAACTATATAAGCCATTCATTATCCGTAAACTGATAGAACGTGGTATAGTAAAAACTGTCAAGTCTGCAAAGAAAATTGTTGACAGAAAAGATCCTGTAGTTTGGGATATCCTTGAAAACGTACTTAAAGGACACCCCGTTCTTCTAAACCGTGCTCCGACACTTCACAGGCTTGGTATTCAGGCTTTTCAGCCAAAGCTAATTGAGGGAAAAGCTATCCAGCTCCATCCACTGGTATGTACCGCTTTTAACGCCGACTTCGACGGTGACCAGATGGCTGTCCATCTTCCGCTTGGCAACGGTGCAGTACTTGAAGCTCAGATGCTTATGCTGGCTTCGCACAATATTCTTAATCCGGCTAACGGAGCACCGATAACTGTTCCCTCTCAGGACATGGTTCTTGGTCTTTATTATATTAGCAAAGGAAGAAAAAGCACGGAAACTGAAAAAGTTAGGGGGGAAGGACTTATTTTCTACTCACCACAAGAGGTTAATATTGCATATAACGAAGGACAGATTGATCTTCACGCTGTTATTAAAGTTAAAGTAAACGACAAGAAAGATGGTGAATTTGTTAATCACCTTGTTGAGACCACTGTCGGAAGAGTTATCTTCAATCAGTATGTGCCTGCTGAAGTTGGTTTTATAAATGAGATATTAACGAAGAAATCATTAAGGGATATTATCGGGCGTGTTCTCAAACTTGCAGGAACTGCAAAGACGGCTGATTTCCTAGATGCAATTAAAAACCTCGGATTCTATTCTGCATTTAAAGGAGGCTTGTCATTTAACTTGGACGATGTAATCATCCCTGAAGAAAAAACTAAATTCGTTACCCAAGGATATGAACAAGTTGAGGAGGTTCTGAATAACTATAGTATGGGGTTCATTACAAATAATGAACGCTATAATCAGATAATAGATATCTGGACACATGTTAATGCAAGGCTTACACAATCACTGATGAAGCAGCTCTCGAACGATAAACAGGGATTCAATTCTGTTTACATGATGCTTGATTCAGGTGCCAGGGGTTCAAAGGAACAGATACGTCAGCTTTCAGGGATGAGGGGTCTTATGGCCAAACCACAGAAATCCGGATCGACAGGCTCAGAGATTATTGAAAACCCGATTCTGTCGAACTTTAAAGAGGGATTGTCGGTTCTTGAATACTTTATTTCAACCCACGGTGCACGTAAAGGTCTTGCCGATACCGCTTTAAAAACAGCAGACGCAGGTTATCTGACCCGTCGTCTTGTTGATGTTTCGCAAGATGTCATAATTAATGAAGAAGACTGTGGTACATTGAGAGGGCTGGTTGCGACCGCAATCAAGAAGAATGAGGAAGTTGTTGAATCATTGTACGAAAGAGTTCTTGGCCGTACAACTGTTCATAATGTATATCACCCGCTTACAGGGGACCTGATCGTTGAATCAGGACAGGAACTTACTGAAGATCTTGCAAGGAAAATTGAAGATTCTCCGATTGAGCAGGTTGAGATCCGTTCGGTTCTTACATGTGAATCCAAAAAAGGTGTTTGTGCAAAATGTTATGGCCGTAACCTGGCTAACGGACTTATGGTTCAAAAAGGTGAAGCAGTCGGTGTTATTGCTGCACAAAGTATCGGTGAACCAGGTACCCAGCTGACTCTTCGTACCTTCCACGTTGGGGGTACAGCATCGAATATTACTACAGAGTCGAGGCTTGTTGCACGTTATGGTGGTATAGCTGAAATTGAAGAGCTAAGAACCGTTCCTAAAAATGATCCCGAAAAAGGAGATATAGATATAGTTATCGGGCGGCTTGCAGAATTAAGGATAATTGACAAGAAAACCAGTATAGCTCTTACAACTCATACAATTCCTTATGGTTCAAAACTTTATATTAAGCCAGGACAGGAGATTGAAAAGGGTAAACTAATCTGCGAATGGGATCCTTTTAATGCCGTAATTATTTCTGAAATGGCAGGAAAGATAGGATATGATTTTCTTATTGAAGGTATTACTTTCCGCGAAGAATCTGACGAACAGACCGGATTTAAGGAGAAAGTTATTATAGAGAGCAGGGACAAGACAAAGAACCCGGCAATAAAAATCTTATCCCCGAAAGGTGAAGAGCTTAGGTTATATAACCTTCCTGTTGGATCTCACCTTGTTGTTGACACAAATAAGATGTTAGAGGCCGGCGAAGTACTTGCCAAAATACCGCGCGCTATTGGAAAATCTGGCGATATAACCGGGGGGCTTCCTCGTGTTACCGAACTATTTGAGGCACGTAATCCATCTAACCCGGCAGTCGTTTCGGAGATTGACGGAGAAGTGACATTCGGAAAGATTAAAAGAGGTAACAGGGAAATTTCGATCAAATCAAAAGCTGATGAGACAAAAAAATACCTTGTACCACTCTCAAAACAGATCCTTGTTCAGGAAAATGATTATGTAAAGGCAGGTATTCCTCTTTCTGATGGAGCAATTACACCATCCGATATTCTGGCTATTAAAGGGCCAACAAAGGTTCAGGAATATATTGTTAATGAGATTCAGGAAGTATATCGTTTACAGGGAGTTAAGATCAATGATAAACATTTTGAGATCATTGTCCGCCAGATGATGCGGAAGGTTGAGATTGTTGATCCGGGAGATACAAAATTTCTGGAACGTCAGGTAGTTGATAAACTTGAATTCATGGATGAAAATGACTGGATCTTCGGGAAGAAGGTGATTATCGACTCTGGTGATTCTCAAACACTTCGTCCGGGGATGCTTATATCAGCCCGTAAACTAAGGGATGACAACTCGGTACTTAAGCGTCGCGACCTGAAGATTGTTGATGCCAGAGATGCAATCCCCGCAACTTCAAGTCAGGTTTTGCAAGGTATTACGAGAGCTTCGCTTCAGACAAAAAGTTTCTTCTCAGCTGCTTCTTTCCAGGAAACAACAAAAGTACTGAACGAAGCTGCAATCTTAGGCAAGGTAGACAGACTGGAAGGACTGAAGGAAAATGTTATCGTCGGCCATCTTATCCCTGCAGGAACAGGACAGCGCCAATATAATGGCATTATTGTGGGTTCTCTCGAAGAATATGAAAACCTTGTTGGCGTAGGACAGGAAACTGTATCTGAACCAGAAAAATAGAATTAATTTTATAAGACTATGACAGATCCCAAGAATCCAACACAGATCAGTATTGAACTGAATGAAGAAGTTGCTCAGGGAACTTATTCAAACCTTGCAGTTATAACTCATTCAGCTTCTGAATTCGTTATCGACTTTGTCCGGATAATGCCAGGGATACCAAAGGCACAGGTTAAATCGAGGATAATACTTACTCCTGAACATGCAAAAAGACTTGTTGCAGCACTTCAGGATAATATTGCCAAGTATGAGTCTGTTCACGGGACAATTAAAGAAGTGAAAGGGTCGGGACCTGCAATGCCATTAAGTTTCGGTGGTCCTACAGCTCAGGCATGAAATAAAAGTTAAATTTGTCCGTTGTTTAATATTAACCAACTAAGCTAAATCTGTTATGAGAGGAAACATTATAAGAAAAATCCTTATTGTACTAATAATTATTGCACCCGTTTTCTCCTATTCAGGTTGCAAAAAGCAGGCAAAATGCGGTTGTGGGAAAGATGTTCTGTTTACACTTACTAAAGAGCTTGCGACAGTTTATTTTAATGAGACAGGAACGAGTATCACTTTTACTCGGGTAAGTAATCCTTATGAAACATACAATTTCTGCAATCCTGGTGAAATGTTCCCAAAATTTACAGACTACAAATCAGGCGATATCCTACAGGTATCTGGCCATGTTTACTGGGATTGTACTTATCTTTCCCAGAGCAGTAATTCTTCTTACCAGTCCTATTATAAAGTCTATTTGGCCCAGGTTACAGAAGTCACCGTGGATCCTTATGGAAAGAAATAATTTTGGTTTTAGTTCTGATCTTTACTAAACCAAAATTGCCTATTAAGATTAATTCTCCTTTCCTTATTCCGGTTACTTATTATTCAGGCAATTTTGTATATTTCAGAAAAATTCAGTGATGATTCAACAAAACATATCTTTTGCAGGAGCAGGAAGAGTGGCAGGTGCTTTATGCAGAGAGATGTTTCATACCGGCTTCAAAATTGATCTGATAGCTTCAGAATCTGAAAACAATGGACGGTTACTTGCTGATTCGTGTAAAGCTTGCTGGTCACCTGACCTTATATTTCCCGATTCCACTGATGTCATAATTGTTTCTGTACCAGACCACACGCTAAAAAGTGTTCTGGATAAAATAAGATGCCGGCCAGAAACTTTAGTTGTCCATACCGCAGGCAGTATTAACATTGATGTTTTTCCAGAACAAATTAAACGAAAGGGCATTTTATATCCGCTGCAAACCTTCTCAAAGGAACGAAAAGTTGTTTTCAAAGATCTCCCTTTTTTACTTGAATTGTCAGATAAAAAATCATCTGCAATTTTGGAAAACCTGATAGAATCTATTGGAGGGAAAGTGCATTTTGTTGATACTGAGCATAGAAGGATGCTCCATATTGCTGCAGTTTTTGTTTGCAACTTTACAAATCATATGCTGACTGAGGGGAAGGAGGTAGTCTTAAAAGCAGGTTTTCCATTTGAAGTCCTCGGACCATTAATAAAAGAGACTATCTCAAAAGCGATGGATATCGGACCTGAAAACTCGCAGACAGGACCTGCTGTGAGAAATGATCAGAATACGATCGAAAAACATTTGGAATTACTATCTTTCTCGCCTGAATTGCAAAATATATATAGTGAGATGACCCGATCAATAATTAAATACTATAAAAAGTCTTGATGCATGGCTAATTTTAAAGAAGATCTTGTAAAAGTAAAGGCATTTATTTTTGATATCGATGGAGTATTGTCGCTTCAAACAATCAGCCTTAATGCTTTTGGCGTGCCTAACAGAACTGTTAACCTTCGTGACGGGTATGCCCTGCAGCTTGCAGTTAGAAAGGGCTATTATATTGGTGTTATTTCGGGAAGCAGCTCCAAAGAATATCAAAAGAGGCTTAAAATGCTGGGGGTAACTGATATTTACCTCAATAGCCGCTCAAAGCTGGACCATTTTAATACATTTCTTAAAAAACACAATCTTAATAAAACTGACGTTTTATTCATGGGTGATGATATCCCTGATTTTGAAGTGATGAAAGAGGCCGGTGTCCCAGTCTGTCCTTCTGATGCAGATAGTGAGATCAAACAGGTATCTTCCTATATTTCAGATAAAAAGGGCGGCGAGGGTTGCGTAAGGGATGTTATAGAACAGGTATTGAGACTCCATAATAATTGGATGGATTCTGACGCATTTACATGGTAAATTATGAAGGCATTCCTTAATCTGATCAGATGGCAAAATCTTCTCATAGTTATTCTTACTATGGTGCTTATGAGACATGCAATTCTTGAGCCGGTCATCAGCAAAATAGGTGTTATACTTCTTAAGGGTACAGGAGAAGAGATCCCAATGGTGCTCCAGTTTCCGTGGTATGACTTTGTGTTACTCGTTGCCGCCACAGTCTTAATTACTGCCGGTGGATACGTAATAAATGATTATTTCGATATTAAAACCGATCTGATAAACAAAGGGAAGGTCATAGTTGGTACAAAAATCCCGAGACGTCAGGCCATGATGTGGCACAACCTTTTTAATATTGCAGGTGTTTCCGCAGGCTTCTATATTTCGTGGAAAGAGGGGTATATATGGTTGGGAGCTCTTTTTCTGGTGGTCTCAGGATTGCTCTATTTTTATTCGGCAAGCTATAAAAGACAGTTTCTGATCGGTAATATAATTGTTGCCATTCTTACAGCAATGGTACCTCTGCTTGTTGTTTTTTATGAATGGCCGCCATTATATAAGTATTACACTATAAATGCCATAACCCTTCCCAAAATAAACTTAATTTTCTATTGGGTAGGGGGATTTGCTCTATTCGCTTTTCTGACTACACTTACCCGCGAAATTATTAAAGACATCGAAGACTTTGAAGGAGATGTTGCCTACGGAAGAAATACTGTCCCAGTTGTCATAGGAGTACTTTCATCCAAGGTATTATCAGTAAGCCTCATATTTATTACCATTGCGTTGCTTTATCTTGCATGGTACTTCTTCATTAATGATACTATTACACTTATTTACCTCTCAGCAGCAATAGTTTTACCTCTTTTATATGTTATTTACAGAGTGGTTATCAGCAGTAACAGGAAACAGCTGCACAGTGCAAGCAGCGTCATGAAAATCGTAATGCTCACCGGTATACTTTACTCTGTTGTAGTAAAAATAATATTTACCTGGAACCTCTACTGGCAATGATAATTGATAACCTGAATAAATGTAGGATAATCCTTGCTTCACGTTCACCCCGAAGACAACAACTGCTACGGGAACTGGGTCTTAAATTTGATGTTGTAATTAAGGAATATACCGAGACATATCCGGAAGGCCTTGATGGTGAGGAGATTGCCAGATATGTAGCACACGAGAAGGCCATCTCTTTTAAAAATGAGATATCAGATAATGAGATTGTTATCACTGCAGATACTATTGTCTGGTGTAACAACAAGGTGCTTGGGAAACCTCTTAACTCCGAAGATGCAATCCGCATACTTAAAGAAATTTCCGGTACCACACATGAAGTAATTACAGGAGTGTCTCTCCTTTCTTCATCTAAGGAAGTTACATTTTCTGTATCAACGAAAGTTACTTTCGAAACTCTTTCAGGAGAAGAAATAAGGTATTATGTAGATAAATTCAGGCCGTATGATAAAGCCGGCGCATATGGAATCCAGGAATGGATAGGCATAATCGCCTGCAGCCTTATTGATGGATCATATTTCAATGTTGTAGGATTGCCTGTACATAGGCTCTACAAAGAACTTCAAAGCTTCATTTAATTATGGCAATTGGCATTGGGAATCAGGCATTAGGAATTAGGAATGAAAAACAAATTACTGATAATCTGGTTATTTCTGTCAATATTTCTGGCTCCGGTAATTAGAGCCGACGAAGGTATGTGGATACCTATCCTGATCGAATAATACAATATTAAACTGATGCAGTAGTGCAATTTGGCTAAGGGATGCTCTCTTTATTATTGGCAAGTTTGCCGTTGTCCGATATCTGCTTAAAGAAATGACAATTGTCTAAATAATTGGATTTAATTGACATGAAAAGGCACCCATATCTAAGTGCTTTTAAACACTATAGTCAAAATTTACTTTTCTTTAAATTTTGCTTCAATACAATCTTTCATTATTTTTTCAGCATTCTTTTCATCTTCCTCTATAGACAGTTTTGCCCAATAAACTCCAATTAGCATAGTAGCAACTTTTTGAATAATAAAATATTTTTTACCGGCTTCAACTTTAATATCCATCAATGACTCTTTTGTTGATCCCTTACAGACTATTTTATGGTCGCCAGGATCTACAATCTTATATACAAAGTTTCTGGATCCCATTGTAGGAAGGTCCATGCTGTCGATCTTATTTACTGATCGGAACATCCCATAGCTATCACGTACTCTGATAATGTAGATAATCGCCTTGCCTTCAGGTACATTCATGGTTTTTGGATCTTCCTGTGCAACTAACACGCCTACACTTGCCAACAGTAAAAAAGCAATAAGTTGAAATCGTAAATTCTTCATATCATTAAGATTTAATTCCCTTAGGTTCGTCAGGTTAATGTGTAAAATTGAAATTATCACGAAAAACGAAAACTAATTTGAAAAAGTATTGTTAACCAAATATAGAAATAATCCGGGACTTTATGAAAATATGGAAGAATATATTTTCAAACTTCCTGATTAGTTAAGCAATTTAATTAAAACCTGATTGTATATTTCACTTTTACCCTTGTTTCATAAATCTCAGGTCTGAAACGCTCCAGAGGATCAATTAACGGAGAGTTGAAAGTCAGGAATATCTCCTGTCCTGGATTGATTATCCATTGAAATCGCGATTGCCATCCGATTGTTTCAGTCTGGTTTTCATATTGCGCATAATTATACCACGATAAATTAGGGCTGAATAGGAAATTAAGATTAAGCCTGTATATCTGGGTTACAAAGTTGCCCTCTGGCAAACTTACCCATTTCCGGTCCGATTCCATACCGATAAATACCGGGACAAATACTTTGTAACCAACCTGCATGAGCCAGTCGGTACGTTTGCCAGAATAAAAGGTACCCAATCCGACTTTTGTTGCTGCCCATAAATTCCTCCGTTTAGCAGAGGTAAGTTGTAAAGAATGACGCCAGAAATTGTAATCACCTACTGGTATCACAAAATTCTCAAAAATAGGAAAATCTTCTTTAAGTGCTTCAAACTGATATTGAGATGATAAGGAGATAATATCACCACTCAGGAATACCAATTCGGAAGGATTTAAGTCGATCAGGGCTGTTTGCAAACCACCGTTCTTTAGATCAGAAATGAAAGTGTATTTGAATCCTGATTTAATCTGCATTACAGGTGAATTTTTCGGACGTGGACCTATTCCGATACCACCATAGAAATCACGTATATTCTTGCGTGGTATAAAACCAAGTCCTGGTGTAAAGTTCTCACCGATCTGGAGATAACCAAACCTGAAATTAAGAAAGTCATTCGGGTAATTAATCTCACTGCCAAACGAAAGATCATTCCCTGATAAGCCACTAGTGAAGGATTTCAATCCGTAAAGGTTATAGGTAATGTTTTTATTACCTGAAATTTGTGAGCTTGCAAGCCGTAAGTCTATACCTGCAAGGGAATTTTTCAGATCTGAAAAGGCATTTCCATTTGTACCGATTATTCCGATTGAAGATTGGTTGCCAAAATTTCTTGAAATTCTACCTACTGTATATCCATGATTATGCCACTCATTATTATCCTTTATATGGAGCATTCCAATATTCCAGTTACCAACTTTCCCTGTAAACTTTCCGCCATATTTGATAGGAACAGGATTTCCATTAGCATCCAGGCCTATTCGTCTCGAAAAGAAAGGAATCATCTGAGTGCTGTGAGGATTTTCACTGTCTCCGTTTATTCCAAAGGTGAAATAATTTGCCCCATCAAGAAAGAAATCCCTTTTTTCCGGGAAGAAAAGATTGAATCGGGTAAGGTTGATCTGCTTTTCGTCAACCTCCGTCTGTGCAAAGTCAGTATTTACAGTAATCGCAACTTTAAGAGAAGGTGTGATGTGGTAAAATACGTCCAGTCCGCCATTCAGTACTGGTTTTGGATCTGTGTCCTGCTTCTTACTTATACCACTGGTAAGATAAGGTATAATGTCAAGTCCAACCCCCTGTGTAATATCTGTGAGTCCTGTAATCCGACCTGCATCAGATATCTGAAATCTATTGGCATTCAGCGATGTGGAAGGCCAGGTTGAAATTTCAGATTTTCTTTTAATATATCTGATCAATTTCAAACCCCATGTACTGTTCCCCTTTTTAAATCCAAGAGTTTTAAACGGAATAATAAGTTCCCCATCCCATCCATTTTCAGTAATTTTCGCCTTTCCATCCCAAAGGCCATCCCACGATTTATTAAAATCTTTTCCATTCTCATTCACAAGAGCGTCACCAATACTTCCTCTGGGGCCAATCTGAAACCAATAACCGCTTCGTCCGTCCAGATAAGTATCAAGTATTATCTGCACCCTGTCGTCGTCGCCCAGGCTAACATCACGGGCTAACTCTTTGGCTGTTATACCTTTTGGATTATCATAGCAGTGGATTCCGACATAGATATTGTTATGATCAAATAAGAATAGAAATTCAGTTTTCTCTGAAACAGGATCACCTGTGTTAGGTTCTCTCTGATAAAGCTCATTAATCATGGAAGCTTTACTCCATACATCTTCACTGACCGATCCATCAATGATCGGAGCAGTTTCAGTGAATACAGCTTTTGTTTCGGGTTGGGAGAAGAGTTTACCAAATGAAATAATGCTTAAGCAGCCAACAAAAACCATGGAACGAATCATATATTTAATTTGAGCCGCCAAAATAGCAATTATTAGGTTCTTTATAAGTCGTTCTTTGAGAAATGTCATTCGGGGCAGGTTAGGATCCTGATCTTTTTTAAGGGCTTCTCCGTCTACTCTGCAACTAAATTTTTTTACGTGATCCAGATCATAAACACGAAAATGGAAATCAAAAGAGTGATATTCAATAAATATTAATTAGTAACTTTCCGGATGAAATTGATATAAAGATGATAAGGATTATTGCCGACAATAAAATTCCTTTTTTGAACGGAGCCCTTGAAAAGCATGCCGAAGTTGTCTATTTGCCTGGAAAGGAGATTAACAGAGAAAATCTTAAGGATGCAGATGCCTTGCTGATCCGTACAAGAACAAAATGTACGGAGAGCCTCCTGAAAGAGACTAACATCAGGTTTATAGGTACTGCAACTATTGGTTTTGACCATATTGATACACAGTACTGCGAAAAACATAAGATTCACTGGATCAATGCTCCAGGCTGCAATTCATCATCGGTTCAGCAATACTTCGCTGCTTCTTTGCTTAAGATGGCCTCAGAATTCCGGTATAACCTGAAGGACAAAAAAATTGGTATTATTGGTGTTGGAAATGTAGGCACGAAGGTTGAAAAATTTGCCAGAACCATTGGCATGAATATTCTTCTGAACGATCCTCCAAGGGCCAAAGTTGAGGGTGACAAGAATTTTGTCAGCATTGAAGCAATCTTAAATGAATCTGATATTGTCACGATTCATGTGCCTCTGAAAGTGGTTGGTGACAATTGTACATATCATCTCTTTAATGACAAGGTTTTCAAACAGATGAGGAAAGGTGCATGGTTTATCAATTCTTCACGAGGTGAAGTGACCGAAACGGTGGCACTTAAGAAAGCATTAAGATCGGGGAAACTTGGTGGAGCTATAATAGATGTATGGGAGAATGAACCGGATATTGATCTTGAACTTATGGAAAAAGCTTTTATTGCCACCCCCCATATTGCCGGGTATTCCACTGACGGAAAAGCTAACGGAACAGCAATGGTTGTAAACTCTTTAGGCAAATATTTTGATCTTCCGTTAAAAAACTGGTATCCTGAGAATATCCCGCAACCTTCTTCTCCTGAAATCGTAATTGATGGTAAAGGAAAATCAGATGAAGATATAATAAGGGAAGCTGTTTTTCAAACTTACAATATAACCGGGGATGATACAAATCTTCGTTTTTCACCATCTGATTTCGAAAAACAGAGAGGCGCGTATCCACTAAGAAGAGAGTTTACTTCGTATTCTGTCAAACTTAAGAATTGTACTAAAAAATCTCAGAAAACACTTGAAAGCCTGGGATTCAGAATTAATGTCTGATTGTCTGGTTTTCTTGCAGTCTTTTATATTTTGTCCCCGCTGAAGCGGGATTTGGCTTCGTCGAGTTCCACTTTGTTCCGGTTCGTCACTTCGTTCCTCAACTTTTTACTTTTGTCTTTGTTATATTGTAACATGTTCTCCTACCATGGCATACTCTTTCACCTGGAAAACAAATGCCTGCAGTCTTGTATCAAGTGAGACGGAATCCTGACCATCATAAGCTATATTGATAAAAGGAATATTGTTATGGTCTTTTCTGAATGAATCACTCACTGAAGCAATAAGTGTACCCGGCATACAGGTAAAGGGCAGTATGGCAGCCAGGCCTGAAACGCCTCTTTTTGTAAGAGCAACAGATGTACCAACTGCTATCGCCGGGTCCCCGTCATAAAATTGATTAACATACTTATTGCTTAGATGCAACATATCGTGAAGTGATACATCCTTTTCATGGTCGGTGAATTTTTTAATTCCCCGGAGTAAGGAGGCTGCAATTACATCCTGACCAAAGCCTTGAATTTTTGATTTAATAACACCTTTTTTATCATTCTTCCACCTGCTGTCGCGGGTAAAGCGGTATGTTGAATAACTGATCCATTCCGAAATGGGGCCTATAACCACCTCAACGCCAAGTTCTTCGAGCCGTTTTGCGATATTGCCGTTACAGCCTGCATTATCGCGCATGAATATTTCACCAATAATGGCAACCACAGGTTTTCTCTGACTCTTATCAACCTTTAATGCCACAAAATCTGAAGCAATACCTGCAAGTACTTTATGCAGACCTTTTGATCCCTTCTCAATACAATTTTCTAGTCGTGCCAGTGAATCTTCATAAAGTTTATCTGATTCTCCTTTATTGATCTCGTAGGGTCGGGTTTCCCTGTAGATTTTCCTCAGGTAATCGGAGACAATAAATCCTTTCCATGCATTTATCCTGAACTTTTGTCCATGTTCGCCGGCAACATCTTCATATGATGTATCATTTGAGGGAGTAATAAGCTCTGCTTCATGGAACCCAAGTCTGTCAAAGAGTATCCTGTGAAAATGGTTATACTGACCAAATCGGCAGGGGCCGTTATGATCGGGCATGAAGAAGCTCATTTTTGAAGGATCAGCGCCAGGCTCCATCAGCTTTTTAATGAAGCTTCCTGTAGTGCAGATCATAGGAAAGCATTCTTTTGATGATGTATATTTCCTTCCGATTGCCAGATCTTCTTCAGTCTGTTTGGGAAGGACTTCTGAAGGAATTCCGCAGCTGCGGGCTGCAGCTGCAAGCATATAAGCAGCATCGTTCATATATGGGAAATACATCACCCGTTCTTTTTGGGGAGAGGATAGACCCGGCCGTGGTCTGAAGATCTCTATATCTTTCTTCTGATTTTTCTCAGCGCCGCTGAGACTGTCGAGAAAAGCTTCGATACGGGTTATCATTCCCGCATCAGCAGAGTGTTCATCCACTTCAAGATGAAGAAATGGTTTGCCTTTAAGCTCTTCTGTGATATAGTGCCAGATAAATGAGTCGGGTCCGCAACGGAAGTTACTGAGATAAACTGCATGGAGATTTTCATTTTTTGCTACAAGCTGTGCCGCTGCAATCATTTTCTGACCATTGGGCCAATACATATTCCTGTAGTTTTTGAAAATATTGTATGGTGAAAGGTCAAGCATGTCAATCGGGATCGGCATAACATTCTGGGTAATAAGCTTTTCGATAAGACCAAGATTCAGGTGAGTGTCAGCGCTGTTATATGGTCTTCCGAGCAAGACTACAGGACGGCAGTTTTTGGGGATATTGTTAAGAACCTCTTTCCCATAGTCAACAAGCTTTCTTTCGAATGCTGTCTGAATGTCATCAGCTTTATATATAGCTCTCTTTATATCATCTTTGTTAATTCCGAATTTATCGTTGAAATACTCAGTCATCTCTTTCACAAGAGCACGTTCAAAAAACCTGAAATGCAGTGTAGGGATCAATAATTTTGACTCATCCACTTTACCTTTAAGAGCTGCTTTTACCATGAAAGGATATGTCTGCACCCATGGACAGTTACAATTATAAGTCTTGTTGCCTTCACGTTCTTTCCCATTTACTATAAAAGGAAGGAAAATATAATCAACTCCTCTCTCAACCAGATCAATTGCATGTCCATGCATCAGCTCTACGGGCAGGCAAGTCTCTGTAGTCATCGTTTCAATGGACTGATTAACAAGAGCTTTATCTGATTCCCTTGAAACCACTATTGTAAATCCGAGCTCTTCAAAAAAAGTACGCCAGAATGGGAACTGCTGATAGTAAACCATAAGTGCCCTGGGTATTCCAATAGTAGTTGTTTTCCATGTCTCTGGCTCAGTGTAACCTTCACGGAGCATTTCAATACGTTTCTTGAAAAGATTCGGTATGTTGTTTGCTACTTTTTTCCTGTCGTCTGTTTCGTATTTTTCACACCGGCCACCATAGAACAATGATTTCTTCACCCCGGCAATCTTAACCCTTCTTATCTCACAATGATTTGTACAACTCTGACAGACAAACCTGCTGATATCATATGTCACATTCCTTACACCAAAGCCTTTAAATCTGGTTTTTTGTCCTTTTGCCATAGATCTTTTTGCAAGGATAGCAACACCAATAGCCCCTGTGACATCAAAATGGGGAGGGATTATTATCTTTTTTCCAAGAACCTGTTCGAAGGCAGCGACTACAGACTTATTATTTGTTACACCACCCTGGAAGAAAATTTTGTCTCCCACTTTGCGGTCAACAACAACTTTCTGTAGATAATTGTAAACTATGGAATAGGCAAGACCGCCAACAAGATTCTCATTTCTTGCCCCTTTTTGCATAAATGAATTGAGGTCGGACTCCATAAATACAGTACACCTGTCACCAAGTTTTACAGGACTATCTGAACTCAAGGCCATTGAACCGAACTCATTTACAATGTTAATATTAAGTTTTTCGGCCTGTTCCTCCAGGAATGATCCTGTGCCGGCCGCACATACCTTATTCATCTCAAAGTCAACCACAACTCCGTTCTCAATACTGATGTACTTCGAATCCTGACCGCCTATTTCAAATATTGTATCAACTGTGGGATCATAGTCAATAGCTGCGGTTGCCTGGGCGGTGATTTCGTTCTGAATAGTATCGGCTCCAATAAAATCACCTGTAAGGTAACGCCCTGACCCTGTTGTTCCGGCTCCTATTACCTCAACATCTTCTCCAATCTCATCATAAATCTCTGTTAATCCCTTTTGTATTGCTTCAAGAGGTTTCCCTGCTGTAGGAAGATACCTGCGTGAAATAACCCTGTGCTGTTCATCAATAAGAACCACATTTGTACTTAACGACCCGATGTCAAGTCCAAGATAGACCTTGGTTTTATCTTTTCCTTTAATAATAGGATGAACATGTTTTTTATATTCTGCACATGATTCTTTAAGTTTTGGCAGACTGACAAACGTTGTGGAATCAGCGGAAAGATATTCCTCCAGTTTTTTAAGACCTGAGAAATGATTCATTTCAAGGTTGTTGGAATGGGCATACATCACAGCTCCTATTGCACCCATTGAGGCATGATGCCTGGAAATAATGAGCTCATTTTCATTAAGATCAAGTATTTCCCTGAATGCTCTTACCATACCGATATTTGCTGCTACACCACCTGAAAAAACCACCGGTTTCTTAATCTCCTTACTTCTGGCCAGATTGCTTCGGAAGTTCCTGGCAAGAGCGAAGCATAATCCTGCAACTATATCATGAAGAGGAGTTGCTATCTGCTGATGGTGAATCATATCGCTTTTGGCAAAAACACTGCACCTTCCTGCAATCCTTGGAGGATCAACCGATTTCAATGACATTTGCCCGAATTCGGTTTCTATAGGTACACCTATTCTTCTTGCCTGCTGATCGAGGAAGGAGCCGGTACCGGCAGCGCAAATACTGTTCATCTCAAAATCGACCAGTCTTGAGTGTCCGTTTTCAGGATCTTTTTCAAGAATGATTAGTTTAGAATCTTCCCCCCCTATCTCAATAACCGTTTGAGCATCAGGAAATAATCTTCCGGTTGAGGTTGCCTGGGCAATTATCTCATTAACAAATATTCCACCTATAAGCTCAGTAGCCAGTTTTCCGCCTGTCCCGGTTATTGCAATCCCTGTTATTGATTCAGCCTGATGGGTTTTTAGAATTGAGGTCAGCCTATCCTTGAGAATATTAAATGGTTTTCCATGAATATATTCATAATAGTCTTCAAGAATATTATAACTTTCATCCATTACGACCGTATTCAATGAAACCGACCCAATATCAAAACCAAGTAAACGGTTCTTATCGGAAGAAAATATAGGGGAAGATTTCTGACTCATGAGATATATCTTTGGAATTTGAACAATAAATACACCGATGGTTGTGTTGCCATTGCGGCCAAAAATATGTTATAAACATTTAAGAATCAATCTAAATAGGGATTTTTATGTTATATATCATGTTGTGTTTTAAATAAAAAAACCTGTATCTTTTATTTAAAATGCAGGTTGATAATTATTTGGCTAAATAGTTTAACTCTTCAACTTTAATACCCTGTTTGCGTGTCGCCATAGCTTTTGGGAGGCACGTTTTAGCGAAAGTGGTCTAAGCCCACTCTTCCTGAAGTACTTCTCCGTTGATTCCGACAATCATCTTCTTAACAGGTACTTTTCTGGAAGAGTTATCCAGCGCTGCCCTGACCATCTGCAACAATCCACCGCAGCACGGCACCTCCATCATCATTACTGTAATAGTATTCACCTTTGCAACGTCGATCATGGAAGTTAACTTTTCAACATAAATATCGGCTCCATGATCAAGTTTTGGGCAGGCTATTGCCAATGATTTACCTTTCAGAAATTTGTTGTGAAAGTTGCCCATAGAAAATGCCACACAGTCAGCAGCAATCAATAGATCAGATCCTCTGAAATATGGAGCATTTGGATTAACCAGATGCATCTGCACAGGCCACTGCCTCAGTTCTGAAGGCTGGTCTTCCAGAAGGGCATTATCATTAGTTTTTCCAGGCTTTTCAATAACCATTGCCCTCGATCCCGGACATCCGCCACCTTCATGACTATGTTCGTGAGAGTGACCATGGGTAGGCAGAGGAGATGTTACAACCTTCCCATGATTATGCACTTCGCTAATTACCTCATCGAGATTAAAGTTTAGCTCTGCTCTGTGGTCTTTGAGAAAAGAAACGCCTTCCGGAAGGAAACCTGTTTCTCCATGATCTTTAAGATGTTTGAGATGGGCAATGATGGTGTTTTTACCCTTATCTTTCATCTGTTCCATGACGCGTGTTTCGTTGTATGGTTCTGCTTCCCTGGTCTCGATGGTGATAGCTCCTTCAGGGCAATGACCGATACAGGCACCAAGTCCGTCGCACATCAATTCACTTACAAGTCTTACCATGCCGTCAATTACCTGTAACGCACCCTCATGGCAGTTAGGAACACACAGGCCGCAGCCATTACATAAATCCTCATCAATCTTTAAAATATCTCTTTTCATATTTGTATGGTTTAATAATTTTCATTTACAAAAATGAAGAAATGTCATAACCTGGATTGTAACATATGTTACAAAGTTGTATTTTTATAAAAAAAATTATGGACTACGCTCAACTATCAAGCGCCCCTCTGTTCAGAGGAATGACAACCGGGGAGATCGAAACAATTATATCGGGAGTAGCTCATCG
>Ga0315273_10001487_pt1 | contig 26785 bp, 46 predicted proteins | sample YL17G02_0_MG_FD_205753 | JGI IMG/M metagenome (GOLD analysis project Ga0315273, IMG submission 205753) | Sediment microbial communities from Yellowstone Lake, YNP, Wyoming, USA - YL17G02_0 | ecosystem: Environmental > Aquatic > Freshwater > Lake > Sediment | place: USA: Wyoming | collected... | reverse complement strand
CCTATAATAATAATAACTTAGTCTTAAGAAGTCAGTTGTTGTTACATTTTTACAATTGTTACAGCGAAAACTAGTCTCATATACGAGAAAAATATTTCTTCTCATCTGCCCATGTGCCATAGCGACATCACGAGAAGCGTGTTTTTTTCGTATACATGTCTCTGATTTTCACAATTCTCTGTAACTTGTAACATTTGCCTGCAAACCCATGGTACCAAAGGTGTTCAGCTGTTACTGAAATGAAACGTCAAAAAAACAATTTGTAACAATTATTTTGGCGTAGACGGTAACGTATTGTAATAGTAAATAAATTAGGAGAGGCACTGTGAAAAGTGAGATTTCAAACTGTACCACCGAGGGCGAAGAAGAGGACGAAGAGGCGGCCTACCACGACAGTCCGGCGCTACCAGACGAAAAATCAGTCGCATGCGTCACAAGGGCAGTCAATAAGAACGGAACTCTGCGGGAAATCTTCAAGGCCAAAAAGTCGGACTTCGTCAGAAACCTCATTTTCTTGGATGGCGCCAAATTCGACTTCACCGGAAGAGGTTACCTGCGGCCTCTCTACGACTCGAACCACAAGCGGGTCCTGCTCAAAACGGCGCGTCAGGTGGAGAAGACAACGTACCTCGCTAACAACCTGACGATCACCTCTGTCGTCACCCCGTACAACAAGAGCCTCTATGTCTCCCCGTCCCACACCCAGACGAGGCAGTTCAGCAACGAGAAGCTCAGACCATCCATAGAGCGCAGCCCCTACATTAAGAAGTACTTCCAGGATAGCTCTGTCTCTACGCAGGTGTTCGAGAAGGGTTTCACCAACGGCAGCTACATCTTCCTTCGGTCAGCATTCAGGTCTGCGGATAGAACTCGCGGGATTTCAGCCCGGGTGTTGGCTTTGGACGAGGTTCAGGATTTTCTGACGACAGAGATCCCCGTTATCATGGAGTGTACCTCCCACTTTCCGGATGCTTCCAACCTGATGGCCGGAACTCCCAAGTCCCACGACAACCCGATCGAGCTCTACTGGGCCTCGACAACCCAGAACGAGTGGATGGTGCCTTGCCAGAGCTGCGGGAAGTGGAACTTCCTGGACGAGACTAACGTCGCCCCCACGGAGCTCTACACCGCCTACAAGCTGCCACCAGGTCCGGTCTGCAAGCGTTGCGCAAAACCGATTCACCCGCCACTAGGGCAGTGGGTCTCCTTTCAGAAGGGTCAAGCCATTCAGGGATACCGCATACCCCAGCTCATGGTGCCCTGGATCACGGGCATCGACGCCCAATGGCAGAAGCTGCTCTGGAAGCGGGACAACTACCCATTCGGCCAATTTAACAACGAAGTCCTGGGCCTATCCTTTGATAGCGCGAGTAAGCCAATAACGCGCGACGAGCTGATGGAGGTCTGCGGTGACTACGGACTTTGGGACCTGAGAACCCAGGCCGGAACCGAGCATGCCATCCACGATGCCGGAAGATACGCTCTGACGGGCGGGGTCGATTGGGGTGAGGGAAACGATGGCGCCGAGAAAAGCCCCTCTGGAAAGGTCAGGAACGCGTCCTACACGGTGCATACAATTGGCGGGTATGTGAACCAGAAGAAGTGGAAGGTCCTCTACATTCGGAAATACGAGGGGCGCGATATTGACCCTGACTTCGTCGTTCGGGACATTGCCAGGGTCACAAACCTCCTGGGTGTCAAGGTGACAGGCGTAGACTGGGGCCATGGCTGGGGTGTGAACAACGTGCTCGTCCGTATGCTCGGCGTCAGCCGGGTCGCCCAATTTCAGTACCTGCCTAAGCTCAAACAACGGCTCAAGTGGGACTCGCTCGGGCAGCGGTTCCATCTGCAGAGAAACTTTATGCTATCCGAGCTCTTCTTTGACATCAAGCACGGGCTCGTAGAATTCCCGAGATGGAAAGACTTCGAGTACTTTGCCAGGGACATTCTCGGCATCTACACCGAATACATCGAGTATCGGCGCGAGGTGAAGTACGACCACCGGCCCTCGGATCCGGACGACTTCTTCCACTCTTTGCATTATGCAAAGCTGATGTCCGATATCTATGCCGGTAAAAGTCGTCGGTACACCATTGATGCCGTCGACGTCGGCGGCGGTTACTCCTAGTGGTCCTGGGAGGCATCGCGCGGGTTCATGGTTTCTCCAAGCGCATCAAGGCGCTTGGAGATCTCTAACCACCGCAAATTTCTGCTGAAGTCATCGTAAATTACTGCTAATGGTATTTACAGCGCCTGGAATAATTTACTTAAGTGGGGTTGACGTGAGCATCGAAGCCATAGCCGCTAAAAGAAAGGCTCGCTATGAGAGGACGAAGGCTGAGGTCAGAAAGAAAGCAAGGGCATACTACCTTGCCAACAGGGAGCGGCTCTGCGCTCAAAGCAGAGAGTACGGCCGAAAGCACCGAGTTAGTAAAGCCGTTAAGACAAAGACGTATAACGAAGAAAACAAGGACCACATCCGGACAAGGAGTAGACACTGCAAGACGAACAGGGAAGAGATAGCTGCACGGCGCGAGGGTTCCGCAGAGAGAAGAACCGAATACCAAAAAGAGTATTACAAGAAAAACAAAGATCGGCTAATGGCCACTCAGAAATTGAGGCGGGATAAGGAAGCACATGACAAAAGAGAAAAGGCGCGTTTGGGATCAGACGTACAAGGAAAAGCATAAAGACACAGCGGCTGCAGATCGGGAGGCCTATAATGAGAAGAACAAAGAGGTTCTAGCTGCCTACCAGCGCGCGTACTACCAAAAGAATAAGGAGAGGAAAATTGCGTACAGCAAGGAGTACTACAGGCGGAACAAGGAGACTATGGCCCGCAAGTCCGCCGGGTATAGCAAGAAGTATAGGGAGCGGAACAAAGAAGTCTTGGCTGTCAGAAGAAAAGCTGCCCGTCTAAAAAGACGCGAAGACCAGAAGAACCTTGCAGAGGAGACCCTCAATGAGAAGCGGTGACAAGGACAAAGTTAACATCTGCGGGATTCATGGCAAGAATCCGTATTGGGTCAAGAGCGCGGTCGTGAAAGGTGAGATCTGCATCGAGTGCGTTGTCGCTGGCTATTTCCGCGATGATATACAGGCGGAGATCCACGGGAGGTACCCTGGCGCATATGCGTGCGTCGTGGCCGGTACGATCGACCAGTACAAAGATGTAGAGCCAAGAGGAATCCCCCAGATCTAAGGTATAAGGTTTTTAGGTTAGAGTTTGTATCTAACCATAACCAATTTTTTGTCAGGACGCTGCCATGCCAGCAACTCTCACCCTAGCAATCAATCCCCGGCTTCAGTTTCAACTCCGCAGCGGCGTCCTCTGGCACTGCGACGCCGGCACCGCGTTAGGATGGGTGCCGACGGAGTTCTTATTTGCAGGCGAGGAAAACTATGATCTAAAGGTCATCCAGGAGATTGAACGCTTTTTTGAGCTGACGGTGCTTGGCGTCGAAAAGGTTCGTAGGGGCTACATCTCTGATTTCACACTCATACACGAAAGGGCTAAAAATGGACGAAGACCCAAGCAAAGAAGACCCGATACTTGAGGCCGAAGCCACGGCTCTCTTTTTTGGATTCAAAAGCTCCTGCGGGATCCAGCTAGCAGAAGAAGTCCCAGGCGTTGGTGGCTTTGTCGGCGGCTGGCTGGTCACCTACAAGCGAGAAATGTTCGACGGAAAACTGCAGCCGGTAGTGGGCTTTTCACTGGCGGACCGGTCAACAGCCCCAGTGAGTATGACCGTACCGTATTCGCTCCAAAAGGCGTGCATCAAAGTCTTTGGTGTGCCTCACGGAGGGATATCTGTGGCGAACTATCCCGGCCGCGGGGAGACGCTGCTTATCCACATGCAGCCAGAATTGCTGGGGCCTCATGCGCTTTTTTGAAATGCACAAGTATCTGCAGCAGCACGGGTTCAGCCTGCACCGACAAGGTGCAAAACATGCAATTTACAACAACGGCGATGCAGACATTACGATTCCGCGCGGCCACACCGTGGACAGAAGGCTATCCAAGCACATCAAAGTTATCGTCAGAAAGGCACACGCAAGAAAAAACGCAGAGGATGCGCCACTCGTAAATACTGTGGCAGAGGATTTACAGAGCGATAACGCCATAAAGGAGAGCTGCTTGATAAGTAAAAAAAAGACAACGATCTATCAGCGCGTGCTGGAATGCTGTACAAAGCACAGCGGCACAGATCTGCAACTTACTATCTCTGACATCATGACAGAGATAGATGAGAGGGAGCCGGACTTCATGGCACTGGTTACGGCGATACGAAAGGCAGATGACATCGAGAAGCTGTTTGGCTTAAGAGATGCTCTGGATCTCGTGGGGATCAAATACAAGAGGATCCAAAAGGGTATTGATGAGTACGAACGTGCTACGAGGCCTGCAGTGGAGATCAAAAGAGTGGAGGAGAAGAAGGTGGAAGAGACGGCCGTTGTCGTACAAAGAGCAGAGGTAAGGCCCCCAGTAGTGCAGGCAGCAACAGGCATGGTCATAAAAAGCCGTGGCCTTTCTTTCTCGGAGAAGCAGGTGGCTTATCTGGATATTATAAAGATACTGGGAACACTGTCCGACACCGACGCCAGGCATGTTATGGAACAGGTTCAGGGCTTTAACAATATGAGGTAACAGCGGTAGCGGCTGGCTGCCAGCATGTTACGTTGTTTTACTTTTAATCAAAGGGAGAAGAATCATGGGAATTAGAAACAAAGAGCAGCTTCCACGAGGCATCACTGTACCGCTATTGCGCGGCAATGGCGGAACAATTTGCGAGATGCTTGGTGAAAATTTCGAGGGTCTGAGTCTTGAACACAAGTTTGAAGTTTTGAAATTAGAGATGCAGTTGATGGAGGCAAAGCAAAGGGTTGAGGACGGGGACTGTCGAGACGAGCATGCTTTTTTCCGGACAGAGGCGCTTTGGGCTATTGCGGATGCGCTAAACACTAATAACGGACTCTTCGCTATTTCGGATGCACTGGATCCGGAGGAGAGAGTTTGATAGGCGACGCTCTTAAGCCAGCAGAGGCTACAGTTTACATTGAGAACCGACGTGTATTGCCAAAGGATTTAGGGAGTGCGGTCACGTTCATCGACCCGCACAAGGCTGGAGAGCACGGCTATATCACTAGCCTTGGCCGCTATCCAGGCACAGTCTTTGTGAGGTTCTTGGGGCCTAATGGCGAAATGTGCAGTGGCAAACAATTGAGATGGGGACATATATGACCATGAGAGAGATTCGGGGTAATACCTACCCCGTGCGTATGCGGCTTAAGGGTATTGGTGCGCAGTGGGACAAGAGTAAAAAACTTTGGGTGATCCAGGAGGCAAAGTACGAGGAGGCCATTGCAATCGTGGGCGGCTCAGGAGCGAAAAAGCCTGCTGGGTGGGAGCCCTGCGGCTACCCAGGATGCTACTGGGGGGGTCCCTGCGATCAGTGTGATGGGGAGGGGGAGTCTGACGAGGACAGGTACGAGAACCGCTTCACCCGAGATTCGGATTGCGAGCCGGACTACAATTAGTGACGAAAAGTTTTGGGGCAAGCTGCTCGATCAGGCTATCGGAAGAAGACGCGTGTCTTATGGAGAATCTTGGGTGGCGCAGGGACGATGGGTTGAGTTACGAGATCTTTGCATAAAATATTTAGGAGTTTACAGAATGTTAAATGGCGACAAGGGCCCAACAGGATCTGTGTTTGCGTTAGAGGTTGGCGTTATTAGAATGGTTTCTGCGGTATGCATTGCGGCAGCGGCTGGGGAGAGCGTAGACACATGCATGAAGGTGGCAGCCAATATATTTAATAATGAGCAGTTTGCTGAAAAATACTTTGAGAAAAATAAGGTCAGCAGTCAGAAGTTTGCGCAGCGTATGGGGTGCACGCTGCGTCATGCACTGATGGACCACATGCTGACGTTAGGCTGTCCGAAAGAAGCTCTAGAGATAAACTTGAAGTTTATAGCTGGTGAGATTATGGAGAACTACCCGACCTATGGCCATCTATAATCGCGAACAAAGCGGGTACAAGAGCTTTAGAGCAATTTAGCTCGTTAGTAGAAGGAGCATAGCAATGTTGCATCCGCGCTCAACAACGGGATGATAACAGGATGGGGCTTTGGCGGTAAGGAGGCAGAGAAACTGCCGGATCCGGTAGAAGACCAGCAGGCACTCCTCCAACTTATTCTAAGCGGCGGTGCTTCAATCGTCGGGGCTAACAGTAAGTTTACGGTGGAGGATAGGCAGGTAATCGGCTGCTGGAACCCTAAAAATCCTAGGCAAATCTACTTCTACCCTTCGTCGACGATCAAGTTGGAAGCTGATAAAGTCGACGATAAATCAGGTCTCCTTGTGCGCAAGGTCTTAGGGCAGTGGTTGATCCGCAGAGGTCTCGTGGAATGCGGTCAGTATGGTTTTACCGAAGTCGTGCGGATTGATGGGATGCCACAGCGCGTGATGGTGGTCGATGCTGTTAAACTCGGCCTTATGAGCGACAGTGACTATGACTTAGCGTGACCCGTTAAAAATTCGTAGAGCAAATCATCATAGCCGGATTTAGGTCCGGCTATGATCATTAAACCCCCTTTTCGTTAGCAAGCACCTTGTTTATTAACGGTTCGGCAGCATTGCAAGACTGTCCAATAAAGAGATGATTAATGATCATTCAAAATAGCCAACCATGCAAATTAGGACACCATACAATGAGTGAAGAAATGACTGATCTGGGCAACCACGTAACCGAGAAGTGTGTCAGGGAGCTCACGGAGGCCTTTATGCCCATCTTCATGAAGTACCATGGTGGGCACATTATGAAGGCCATGGCGCACCTCGTAGCAGCCAATATCGCATCGCAGGAAAACGTCGTGGAATCTTTCGACAACTATATCGCTATGGTCAAGAAGCAGACTGCTAACTGTGTCGATTTCTACTGCGTGAATGATCGTTCAAAATAGCCAACCATGCAAATTAGGACACCATACAATGAGTGGATTAGACGACAAGATCGAAGAGAGCAAATATTCACAGGGCACTCTTGATGAACTATTTGCCGAAGAAAAAAGTGCGTTTTGGGGTCGCGATTGCGTGGACTGCGGGGTCAAGCAAGGCCAGCCTCATAATGTTGGGTGTGATATCGCCCGTTGCCTAAAATGCGGCGGTCAGTGCCTATCGTGTGAATGCGATGGCGGCGATGAAGAACGTGATGGCGATATTTGGGATGGCATCTGGCCAGGCGTTGTTAGCTGCTACGAGCAGAAAGCAGTCCGTAACGACAAAGGGAAACTTACGCTTGATCTGAACAATGTCAGTCAGAAGACCGTCCTAGCTGAGCGTCTGAAAGTAAGACAATTGTGGGACATTGCCCATAGCGGTGGTGACGAAACAACCGAACGTCAGGACTTCATCAACTATGTCTGGAGCTTCTATGGCCCCGGAGAGATCTATGGGTATTTCTTCAACCATAAGCTCACCTACGAGGAAGTCGCAGCTGCTGCAAAGAAGCGGATGGAGGACTCGCAGAAGATGTACGGAGGGTTTGACGGAGACTCCGAGGATAGGGAGGCCGCGCGCGACATGATGCTCGCGGACAGTCCCCTCGGCGCAGAGGATCTCACATTTGAATGCCGCGGGTGCGCTAAGATTACCAGCAGAGTAGGGGGCTCACCTTTTGAGGAGTGCCCAGAATGCGCTATGGAAAGAATAGTAGCTAGGGCACCATACGATGAGTGTAAATTGCCATGATTGCTATTTAGGAGCCATACGTGGAACAATCGCATCAAACGATACCTGAGTTCAAGACTGATAAGCGTGACATCTTTGAGGCGCAGTTTGCCTCTCACACCATTCACGCTCAGTCCGTTACCGAGGATGGCAAGGTCGGTTCGTTTCTTATCAGCAAGCACTATGAGGATGGCTCATTCAGGTCGGATTATTCCTTTCGGGTAACATTTGCTCCAAGTTTTCTGGCCTTGTCGGGGGACATTGGGGAGCTTATCTTCCCCTTTCACGGAGTCAATTGGCTTATCAAATGCCTGCCTGGCAATGACAGACGTTATATCTTTGAAAAGCTATCCAGGGATATCTACGAGTCTGTTCGTTGCTTTGATATCCAGAGAGCAAAGGAATTTGTCACAGAACTGCAAAACGACAAAAGCGAATTGACAGAAGATAACGCCGAAGCTCTGGCTGATATCATGAGCTTTTTGAATGGCGTTGAAAGCCGTAGCGATACTTACGAGGATCATGATTGGCCCCATGTGAAGCAGGAGTTTTTTACAAAACTGTACGAGACTGGCCTTGTTGATAAAATGCCTGGATGCGGGGCAACATCGACTTCAGGTTTAGTCCGGCTGGCAGCACTGCGATGTTTTTGTAGGCTGTATCTAGCACAGTTATAAAAATTGAGGGAGAGAGTATGAGAAAGTTTATCGTCGACGAAGAGACCTTGGATTGTTGCAATAATGACAATCATATTATTCGCAAGCGAATGATTGCGGAGTGCAAGAAGACGGACATCCACGCGCTTCCCCGCGAGCTGATCTCGCATTTGGTCGATGAGTTTTTAAGGACAAAGACAAAGCTAGATGCCTTTGACGGCGTTCAGTGCTCGGTGACCCTTTCGAATCTGGCAAAGCTCGAAGGCTGCGATTTGCGCATCACAATCGGGCCTGCAGGAAGTTTAGCGAACGAGAGAGAAAATGAGGAAGAAAACGATGACGGAAAGTGATTTCACATACCCTGACGATCTTGAAGTCTTATCTTTGGGCCAGCCTAGCCAGCTTGCAGCAAAGGTTTTGGCACGAATAGCCGAGGATGGCGGTACCGTGGGTTGCTTATTTGAGATAGACCGCCACGGCATGCTACTCATTTACCACATGATGCCGGGGGTAACCCCTGCTGAGCAGGAGGCCCTGAGGTCAGGGCCCATCAAACTCTCCATAGGGGAGACCGACGGGCACATTCATCTGGTACTGCAGTGCGAACAGGGTGATTATGAGATGAGCTATGAGCCTGCGATCATCCCTGTGGCTAATCGTCCAGACCTGCGCCTTGACGAGCTGATCGCAGAGCCAAAGCTGCGGTTTATGGTGACCTACCATCTCTTCGATACCTTGAATCTGCACGCGAAAGCTCTAAGAGCGTTCACGCTGTCAAACCACATGAGCAAGGTTCTGGCAAGGCTCGTAGCAGAGCATAGCGCAAGCGGAGAGGTCATGGATCGGGATGAGCACGTGAAACGCGTGCTGGCATTTCAGAGTAAGTACACGATCAAAGATCTCGCGAAGCGTAGCTTAGCCTACACAAAATGGTCTGCCGACAAAGAGACAGGAGGAGTTAACGAATGAGCGATTACACACTTGAGAACGCGCATGAGAATGCTAAAAAGTGGCCAGACACTTTTCACCTGCCGGACAAAGAAGATATAGAATCTCTGGGGACAGGGGGCTATGTAAAGCTCTGCTTTCTGCCCACCGACGGGGCAATGGGCGAGAGGATGTGGGTGGAGGTAAAATTGCGATCGGGCGATACCTTCAGAGGCGCACTTGCAAATGACCCCGCGAACCTCACCCTAGGGAGGCTCGACGATCCCGTCGCGTTTAGAGAGGAGAATATCTTTGAAGCCGTGAGCCTGTCCGAGATGAAAGAACGGTTGCTCTGCAGGGCACTGGGTGCGCTCAAGGTTTAACAACGCACCCCTGGCTTAGGCTAGGGGTGTATTTAGCGGAGAAACTGTGCAAACAGATACCGAGGGAATGCCAGAATACGTGACAACCCATTACGCAAGTAGAGTGCTCGGGCGCTCGACCCCACAAGTCCGGCGGCTGATCGAGGTGGGGGCTCTGACGACTACGCTAGTCAGCAAGCATTTGGTTGAAGTCCGGCGCGGGCTGCCGCTCAAAGTAAAGGCCATTAAGTTGACAGATCTGATTATATACGAAAGGGCAAGTAACTGCTAAATCAAACCTGGATAAAAATTGATAATTCTATGCATTGTGCAGAGATTTTATAACACCCTTTGACATCCTTCAGTATACGTATTAAGAGTGCTTTGCCTCAAAGGCTTTGAGGTAAGGCGAAAGGTTTTCGCCTGTGAGTGATGGAATCTTAAGCCATGACAAGTCGAGTCATTTGACAGAACTTTATCGCGCCAGCGGGCATGTCTTATGCTGAACATCAACACTCCTGTTAGCGTGGCTTTGCCGCGAATCGACAGGCATCGGATGAGTTAGGACTGGCTTCCAGTCCGACCGCCCATCCAGGACTCCAGTTGCAGGCTCACAAGAGACATCAACGGAGAGCGAATTACCTAAACTACGTAGACCCAGGTTTGCATAGGCTTTTAGGAGCGGAACAGCGTGACCGAGAACGACAAGCTCAAGGTATGGACCATCTTTAAGAGCCCCGAAGACTATCCAGGCGAGTTTGTCGCAAGGTGCTTTATTGCAGAGGCTGCCGGGGTAGTGCCCACTACCGAGATAATTCGGGGGAAATCCCTCGAGCAGCTGCAGGAGCACTTCGCGCAATGGGGTCTCGTAAGAGTGCCGAGGGACCCCAATGACACGAGTAGCACCGTAGAAGTTTGGTTTTAGGAGGGACCGTGCAAGTACAGAACGAGATATCAAGAGAAACAATCACCCTCATGCCTACGCATTCATGCTTTGACGATATGCTGGAATACTTCTATACGCTCGCAGCGTACGGAGAGCAGGACACGCACAGACTTGTGCACGGCGTGATCCTCTACGAGGGGCGTGAAATGTCCCATGCGTGGGTATTAAAGAACGGCGTTGAGGTGCAGCAGACCTTTATGAAAGAGGGGCAGAAGGTGCTCGTGGGCATGCCTCTTAAGATGTTTGTGGTCACTGCTGCGCCCATAACAGAGACACGCTACACGTGGGAAGAGGCGAAGGAGCAGAACAGGGTGCATGGCACCTTTGGTCCCTGGGTAGAGCGGTACCTGAAATTATGTGGAGATCACAAGGAGATGGTGAATGAGCTATGACCTTGGCCATGGCCATTTAGGGAACGGACTCACGGTGTGGAATCGTGCGAAAGAAGAACATGGGGATTACCAGACGATTGCCCATATAGGGCCAGACAGGCATATTACCTGGCGAAGCAAGAACCTTCCGATTGAGGTTGTGGAGTACGTGTTGGATATCGCTGCAGGCACGAATTCGGCAGTCTCTGTGATGCAACCGTGGATGACAGTTTTTCATGACTGAGGGGCGAGGGCAAAATGACTTTACCATGTAACACGTGCAAAGCAGAATGTTGCCATAGCCCAGGGCTGACCCGGAGCGAGTACGACGCCATGAAAGAGAAGTACCCCGCAGTCCAGTTTGGTGAGCTTCATATCAGAGGGCAAAACCTTTACTGGATGGGGGAGCCGGCGCAAAGATGCCCGATGCTCTCTAAAAACAGGTGCACCATTTACGAGAACCGACCACAAGTCTGCCGGAATTTTGGCGAAATGCACGCCCTGCCCTGCCCCAAAGTGTCACGAGGCATGGCGGCCCCGCAGGGCTCGCCTTTCAGGAACCCTGACAAAAGAAGCGAGACATGAAACCGTTACCGAAGTTTAACGCCGACTTTAGAATCGGCACAAAAGTCCTGATAGGCGACACCTGGTGCAAGGTAACTGAGATCCACGAGAACAGGCAGTGGATCAAAGTGGATAAGATTTCGGGCAGTTTTCAACGAGCCCATGTGCTCCAATACAAAAGACTTTAGGAGGCTTTGTGAAAGTAGAATTGAACATAGACGCTGGAAATATCGGTGAGACTGTTATTGAGATGTTTCAGAACCTCACGACCGAGCAAAAGGAGGCCATCTCCCTCAAGGTTCTCCAAGACTGGCTCACCGAGCCGGACACGATCCATAGGCAGGCGCTGCACACGCAGGCGATAGCTCACGCAAAGGAGAGGTGTTACTACAGAGCTAGCACTGAGCAGGAGCTGGTGAAGTCAGACGAGTATGTGAGGTTTATGCGGGATAACGCAACTGCGAAAACCCGCATGATCCAGGAGATTACCAGCGCGACGATTGCCCACCAGGAGAAGGTTATCGAGCAGCATATTAAGACCGACCCTGGAATGAACCGCATCATGAGCGCGACTCTTGAAACCATCAAAGAGAACTTCCCTAAGATCGTGAACGATGCGATGATCGCATGGTTTTGCGGCAACATGTCGGCTATGGCTGGCGGCATCCAGCAGGCTATGTCGCAGTCCAAGAGCACGGCGAATGCTGTAGAGCAGATTCAAAACCGATTGCGCTAATGAGGTCAAAAATGAATCAAGTATTGGAATTGGATGAGTACATCGAGTCGCTGTCGGATCCAAAAGTGGTGCCGGCCCAGGATACCGTACCAGACGATACGGAGATCTCGTTTCGGGTGATGCCCCCTGGCGGCGATGAGGTGGTGGAACTTATTGGGATGAGAGCAAACGGTGATTTCTATTATAAGGGGAAGCTGATTGCCAACGACCTAGAGGTCTTCTATGCTTTCCGCGAATTTCTACTTGCCTCAGGGCATCTAAAAAGGCCAGCAGAGGCGAAGGAGACGGATAGTGGTGCGCTATAAGCTGACAGTTAAGAATGATCTCGCACGAGCGAAGCTCGCTGACCTGGAGAAGGAGAATAAGAAGGTGTTCGACTGGCTGCTAGACGGCAAGCCGAAATACTCAGAAGAGTTTGTCCCCGAGATCTCTGGTTATAAGGTTCTACTTCCCATAGGGGGCATGCTCAATGCCGACACGGTTTTCCTGGCTGCGACTTTGGTGACTGCTGAGGCGTTTGAGGAGCCGAGTCCCGGAAGGAGGCGAGGTAGTGTCATCGAGGAAATGTGGGCCTTCTGCACAGTGGACCCCAGCGACGGTTGCGAGGGTGTCCTGGGGGGCGTGCTCAATGGCATTTCTATGCCGCTGGTAGGTTCAGACAGAGCGCGCTTTCTCTCGCTCCTTCCCGTGGCTAAAGAGCTGGCAAAAGTCTCAGGAATCAAGGTCACAGTCAAGCATTTCACGCTCTGTCACTCACACTCGCTGGAGCAGGATCCGGGAGGGCTGTTTCATGACGAGACTTGAGGAGCTCAAGACCTTGGTAGGTGCGGCTCGGGCGAAGAAGATGACTAGCTTTCAATTTGTGGCGATGTATGACGGAGATGAGCCCCCTGCTAATCCTGACTAGACTTCAGGTACAAGCTCACTATATATCAACATCCTGTCCTACAAAAGGAGTTAGCATGACAAGTAAACTACTGCTACCGCTACTGTTCGCACTTTCCACACCCACATACGCAACGGTGTATGGTCACGGGTATGAGGAGGTCGCCCCCATCGATGCTGCTGAGCCAGAGCCAATGGTGGATATGGAGCTCTTCAACGGTATGGTGCATGAATTTAGGACCGACCCAGGATTTGCAGGGGCCATGATTGGCGTACGGCTGGGGGACCAGTTTCGGGTTGTGGATCGGCGAAGCGAAGCGGTCCCGAGCAATCCAAAGACCCCATCAGGTAATGGCACGACAATGAGTGAGCGGCTGATTTCGCAGGCGATTAGATCCTCGGGTGCGTCGGTTTCATTGCATATCTCCTACACCCGTGAAGGCGTCGACGAGAACGGGCGCCCTTATAAAGAGACGGTTATTATCGACGCTGGAGCAGCCTCAGGAGCTGCTGCGGCTGCCCAGGCTTCAATGAATGCAGCGACAAGTAAAGCCCACAAGTAGTCAGATTGCAGGCGCGTGAATAAGCAACGGTACGGCCGCCTCGGGGTTTCTCCGGGGCTGCCTCTTTTATTTGTGCTTGAAAATACCTACTGGGGCATTTACGGTGATGTAAATCACCGACAGGTAACAGCAGCGTGCGTATTTCGTGCCATCTATATGGTCTGTTATTTACCATCTCGTGCTGCCAGGAGCCTCCGAAAACAGGACCCCAGGGCATCTCCGAAGAGCTGGCCGAGGATTTGGCTGTGTTGGACGAACTCACTGAAATAGTGCTTGCAGACAGACTCCCTAAACAGAAAGACGATTGGAGCAGATATGGAAGAGAGCACCGATACCGAAACGTTGCCCATTGATGGGAAGTTGACTCCTGCTAATGCGATGGAGCTTGTCATGCAGCATGTGACAGATATCGACGGGATTTTCCGGGTGACGCAAACAAGGTTGGACGGGAAACTCTGGCAGCACCTTCTATACCCGCTCACCGTAATATCTTCGGTCTCGCAGGAGGGCGACGGGAAGCTGTGGCTTCATGTCTCCTTTGCTCACCAGAAGCGAATGCCAAACTACGAGGAAATCACCTCGGTCAAGGCGCGGTTTATCGGCAAAGATAAGTACGCGATGATGGTTTTCCCGCCAGAGGACAAATACGTGAACCTGCACCAGTACTGCCTCCACCTCTGGCATTGCCTGGACGGGCACCCGCTCCCCGAGTTTTCAGGGTACGACCTCAAGGGCAGGCGTACTATCTAGCAGCCACAGACCCCACCCAGGCCTCAAAAAACCATACTTAATGCCATACGGATATACGGCAGCAAGTAGATTATGCTATGATTTGGCATCTCGATTAATTACGGCTATTCTGGTCCGTAACATCCAAAAAAGGAGTGATGTAAAATGAGCACGCTTTCGCGTTTGCTGACGGTTTTGTCTCTGCTTTTGTTTCCTGCCTGCAATCTAGACGAAAAAGCTCAGGTCGAGCGCCCTGCTGATGCGCAGGGGACGCAGGCGATGCCGGCTCCTGAAGCCAAGGTCATTCAGGAAGCCCAGGAAGACGTATACGAAGTCAAACCTGAAGTCAAGGAAGACAAAGCTCAAAGCGAGCCTATTGTTCCGAGAGACAAAAAAACCGTCCATCGTAAACCCAAGAGAGTTGACAGTCCGACGGAAGAAGCCAAGCAGCAAGCAGCTTCTGTGGAAGCTCCGAAGGAAGAAGCCAAGCAGCAAGCAGCTTCTGTGGAAGCTCCGAAGGAAGAAGCGAAGCAGCAAGCAGCTTCTGTGGAAGCTCCGAAGGAAGAAGCCTCTGCGGAAGCTGACCCGGTGTTCAAGGGGCACACGATCAGCCTATTGATTGGCCACGACAGGCTCGGTACAAAAGATTTCGATCTGAGAGCGGTTCAAAAGGATGGGCTGCTTTTTGGAGCACAGTACGCTTACCATTGGAGTCAGGAGTGGTCGACGCTCGGTATGGTGACAAGCAAAGATTCCCTCATGGCTGGCGCTGGCTACAGTTTTGCGGAAGCGCACACGATCAGTCTTTTGATTGGCCACGGCAGACTCGGGACAAGAGATTTCGATCTGAAAGCGGCTCAAAAGGATGGGCTGCTTTTTGGAGCACAATATGCTTATAATTGGAGTCAGGAGTGGTCGATGCTCGGTATGGTGACAAGTGAAGATTCCATCATGGCTGGCGCTGGCTACAGTTTCGATCTATAGTCTGTTTACAGTTTTCTGTGGTCTTGCTTAATCATGAGCAGGACCATTATCATACTGGCTTCACTGCCGAGAAGCTGCGCGGCCGGAGATGGAGCGTACATGGAAAGGATTAGATACCTTGCACTGTGTTTACTCCTCGCTGGGTGCGGTGATAGCGCGTTTCAAGAAGAGAAGGGGAGCACGACGGCATCTCTGAAAATATCCGGCGCCGCCACGGATCTTGTGGCCGAGATTAATCGCGTGAGGGTCGCGCGCGGTCTGAGAAAAGTGACAGCAACGGCTGGACTTAACTGTGCCGCCCAACGGCACGCTAAAGACATCGGTCCGAGGCGAGTTTGTAGTCATACAGGATCGGATGGAAGTTCGCCGTGGGCTCGCGCTAGTCGCTGCGGGGCTAAAGCTGATGGTGAGATCATCGCGTGCGGTCATCGCACACCGGCTGCGGCTGTGCAGGGATGGACCAAGAGCCCTGGGCATGCGGCCATTATGTACAGCCCTAATCAGACCCTCGTCGGTGCGGCCATGGTCGATAACTTTTGGGTAGTAGAATTCTTATAAGTATCCAGTCAGATTGTGAGCGCGTGAATATGCAGTGGTAGGGCAGCCTTGGGGATTCTCCGAGGCTGCTTTTTTTTTACTTATCCCACACCTGAAGAAGTGGGTACTCTTGAGTGAGATGCTATAAAAAATGGGGGTAGCTTTCGTGGCTGAATTTATCGTAAGTTGCGGGCGAGAGTCCGACGAAGCCACTATCAAGGCCAGCACGCCCTACGCAGCAGCCCATCGGTACGCGGAGAAGTATCTGGCTGATGGGGTCTTGGACGATGATGAGTACCTAGTGACTGTCATCAGCAGGGAGACGGGGCTGCGCCTGCGCTATGTTATACGCGCAAGCGTCAAAATCCATTGGGGAGTAACAAAAGAAGACTCAATCGCGGGAAGGCGTTGCAGATGATTAGAGTGCTCTACCACGACAACTGTATCGATGGTTTCGGCGCGGCGCTAGCGGCCTATATGAAGTACGGTGCTAAGGCCACATATCGAGCGTGCCGTTACGATGAGGGCGCGCTACCGCTCGATGGGTGTCCCGACGGTGATGAGGTGTACGTTCTGGACTTTAGCTTCAAACGAGAGGTTATCCTGAGGGAACAGAAGCGCCTGAACCTCCGCATAATTGATCATCATAAGTCGGCTCAAGAGGATTTAGAGGGCCTGGACTGCTGTATCTTTAATATGGAAAAGTCGGGGGCTGTGCTGGCCTATGAGTTCTTCTTTCCAGGCTTGCCCGTGCCTTGGCTATTTCGTGTCATCCAGGACAGAGATCTCTGGCAATGGAAGCTGCCGGGCACCGAAGAGATTACAGCGGCGCTCTACGAGGATGACCGATCCTTTGAACTCTGGGGGATGTCTCTTCATAACACCAACGTCCTGGAGATCAAAGGGGCCAGCCTTGTCCGGAAAATGAAGAACGATGTCCAGCGCATTGTAGAAACCTCTGGCTGGATATTCATCAAAGGTAAAGAAGTGCCTGCGGCGAACAGCGCCTTTTATTCGTCCGAGGTGGGGATGGCTCTTTGTGTCAAATACCCTGACAGGCCATACTCAGTGACATTCTCTGATCGGAGCCCTGCCGATGGCGTTTGGTTACGAATCTACTCCTTGAGATCCATCGGTGAGTTCGATGTCTCGGCTGTGGCAAAGCAGTTTGGTGGTGGTGGACACAAGAACGCAGCGGGTTTTTCCGTAACGGTTTCAATGGCGGACTTATGACATCGAGCGAGTTGGCAGAAGATATCGTCGTGGTGGTCCTAGGGGTTGTAAGACTGCTCGTAGATAAGCCCGAAGCCATCGTGATTACCCATATAGAAGCCTCAGGCACTATCCTGATTTCGATAAACGTTGCTGGCGAGGATTGTGGAAAGATCATAGGCTCAGGCGGACGCAACGTAGACTCTCTCCGTATCCTCGTGCACGCGATGGCGGCCAAACACAAAATGAAATGCCACATAGAGGCGGTATCGTGAAATAGGGCTCGCCGAAGCGAGCCCCGGAAAAACTGTTTCCCTACGGAGTCTTTCCCCTGTGCATAGCAGAGATCCATTATAGCATATTGAGACGTGTGCGTGCTTAAAGATGGGTGCCGGGCGGGCCACGGTATTTTTGGGAGCCCCTCAGAAAACTTTACAACTTGACGGGCTCTCTTAGCGCACTGTGCCAGTCGGACAGTGGCGTAGACCCCTTTGTGACATGCTTAATCCTCTGCTCAAGCCTCGGGTCATGCGCCGGCGGAGGGACCGACTTGGACGCCTGGGTCTGCACCCTCTCACCCTTCTGGGTAAGGGAGGGCTTGCCGGAAGAGTAGTCTAGGGTTGCGGCGTTGGCCTCGTGCGCAGCCCTTTGCTCTGCCCTTGCCGTACCCATTGCCTTATAGTCAAGGGCCGCCGGAGCGACCTTAGGGGCGATCTTAGGAGCAGCTTTCATTGCACCATAGTCGAGGACCTTCTCGACGGCCTTGCCCGTAGCCGGGGCCTTGGTGGCTTCGCGCAGTCCTCTGAACACCCCATAAAGGGCGGCCTGCTTTTCAAAGCCCAACCAGAAATCTCGCATAGGGCGCTCCTTTGTCCAAATGTAAAAGAAGAATAGCTTATTTCTTGTTCCGGCCCCAGGGCAGAGCCGGCCTCCGGGCCTCTGGTCTCCGCTACGGCCCTCCACACATCGTCGAACTGCAGCATCCCAACTCTTGCATAAAGTTCAGTTGCTTGAATTAGAACGGCCATCTGCCCCTCGGAGAGGGTTAGGTTGAACGGTTGCGCGGGCACGCCCAGCCCGTAGGTTCTGGGTCTCTTTTGCTTTGGCTGAGGGGGTGTCTCGGATTCCATCGACAAAGATCCTCATAGCTTCGACAGTGGATAGCAGCTCGTCTTTTGGCCGCTCAAATTTAAGGTGCGGCTTTAGGTGGTCGTAGCCAAGCATCCGGAGCTTTTGCCAGATGACCAGCGGCGGACAGTCACATTTTAAGATGAACTCGCGCAGAACGTTCTTGTTTTTCTGGTCGATGATCTTGGCTTTTAGGAGGTCTTCAAGGGACTCCAGAAACATCTCGCGATCGGTTGTGGTCTCTTTATGCAGCTCGGCAGCAGCTAAAATTTCAGCCCCCGAAGGGAACGCCCGACCGATCTGGTCGGGCGGAACGTTGGCAAGGTTCCTAAAGAACTGCATGCCGGCGGTCCCGTAGAGGGCAATCGTCCCAGAAAGAAAAGAGACGTTGAATTGATGGCTGCCTGACACAACAAACGAGGTCTCGTTGACTTGTTCGATAGCTAGTCTTTTGTGCATAGGCTCTCCTCTCAATGCGTTGTTAACGGCCGCGCCGCGTGCCTGCGGACCAGCGTGCGAAGGTGCTCGAGCTTAGTATGCTTCTCAGCAACCTTCTCAAGCTCCCCAAGGATCATTGCAGGGGTCAGCGTCGCCTTTAAAAGCTCTTGCTGGTGAAGATACCCGAGCAAGTCGGCGAATGCCCGCTGATAGTAGACTGCATTATGAACAGAATCGTAATCGTATCTTCCTGAGTCGGTGCTAAGATCAAATTCCAAGCTGGCTTTAGCCATGCTCTCTCCTTAAGTGTGTTTGGGGTCAGCGTCTGTTTGCCCATCGGGAGCGCTCATATGAGCGAACTCTTTGTCCATCTCTTCTTTCAGAATCCGATAGTAATGGGCTAGTTTGGTTTCGTTTTGCTCACCTTCGACAATAGCCTTTAGGTCATTGATGCGCTGCCAATCAGGTGAGTCTTTAATGTAGAGTCGTTGGAGGGCATCGAGTCCTCTGAAGATTGGGGGTTTAAAGTCCATGCGCCACCTGCGATCTCCATGCTAAGTTCACGTTCTGTAACCGCGCGCCACTTGCGCCGCCTGATCTGCCACTCAATAGCTTCGCTGCCTCGGCTGCTCTTCTTAAACGGCCAGTCCTTAAGGCGGTGGAGCCCAGGAATAACACCGCGCTTGTCCAGCCCGAGAAAATGGTCCTCACAAGGATAACCCTTGTTACTGTTCCACTTGTAGTACGGGTAGGACTGATGCAGCTTGATCATAATATCGTCACGGTAGACCTTGGCGATAATACCGGCCGCTGCAATGCAAAGACTTTTGGTGCCACCCTCCGCAATACCTTTTTGCGGGATTGCGAGCGGGGCAATGACACCTTTTCCTGCGTCCACCATGAGAAAATCCGGCCTTAGCGGCCTGTTCTTGATGGTTGTCCTGCATGCAACAACAGCTCGTGCCATCGCAAGTCTGATGGCTGAGGCTTTACCTATGGCATCAAGCTCAGCAGGCTGAACCTCGCCGATGCCAATAGCCAAAGCATTCTGCCAGATGATTTCTGCCAGTTGCTTTCGGAAGTTTTCTGGCACCTTCTTTGAGTCGTCGACCTCAAAGAGTTTCACGTCGGGGCGCTGCAGTTCGAACTTCGGGAGTACAACGCAGGCAGCCACGAGCGGCCCGGCGATGTCCACAACCCCGACTTCATCAAGACCTCCGATGTAGCGGCCTTTCCCGTAGTACATGCAATCAAAGCTGTTGTCCATAAGACCTCAGGTTAGTAAGGCGTAGGCATTACCATGGCGCAGGCGTCCCAGGATTTCTTACCAAAGAAAAATATCGGGTTGATCTGACCAGGCCTATTCTCGCAAGCGATATACACCTGATCGTAGCGCATGGCGTCGGTAAGGGCTAGTTGAAGGTAACTAGACTTTACAAGTACCGGCCCATCGTAGACCGCGGTGATAGGGAGCCTTACCATCATTCCCTGCGTGCTCGATGGGATTTGAAAGAAGGCGGCTGGGTTGTTCTTCGCGCAGAACGCCTTGTCGTCAATCGCTATAACGCTATGCTGGTACCCTCCGTATTCCCCGTCCCGCACTGCCTGCACGTAGTTTCTAAGTTCTGCAATAGACTGCCTTGGAATTGCCTCAGAGACGGTAAGCCCTGCAAAAGCAGGCATCATAGCGTCTGGGTCGAGGTAGTGTTCCCAGTCCAGGGGTCTGCTCCGTACCAGCTCGTTAAACGGGGTCAGCTTATAAAACCCGTCAGGGATGTCTAGGGGGGTGCGGATCAGGAGCGAGCCCGTGACACTCACGTTAGCTACCTGGTCCTTTACGCGAATGAGTACGGAATTGCGGCTTAGCCTTCTACTCTGTTCGGCGAGGATCACCTTCCAGTTTTCAATGAGGTAAGGCGCGTCGTTCAGAGGGTAGGTCTCGGGGCCAGTTTGGGGATAAGTCGTTGGGTTAGTCAGGGCCAGTGTGTTTTCCAAGTGTCTGTCTCCGCAGAGTTATTAAATCATGAGGCATTCGCGCCTCTTCGTTTGCGTTTGAAGGTGGCACGAACTTCATTAAGCCGCTGAACCGATACGTGGTTCCAGCGGCCCGTTTCAGTTGTCATGTAACCACGCAGCGCAGTTACAGAATGGATCCAGGGCTCAAATTCGCCAGCTGGCAGGCAGAACAGGTGAAAACCAAGACCGCGGCTGTCCTTACGCACAAATGTGTGCGGGTGGAATTGCGGCTTTACCGTAAGTTTATTTCTCTCAGCCGTGTAGCTCAAACCGAGGAAATCGCAGACAGGGCGGACGGAGATCCAAAACTTACCGTCCAAGGTTCTAAATGTTCCATAAGCAGCTGGCGCAGTTGTCACAAGCATCCCCCATGTTTAGCAAGGTAGCAGATAATCAGGTGACCGGACCCCGAGAATACGCTCACGCCGAAGGCGTGGCCCATTGTCATAGGCCTAGATCTTTGAGATACGATTGCTGATGCTAGGGATAATGAGTACCAGAAGACCGTGTGCAGAATCCAGACGAGAATTACTTCCAATAGCGTAGCCTCCTTTCCAACGCCCTTATACCTTGTCTAGTGCGGTTTTTCTTCTGGTTCAAAAGACCGGAATGCGGCATTGAATCGCCCAATAAAATCTGGGTCATCACATAGATCGAGATTGTCGAGGACTGGGTCCTCCATAGTAGCTTCCGGGTATTCCTGCTTAATCCATTTGGAGAAGCTGCCGGCGGTGCCGACAATGTCCACTATAAGTTCATTGGTAGAGTTGCCATTGCCTCCATACCGATACAGCATGCCCAGGGGCTCCCAGTATGTGGATGCGAGGTAGACGGCGGTATCGAGCAGGCACTCGTACCACATTTCGAAAAGGGCCTCCTCGCCTTCGGTATGGATCGGCAGGGCTTCTGCTGCAGGGTCAACGATGTGCGCTTTCAGCTGTTCTAGAGTCTGGATCATGCAGTATTCCTTATATGGGTTAGCTCATTGTGAGCTGGTATCTATCTTTTTCTTGTTCGCCTGACGGTAGGCTTTCTGGTAGGCAACCATTTTCTCTCGGTTCGCCTGACGGTAGGCTTTCTTTTCGGCAGCTATCTTTTCCTTGTTCGCCTCGTTGTAGGCTTTCTTTTCGGCAGCTATCCTCTCCTTGTTCGCCTCGTTGTAGGCTCTGTTCGCAGCGGCTATCTTTTCCTTGTTCGTTTCACGGTAGGCTTTACGCTGGGTAGCTCTCTTTTCCTTGTTCGCCTCGCCCCAGGCTTTCATGTAGGCTGCTATCTCTACCTTGTCCGCCTCGCTGTAGGTTCTACGCTGGGCAGGTCTCTTCCTCTTAACTGCGCTCTCTTTTTCTGCATTCACGTAAATTCCTCCATCTAGTAGCCTTATACCTAAAAGCGAGTGGACCTTGCAGGCCGGCCCGAGCACAAACCTTCTCCGTCACAGGAACCCCCTATTGATTCTCTGTGCGAGCTCACTGCTCCTTACTGCATCCCGATCCTGGCGCCGCAGCGTTCTGCACAAGTGCCACATGTACAGGCGCACCTTCCACCCCAGTTTTACGCCCAGCAAGCGCTCAATCGGATTTAGCTCTATGTGTAGCCGAACGCGGAGCAGTTCTACGAGGGAGGGGTCGGCTGTTCTCCGGAACTCCCTGTCACCGATGTTGTCGATATGCACCTGCTCATAGTAAAGCACGTCAATGCCCCCATTGCGACAAGGCTGCGCTTCGCTCTGAAGCAGCATACCGAGGCCGGGCAGCAGAATGGTTTGGCTGTGATTCGCGCTTCCGTCGTTCATTATTAGTCGAAGCCTCGGCTTGTGATTATCCATTTCGCCCTTTCAAAGTAGCTAGTTTGTTCTCCGTACGCAGCCCCATAAACTTTCCTACTTTGTCCAGCAAGGGCCAACATGGCCATCAACTTCCATAGGGACGCTTTTGAGAAGGCTCTCCGCTGCCTCAATCATGATCTTCTGCTTGAGCGGGTGGAACTCGGCGCTATCGTCCTTGTGCGTGCGGGTCACGATCTCGTCGTAGACTTGGTTCATGAACTTAGTGCGAAAGCCCCTTTGTTTTCTGAGCTTGCGGATGCCGTGCATCGCCATTTTAGTCATGTCTGCGTTAACAGACTGGATCAAATAGTTGCCGCCCTCCCGCTCGATGCCGCTCACGATACCCAGGTAAAGCGGGTCCTCGCGGCCTTTTGGAAACTGCTCTTTGTTGTGAGGGTCCGGCAAACGCCAGTATCGGCGACGGCCTGAAAGGTTTGCCAGCCAGCCCTGCCGCTTGGCGAGCGCCCCCATCGCCCGCAGATAGCCTACCCCAGTGGCGAACTCACTATTGTACTTCTTAAAGATCTTCTTGCCCTCGGCCAGCTCCATCGGAAACCCCTGCCCGTTGAGCTGTTCGACCAAAGTATAGGCGCCCATGCCATAGGCAATTCCAAAGTTGATGGCCTTGGCAGGTGTCCTCAAATGCGCATTCTCGTTCTTCTTCGTCACAGGAACATTGTACACTGAGGAGGCCACGTAGCAGTGGATGTCGACACCTTGCCGGAAGGCTTCACAGAGTTTTGGATCTTGAGACAGTTCGGCCCATATGCGGAGCTCGCAGCCGGAGAAATCATCGGTTTCCACCAGCTCATTGCTATCGCCCCGAAAGCAGTTTCGCATGCGCTTATCACGCGGGATGTTCAGCATGTTGACCGCACCCTTGCCAGCCGCTGCCGGGCGTCCGGTTTCGGTGCCTATCTGCCTAAAGCGAGGGTGGATGCGGCCCGTTCCAAGGTCCACAGCGTCAATGAAGGTCTGGCCGTAAGTACTGATACGCTTATGAAGCCCGCGCAGCTTTTTAAGCTGACCCACAAAGGGGCTGCCTACTATCTTCTTAAGAACCTTTGCGCCTGTGCTCGATATCAAGACGTCCTCCCAGCGGCCGGATCCCTTATTTTGTTGCCGCGCACGAAGACCCATATCCTGCAGGAGTTTTAGAACTTCCTTATCTGAGTGATAGTTGATATCGGGCTCGTGAAAGAGAGTCTCGCCAACGTATGGGGCTGCGAGCAGATTCATATCTTCCTCTAGTAACCGCGCGCTTTCTTTGTTTTCAAGCAGGATCTGCCGCCAGCCGTCGATATCAAGGCACTGCCCTTCCAGCTCCATCTCACAAAAGGCGGGCATGGCGTTGCACTCGATAAGCCAAACGTGTTGAAGCGTTTCCCGCTCCAGAGCCCGCGCTTGCTCCCAGGCGAGAGGTAAGAGGTACTCAACATCCCTGGCTGCGTAGGCAATCATGTCTTCGGTGTAGTCCCCATGAATCATTCCTTTCCCGAACACCCCCCTAACGTCTTTAGAAACCTCCACGTTCAGGTAGCTAAAGAGCACATCAGATAGGCTGAAGCCGGAGAATTTTTTGCCGTTAAAAAGTAGCTTCTCTGCAAAGAAAGTATCGCGAACACACTCCATCTCAATGTTGAAATTGGCCTTGATCATCTTCCAGTCAAAACCCGCGTTATGCACTATTTTCTTGTGGAAGTCTGATTCTAGAAAGGGCCTAATTGGTTCAATAGATGCTTTCCTCGTATCAATTACATACTGCTCATTTTGGGTTCCTATTTGCACCATAAGTACTTTGGAGCGGAGAGGGTCGAGGCCTGTGGTTTCGGTGTCAAAGCCCCAGCACGGCTTCTCCATTAGCCGTGGCAGCAGCTCTGATACTTCTTGGGTCGTTGAAAGCAGCGTAGCATTCATACATCGTCCAGCGTAATTAGGGTAATATCTTTCAGTACCCTTATACCGTAAAATCTAACAGAGGAACTTTTCATGAGCTTTCGCATCTTGGGTAAAACAGCAACTCTAGCACTTCTTCTGCCCTACCCCCCTTTGCTGGCCGGATACATATGGACCTGTGAAGCTGGCGGCTTTACGCGGAAGATCGTTGTGGAGTCATCATATGCCGCAAGGCTGCCATGTAAGATCGTGTATAAGAAGCCGACGGAAAAAGAGCCTGACGTAGTTCTCAGCGACGCAACCCGTGACCCTGAACTATGCGCGGATAAAGCAGAGGCGATTGCTTTAGAACTGCGGAGGAAACACTGGTCTTGCCGCCTCGATTGATAAAAATTGGTTATGGTTAGTCCGTAGCTAAAATTACGATCGGGGAAACCCCGATTGGCAATGCTGTTCGTGCGGGTTGCTCAACGAGATCTAGTCTCAAGCATCCTGCCGGTTCAGACTTTTCACCTAAGCGCATGCGCCTCACGTGGAAAGTCTGATTGATCTGAAGCTACATCATGTCTCTTCAAATAACTTATACCAGCTAATTGGCTACTTTTCTAAATGGGCATCTCGCAGTGCCCTGGCCGCTGCGAGCTCCTCTTGTAGGAGCGTAGCGTCTTCCTTGTAAAGCCACGAAGTCCATGGGTGCCTCCTTCTTAAAGGCTGCGATACATTTCGAGGTAGTGGTTGACTAGGGTTTCGGGTTTCCAGTAGGTCTCCATCCATAGGCGGGAGCGTTCCCCGTATACCTGCCACATCTTTGCGCGAACCAAATCGCCGACGTTTCTTTTAAGGCTGCCTGCGCTGCCGTCAAGCCACGGAAGATCCGTAGCCCCCGTCAGCTCTTTGATTCCAGCGCGGACCCTCTCACTGATGTCAGCAAAGCAAGGGACACCGAGAGCCAGATACTCAAGGGAGCTAAGGCCGCAGCTGCCGTCAAAGATTTCATCAACACCGATATCAGAGTGCCGTTTGAGGGCCAAGACCTCCTTGTGGGGGCGTTTGACTATGAGCTGGTAGTTGATCTCCCCTGCATCCCGCAGTGCGGTCAGCATAGGGTTTACGACCGTGAAGCTCTCCCCTTCCCACCCCCTTGCGGCCCAGTTGCTCGGCGCATGGGAGATGGTCGGCTGGGACCTTAGGCATTGCCGCAGAGGGAGGTAGGCCGCATCTGTGATATCAAGCACTCCCGGCACGACGAAGTCAGCCTCCGGCCAGCCCTCTATATTGAGGTGCGCAGTCATAGCGACAGGTACTTTAGTAGCGAAGGCCGAGGTGAGGTCATCGATCCACGAACGGGGGCTGTGGACCTGGATAACAGAGACCTTTTTGGGCGGCGCTATTCCCAGGTGCCGCAGCACCTTCAGCTTCTTCCAGCCATCATGGTAGTGAATTACGTCGGCCCACTCGTGCAGCCAGTAGGCCAGCTCATCTTCGGGCATGGTTTCGGCCACGAGGTCCGTATCGAAAGTACGGAATCCCGATGTGGGTGCCCAGACGAGGTGGCGCGAGCCCACATCCCCTCCGAACTTCTGGAGGAGCCTGGAGATCTGAAGGGGGTTGCCCGATAGGGTTGTGTCACTTAGATGAAGTATCCTCACAGGTCCTCCCCAACGTGGATCACTCTTAGCCCGATCAGTTCGGCAATACCGTAGGCCTGGCCCAGGCAGTTATGGGTTCTTGTCATCAGAGCCCCGGCGCTGAACCCGCCCCCAGACGAGAGGCGGTCGTATGGGGGCAATACTTGGTACTGATTCTCGTGGAGCGCATCCTCCACGGTCACGGTCTTACCACATTGCTTGCACCGGTAGATGTAGTTCGCCCGCTTAACCTTCATACAGCATGTCCAAGAGCTTTGGCTGATAACGGATCCAGCACTCGTGGATCTTTGCAGCCTCGAAGGTTATAGGGGTATTGTTGGGTGCCTGAAAGCAAATATAGCCGGCGCCCTCCAGACTCACCAAGCCCTTAGCGGTAAGTTTCCTGGGAATACCGCACTGCTCAAAGCCCCAGAGGATATCCTCAATAATCCCTTCTTTCACTTCGCCCGACTTCTCGAAGCAATCGAAGAGGGCCCGCAGTGTGATTTGCGCCTCGTTTGACAATAGCGATGGGATGCTCTCGGCCAGTTTAAAGAACGGCCTCATAAGGCGGAGAGTTTGCTTCAACTGCATGCCGGCCGGCACTTCCACGTCCAATCGCTGTGTTCTTTGCAGCGGACGTTTATTTTTGG
>Ga0315273_10001486_pt1 | contig 26792 bp, 20 predicted proteins | sample YL17G02_0_MG_FD_205753 | JGI IMG/M metagenome (GOLD analysis project Ga0315273, IMG submission 205753) | Sediment microbial communities from Yellowstone Lake, YNP, Wyoming, USA - YL17G02_0 | ecosystem: Environmental > Aquatic > Freshwater > Lake > Sediment | place: USA: Wyoming | collected... | reverse complement strand
AAAACACGGAGTTTTCACAGGAAAACTGCTTTCCGATTCTAGTCCCTTCCCCGATTAAACTTGAAAAAACCATGGCCCCGTCGAGCACCGAGGACCCCTGCTGAAGAATAAAATGTTCCGCAATGACGCCATTTCCCACGAGCGTCGGCGCTTCCTTTGAAGAAACGATGGTGCCTTCTTTAAGGCTCTGCGCTCCATTGATCACCGCGTAATCTCCGACCGCAACATTGATGATCTCGGAGCAGTTGGTAATACACGCACCCATGCCGATCTGAAGGCGTTTGCCGCGAATGCCTTCGGCACACGCGTCCGCCATCGCCTTCAAACGCCGGTGCAGCTCTTTCCGGTCGCGATAGAGTACCGTCATATAGGCAATCTGCGCGCTCGTGTCTTTGGTAATGGACAGTTCACGGCCGCCGCCTTCAACCAGCACCGAAATCTCATGGCCGTTGCCGAAACTTGTTTCTCCGACACAGGCAATCGTTCCGCAGTTCTCTATGCAGACATGCTCCGCGATCGTCGCATTCGAAATCCATCCGTTAACATCGCTGATCGCGCAATTGTCCCTGATGCTGACATTATGCAGCTTGGCCCGATAGATTCCGGCCGGCCGTTTAATGCCATCGCCACGTTCGATTGCTCCGCTGAAGCTGCCGAGTTCCACCGGTCCCTGAAATATGACCCGTTCAACCCGATGCGGGTCAAATCCTGCGGCAACCGAAACCGCGCTCCAATCATCACTCGAGCAACCGTTCTTTTCAAGAACCGCAATCTGTTCTTTCCCTATTCGTGAATAATTCGCTGTTGGCACGTCCGCTTCTCCTTATTTCTTAATATTCACTTTTAATTTATATCGATCGCCCCGATAAATGCCCTTGATATATTCCACCGGCTCTCCGGATTTTGAAAAGGTCACTCCTGAGATGAAAAGCACCGGCGTACCGCTCTTAATGCCGAGTAACGCGGCATCATGCGGGAAAGCCCGTTTCGGTTCAATAACGTGATCGGCGCCCGAGAAACTGATTCCATGTTCCTCTTCAAGATAACGATAAATTGAAAATTTCTCATCAAAAGTCTTTACGAGAAGATTACGGCCGATAAGAAACGGCAGATAGGAACTTTCAATTGCGAAAGGCTTCCCTTCCAGATAGCGGATACGCCGGATGACTATCAGAGGGTTTTGTTTTTCTTCCCGAAGGCAAGAATAGGCATCCATGGTTTCATTGGAAAACCACGCTTTTTTCGCCTCGATCAATTTTGAATGTACCTTATAGCCGAGCTTGATCATTTCGGAAGAAAAGCCATCGAGCTTGACTAACATTTGCGTATTGTTCAGACTGCTCGCGAAACTGCCCTTACCGTGTTTTGTAAAAATCCGCCCTTCCTTCTGAAGTTCCCGCATCGCATGCCTGACCGTCATGCGGCTGATATCGTATTTCCTGGCCAGCGTGTTTTCACTTGGAATTTTTTCATTCGGCCGGATCCGTTTTTTCTCAATGTCTGCCTGAATAATATTCCTTAATTGCATATAGATAGGCACCGTTGACCGCTTATTGACCGTCGGAGGATTTTTCTTCAGTGCCATTTCGGGGTATCCTTTTTCACTTCCTGCCGAAATTACCTTTTTACCTCTGCTTTTTTGCCGCGAGTATTCGATCTATAAACATTACCGCATCACCGACAGTTTTGACCGCCAGCGCCTGGGCCTCATCCATTTCGATGTCGAATTCCTCTTCAAACGCCGCAACGAGTTCTATAGACTGAATCGACTCGGCCCCCAGATCCTTGACAAAATGCGATTCCGGCTTCACACCTGACCTGTCGATTTTCAGCAATTCGGCAGTAACGCGCTGCACTCTTTCCTGTGTGTTTGACATTATTGCTTCTCCTTATATAAAAGTTTGAAACGACGCCTATTTTGCTGTCCCGGATGCGATTTCGAAGGTATCCCGTGCTATAGCGATCTCTTCGTCTGTCGGAATGACCAGAACGCTTATTTTTGAATCAGGCGTTTGAATTTCCGCCTCTTTCCCTAAAGCGTTCCTGTTTTTCACCGGATCGATTTTTATTCCAAGGAATTCCATGTCTTCAAGTATCCGGGCGCGCATGGGTGCACCATTTTCACCGATGCCGCCGGCGAAAATGATTCCGTCGCACCCATTCAGTACCGCACAATAGGCGCCGATATATTTTTTAATCCTATAGGCAAAAATTGAAAGCGCCAGTTGCGCTCGTTTGGACCCTGAAGCGGCTTTCTCTTCCAGATTGCGCACATCGTTTGAAATTTCCGAAATACCCAGCAGACCGGACTTTTTATTAAAAAGCGAATCCAATTCCGCGGGTGCATATCCTTTTCTGACCAGGTGGAAAATTATCGCCGGATCAATGTCGCCGGTTCTGGTGCCCATGACCAGCCCTTCCAGCGGTGTCATTCCCATCGTAGTGTCTACCGACCGGCCGTTTCTTACTGCCGCCATTGAGCAGCCGTTTCCTAAATGACAGGTAATCAGATTGACACCGTACTTGTCTTTTTTTAAAAGCTGCGCGGCACGCCGCGCTAGGTATCGATGCGAAGTGCCGTGGAACCCGTACCTGCGTATCCGAAATTTTTCATACATTGAATACGGGAGCGCATACAAATAAGCTGTTTCAGGCATCGTGGCATGAAATGCCGTATCAAAACATGCTACTTGAGGAATATCGCCGAACATTTTTTGAGCTTCGCGTATCCCTTCAAGGTTCGGCGGATTATGAAGGGGCGCCAGTTCAGAATAATGCTCGATAATCTGGATAAGCCGCTGGTCTATTTTCACTGAGCCGGTGATCTTCTCTCCGCCATTGACCACGCGGTGACCGCACGCACCGATCTCGGACATTGATTTAATCGCCCCTTTTTCCGGATCAGTGAGCATGACGCTCATGATGTTCATTCCTTCGGCATGACTGCCGATTTTTTTCTGCATCCGGATCTCTTTTGCGCCGGCCTTCTGCTTCGCTTCGGAAGCTTCTTCTCCAATCCGCTGCACTAAACCCGCGGCGATCAGTGTGCCGTCCGGCATAGCATACAATTTGTATTTAATGGAAGAGCTGCCGCAGTTAAATACCAGTACTTTCATTGCGCTCCACCTCCACCCCGAGGCCTGCCCGAGGCCTGCCCGAGGCCTGCCCGAGGCCTGCCCGAGGCCTATCGTTTAAACACTATCTATGCATTCTGAGCCTGTACGACCGTAATCGCGGTCACTCCGACAAGATCATCAACCGTTGCGCCGCGCGACATGTCATTGATCGGCTTTGCAAACCCCTGCAGAATCGGGCCATAGGCCTTTGCATGAGCGAGATACTGCACCAGTTTATAACAGATATTGCCGGCATTCAGGTCAGGGAAAACCAGCACATTCGCCTTGCCTGCGACAGCGCTCTTTTTTGCTTTCTTTGCCGCAACATTTGGAGCGAGCGCCGCGTCACCCTGCAGTTCACCGTCAATCGCGAAATTGCTGTTGATCCCTCTGGCGATCCGCACCGCTTCCAGCACCTTGTCGACTGTTTCATGGCTGGCAGACCCCTTTGTCGAAAAGGAGAGAAAGGCGATTCTGGGTTCGATTCCCAGAAGCGTCTTTGCATTGGTGCCGGCGGCTATTCCTGTTTCCGCCAGTTGCTGTGCGGTAGGTGCGATATTCACGGCACAATCCGCAAAAATGAGAATTTTATCCTTTTCACCGGCTAATTCCGGAACTACCATAACGAAAAAACTTGAAGCAGTGGAAAGTCCCTGTTGATACCCGACGGTAAGGGTCGCCGATTGAATGAGCGATGCGGTTGCATGGGCCACCCCCCCTACCATGCCGTCTGCCTCACCCATTTTTACCATCATGCAGCCGAACGAAAGCGGTTTTTTTACCAGTTTTTCTGCAATCGCCACTTTCATCTGTCGTGCTTCAGCGTACCCTGCCGCATATCTTTTGATTTTTTCTTCATCAGAAGCCGCGACAATGGTGATGCCGTTCAAAGATGCATTATTCTTTGCAGCTAAGGCATTGACATCTTCTGCATTGCCGACAACTATCGGCCGCGCTATTCCCAGTTCTGCCGCTTTTGCCGCTGCAATGACGATACGTTCATCGTACCCTTCCGGAAAAACGATCCGCATGGGCTTCTTTTGTGCTTTTTCGATCATTGCGCTGATAAAATCCATATCTTCTCTTTTCCTTTGGCTGTTTCAGCAGCGTTGAGAACCGATTCATCCGCACGCTTCGATCTGCAGCGATAATATAACTCGTATATACAAGTGTGTCAATAGAAATCACGACGGAACGGACCGGGGCCGATGGAGGAATATTTCAGCGGGAGTAAACGGCGTCGTTTACTATCTCCAGAGCACGCCTTTTTTCCGTAACGTCATCGTCCCTTGTGACGATGACGCTTCCATGACCACGAAAAACGGACCCGTGGGAGCCGGTGAGCCGTTGTCGAGTTTCCCGTCCCAGTAGATCTGGTGCGACAGCGGGCCGGCAAATGAGCGGAGTTTTTTCCCCGAAAAACCATAAATGCTTACTCGTGCGGAATAGCCGGCCGGCAAGTCGATGAAAATCGACAGCAGGTCGTCGCGGCCGTCGCTGTTCGGGGTAAAGGGGAGCGGCCCGGCGTCGAGCTGCGGCTTTGCTCCGGCACGCCATGAGACGGCCCCGTTCGGCTGGCCCGGCGTGGGCGACGCGGTGAGTACCCACGATGCGGCGTCCATGCCGGTAGTGGAAAGAGAGACCCGTTCGAGTGCATCGTTTGTCCAGCCGGAAAACCAGCCGCTCTGCCACGAGACGCGCTCTTTGAGGTTTCTTCCGGCGTCCCACAGGCAGAGCGTGTCATTGTAATTGTCAAGTGAGTGCCAGTCCGGCGGAACAACAAGCCGGTTTTTAGCCGGGTACCGCGAGCAGAAGAGCCCGGCATTACCCGTAAGCACGAGATATCCGCCGGGCTCAAGAAACAGGTCGCGGGACGCCATGACGGCGGTGTCCTCGCTGTTGCCGAAAAACCAGTTCTTCAGGTTTATTGTCATTTGCGAAACATTGACCAGTTCGAGCCATTCGGGCTCGCCGGCGTTCGCGCGCGGGAAGACTTCGTTGATTTTGACCGGGGAAACGGGCGTCCAGAGCTGCGATACGTCAAGGGGCCAGACGGTTTCGGTGTCTGCTTCCGTGATGTGCAGGGCATAGGAAAGTGAATCCAGAGGAAGAGCAGGCGCGGCCGCTGCATTGTTCCCGTACAGGGCAAAAACACCCTGGGCCGCCGTTACTGTCTGCAAGGACGACTGCATGACGACCCGCCAGCCGACCGGACCGACAGGCACTGCGCCGGATTTAAGGCACGCAATGGTGCAGGCGAAAACGCGCTGTATGGTATCGAGCGGGCCGAAGCGCCATTCCGCGAGCCAGTTGTTTTTCAGAAGCTCGAAATATCCCGGAGTAAGCGAGTCGTTACAGACGCCGTAGCTGATAATACTGTCAAAAAGAAACGAGACCGGCACAATCGAAAACCCTTCGGGAACGCTGCGTGGTGCGGTAAGGGAAATTTTCCCGGCCCGCGGGTCTGTGCCGCTTACGGCCGAATCCGCGGCGCAGCATACGACGCGACTGATGAGCGTTTTTGTGCCTTTGTAAATCATCACGCCGTCATCGCCGGCAAGGCCGTTGCCGAGTTCCGCGTCGCCGACCGTAAGGAGCACGGCTCCGGCGCGGACGGGAAGCCGGCTCGACGCCACGCTGTCAACCGCCGCCGGATAGTCGCGGTCGAGGATGAGCGCTGTCCTGCCCGGCGGGAGAACGGTGCTGCCAACGATGCAGTCCGCGTGAATCGGCAGGGTGGCGGGCCACGGGACAACCGTGTCTGACTCCACGCCGTCCGAGAGGCAGAGGGAGTCGAGGCTTGCAGTGTCGCTGCCGAGGTTGGTGATCTCAATAAACTCGTGGCTCGCGCCCCCGGGCATGGAGGATTCACCGCCAATTGGATCGCGCTGGAGTTCCGTAATAACAATCTGTGGAAAGGCGCTGTGAGAAAGCCCCAACAGCAGAAGAATGATTTTTAAACCGGAGGTTTTCTTTTTGGTTCGGTTCATACGGTCTCTTTTTCGAGAGGCGTCAATTATAATTGATGACAATAAAGAGTGTCTACTGCAATGTCAGGGAAATCTTTGACGCCGCCCGGAAGGGCATGTATTTTACTGCTCAACCATAACGGAGGCTCCCATGTCGCTTTCAGATGTCATCAAGACCGCGCTGGACCAGATGCAGTATATCGCCAAGACCGAGACCGTGATCGGCGAGCCGATAATAGCGGGAAACGTCACGCTCATTCCGGTGTCGCGCGTTTCGATCGGTTTCGCGGCAGGCGGCGGCGGCAAGGACGACAAATGCGGCTCCGGCGCGGGTACGGGCGGCGGCATCAGCATTACGCCGGTCGCGTTTATTTCAATCAAGGACGACAAGGTGCAGGTCCATCCTGTCTCGCCGTCCGACCCTATTCTGAACAAAATCATCGCCGCGGCGCCCGATGTCGCGAAAAAGGTGAGTCAATTCTTCTCAAAAAAAGAAGATGCTGAAAAAGAAAAACCTTAATGGTTTTTATACATTAATGTTTTTCGGCTTTTCCCACGGCATCCTGATTACGTTTCTGTTATCACCTTCCGTCCGGTCTAACGCACAAGATATTTTAAATCCACCATGAATTTTAAGGTGATGTATGCTTGATAAAAACGACCCCTCAATTCTATGGGTGTCGCCTTCGGTCAAAAGAAGCGGCGACGGCACCCGCGAGAACCCCTTTGGCGGCATTGAGCGCGCAATAGCCATTGTCAATCCCGGCATGACCATACTGCTTATGGCCGGCGTGTACGGCGGCGACAGGACCTTCGATATTTCGGGGACCATCCGCCAGCCGATCCGGATCGCCGCGGAGCCCGGCGCTGCTGTCGAGATACTGTCCGCCTGCTGGTTTTTTTATGACGTGAGCGATGTCGTCGTTTCCGGGTTGACCTTTAACAACGCGCCGGGCGGGGCCGTTTCGGTGATCGGCGCCTGCGCTCGCAACCGTTTTGACGGATTACTGTTCGTTAATTGCGGAAAAAACGACGCCGCATCGTGCACCCTCTTCTTCGGAGGGGCGGGCGGCAGCTGCAATGTGGTTGCAAACTGCCGGTTTGAGCGAGAGCCTCCGCGCGCGCCGGCGGCGCTCTCTTCCGCGGCAAAATCAATAGGTCTCATGGTCAGCGAAGGCGACACTGACGGCGGGGAGCCAATAACCGACCACGTTTTCAGGAAAAATTATTTTGTCAACTATGATTACGGTATCCTTATCGGCACCGGCGACGCGCCGGCCGGGCAGTACGGGCATATCGTGGAGTATAATACCGTCGAACAGTGCCGTTTGGGCGGAATACTTGTCAAATGCAGCGACACGACAGTGCGCGAAAACCTGATTATGCGGTGCCCGGACCGCCCGGTTGCCGTTGCCGCCGGCAGTGGAAGCGTGGTGGATTCGAACCGGGTCCTCGATTGCGGGCGCGGCATTCAGGTAAACGGCGACGGCCATACGGTGGTTAACAACTGTATTGTCCGGTGCAAAGGCGAGGCCATAGGGGTGAATGGGGAAACGAAAATGCAGGAACGGCGCGCGGCGTCGAACGTTCTTATAGAGAACAATACCTGCATCGACTGCGGGACCGTTCAGGAAGGCGGCGGGGAAATGCGGGTCGCGGGCGTCCGCATTGACGCGGGTGCCACGGCCATTGTCCGACGGAACATCTTTTCAGGGGAGGGGAAGCCGTACGCCGGCACGGCGGCTCTTCACGACAAGAAAAACCAGTCCTTGATTATAGAAAACATCGCGTCGGGCAGGTGCGAGGCCATGGAAGGGATGGCCGCCGCTGCGGTCGCGTTTAAAAACGCCGCAGATGATGACTTCACCAACGATTCCGGCCGCGGCGCAAGCGGGAAGGTGCTGACGTCGGTCGCATTTGAGCCGGAAAGCGATGCTGTTGACGAAGCGGACGGGTATCGCTGCGGCGCCGGAGCACTCGATGATGAGGAGAGTGAGGGGCAACAGGCCGAATACGACGAAACAGCGGAATCGGCGACAGAGGATTTTGAGGGGTTTATGAACAGGTTTTATTCGAAGAATGTTCCCTGAATCCCCCAATGGCCTTATACGGATAATAGCGTTATTCGTAGAACGGCCAGAGGGAAATGCGGGGGGCGATAAAAAAGGAGCACTGGTAAACCATGCGCATCTTATCCGGCATCAAGCCTTCGGGCACCATCCACATCGGCAACTACCTGGGCATGATCAGGCCCATGGTGGAGTCGCAGTCGCGGGGCGAGCTGTTCTGCTTCATCGCCAACCTGCACAGCCTTACCTCCATGTTCGACGGCAAAAAAATGGCCGGCTACACCCGCGAAGCGATTCTCGACCTGCTCGCTCTCGGTATAGACTCGGAGTGTTCCGTGTTCTGGGTGCAGTCGGACGTTCCCGAGGTCACGGAGCTCACCTGGTACCTGAACAACGTCACGGCCGTCGGCCTGCTCGAGCGGTGCCACGCCTACAAGGACGCGGTCGCGAAAAATATTCCGGCGAACAACGGTCTCTTTTCCTATCCGGTGCTCATGGCAGCGGACATCCTCATGTACCAGAGCCACCGGGTGCCGGTGGGCAGGGACCAGAAACAGCACGTGGAGGTGACGCGGGACATCGCGATCAGGTTCAACAACACCTACGGCGAGGCGTTCACCCTGCCGGAGCCGGAGATCGTGGACGAACTGGCCGTGATTCCGGGCATTGACGGACAGAAAATGTCGAAATCGTACGGCAATACGATTGAGATTTTCACGCCGGAGCGCGAGCTCAAAAAGAAGATAATGAGCATCATCACTGATCCGACGCCGATCGAAGCGCCCAAGGACCCTGAAAAAAGCGTAATTTACGCTCTTTTTCAGCTTTTTGCGGAACCTGCGCGCGCGCAGGAGATGGCCGGGAAATTCCGTGCCGGCGGCTACGGGTACGGCGACGCGAAAAAAGAGCTCTTCGCAACGCTGTGGGAGTATTTCGCGCCGCACCGGGCAAAGCGGGAGGCGCTTGTCAAGGACCCGGGTCTCGTTGACGAGATACGGAAAAAAGGCGCGGCCAAAGCGCGCGCCATAGCCCTAAAAACCCTCGAGCGCGTGCGGGAGCTTGTAGGGGTGAAGTAAATACCCTGAAAGAATCCTTTGGTATATTGAGGCTTTTAATGCCATCGGTAAAAAAAGCGTTCATCACCGGCGTTACCGGGTTTGTGGGGAAATACCTGGCCGAACACCTCAACGCGCTGGGGTACCGGGTTTACGGAATGGACCGGTGGCCGACGTGCGGCTGCCGCGATGTCGATTATCACGAAGGTGACATACTCAATACCGCGGCGCTGGCCCGGCTGTTTTCCTCGATCAGGCCCGACATGATTTTTCACCTTGCCGGCGTCAGCTTTCCCGGAGACGCGGACAAATCGCCGCACTACGCGCTGAATGTCAATATAATGGGCGCGGTCTCGGTGCTCGACGCCGCGTTTCAATCGTGCGCGTCATCGAAAATCCTTCTTGTCGGCTCCTCGAAACAATACGGTGACGCCGTGGCGGACGGCGCCATTTCCGAAAAGACGCCCTGCGCGCCGACCAGTTTTTACGGGGTTTCGAAATACGCGGCCGAGCTTATCGGCATGCAGTATGTGCGCCAGCACGGCATGGATGTCCGGTTCACGCGCTCGTTCAACCACACCGGGCCCGGACAGTCGGAGCGGTTTGTCTGCTCCGACTGGGCAAAGCAGGCGGCGGAAATCGAACTCGGGAAAGCGGAAGCGCGCGGAACGCGCGGAGCGCGTATCCGCGTGGGCGACACCGGCACCGAAGTTGACATTGCGGATGTGCGCGACGTGGTGCGCGCGTACGTATTGATTCTTGAAAAGGGGGCCAAGGGCGAGGCGTATAACGTGTGCAGCGGAAAAGGGGTACCGCTTACGGAGCTCTTAGCGGCGATCATCGTCAGGTCCGGCAGAAAAATTGCCGTTGAACAGGACCCCGCCAGAATAAAAAAACATAAAAACGCGCCGAAATCTTTCGGCGACCGGTCGAAACTTTTCCAAGCCACCCGCTGGGAGCCGGAAATTCCCCTCTCAAAAACGCTCGACGATCTGCACCAGTACTGGCTTTCATCCCTTTCTAAACCCGTAGTATAGCGGCTACCGTTTAATCGCCATGTAGTATTTTAACAGCACAACAGGCACAATTATTTCAGCAAAGGAGTTTGTTAATGGCACCGCATGTTGACTTATGGGCAAGTTCCCCGTACCAGGTCAAAGACATTTCCCTCGCCGAGTGGGGACGCAAAGAGATGGAAATCGCCGAACAGGAGATGCCCGGGCTCATGGCAATCAGGGGAAAATATGCCCCGCTCAAGCCACTTGACGGCGTACGCATATCCGGGTCGCTCCACATGACAATTCAGACCGCGGTGCTTATAGAAACGCTCAGGCTCCTCGGCGCTTCCGTCAGGTGGGCCTCCTGCAATATTTTTTCCACGCAGGACCATGCAGCGTCCGCCATCGCCAAGGCGGGCTTTCCGGTGTTCGCGTGGAAAGGGGAGAGCCTCGAAGAGTACTGGGCCTGCACGTTCCAGGCGCTCATGCACCCTGGAGAGAAGGGGCCCCAGCTCATCGTCGACGACGGCGGCGACGCAACGCTTCTGATTCATAAGGGGTACCAGCTCGAAAAGGGCGACACGTGGGTAAAGTTGCCTTCGTCAAGTAATGAGGAGCAGGTCATAAAAGAGCTGCTCATAAAAGTTCACGAAAAGAAACCAGCGCTCTGGCAGGAGGTGGTCAAGGAGTGGAAAGGCGTTTCCGAAGAGACCACGACCGGCGTGCACCGGCTTTACCAGATGGAAGCGGCCGGAAAACTCCTGGTGCCGGCGATCAACGTGAACGATTCGGTGACCAAGTCGAAATTCGACAATATTTACGGGTGCCGCCACTCGCTTGTGGACGGCATCATGCGCGCCATGGACGTCATGATCGCGGGAAAGATCGCGCTCGTGTGCGGTTACGGCGACGTGGGCAAGGGCTCGGCCGACTCGCTTGCCGCCCAGAAGGCGCGGGTGTGGGTCACCGAAATCGACCCGATCTGCGCCCTGCAGGCGTGCATGGCGGGATACAAGGTAACGACGGTTGAAGACACGCTCGGCACCGCCGATATCTATGTCACCACCACGGGCAACTGCGACATCCTCACCATTGACCACATGGCGAAAATGAAGGACCAGGCGATCGTCTGCAACATCGGTCATTTCGACAACGAAATCCAGGTCGACAAGCTCAATAAATATCCGGGCATCAAGCACGTCAACATCAAGCCGCAGGTTGACAAATACATTTTTCCTGACGGCCGTGCGATCTTTCTCTTGGCTGAGGGCAGACTGGTGAACCTCGGCTGCGCCACCGGCCACCCGTCGTTCGTGATGTCGAGCTCCTTCACCAACCAGACGCTGGCGCAGATCGACCTGTGGAAGAACCGGAACTCCTATAAGGTCGGCGTTTACCGGCTGTCCAAGCAGCTTGACGAAGAGGTGGCGCGGCTGCACCTCGACAAGCTGGGTGCAAAACTCACGAAGCTTTCCAAAAAGCAGGCCGACTATATCGGCGTGCCGGTTGACGGGCCGTACAAGCCTGAGCATTACAGATATTGATAAACAGCCATGAGAATTTCAGGATTAGGAATAACCCCGCCTCCCGGCGCTAAAGACAACCCAGCTGTCACCCCTGAGCTTCTGGCAAGCTGCCTTGCCCGCTACTCGCGTTCCAACAAGGGTATCGACGCGATCCTCGCCTCGATTGACTGGAACGACCCGGACAAATCCGTGGACAGCATCTTCAAATTCGTGGATTACGGCCACGCGTCCATAGGAGGAATGACCGGCGGCATTGCCATGGTGGTGGACGGCTGCTCCATGTTCCTCGCGTATAAGCTTTTTGAGCTGTCGCCGTACGCCGACGGACAGGAGTGCAGCACCCGCTATATTAAACTTGACAAGACAAGTCTTCCGGGGCCGGACGAGATCGGCATACTCGGCACGCTTGCGCGCGAATGGCAGGAGTTCTGCGCCCTCGCGTTCGAGATGTATCAGGAAACCTACGCGAAGCTTGACAAAATGGCGCTGGAAAACCCGGGCGTAGTGCGCGTCCCGGCCGGGGCGCCGCCCAGAGTGGCGGAGCGGCTCCGGAAAAACTTCGCGCTCGACCGTGCCCGCTACTTCATTCCGCTGGCCACAAAAACCAACGCCGCGCTGGTCATGACCGCGCGCGCATGGGCCGACACCATAAAACAGCTCGATTCACTGCCGCTGACCGAAGCGCATGTCTGCGCCGAAGGTCTGCGGGAAGAGCTGAAAAAGTTTGTGCCGCGGCTCATCAGGCACAGCATCCCGGACGAGGCGAGCGCGTTTCAGACAGTACAGATGGTTAAAGCCGCAACAGGGCACATTAAAAATCACGGCGTTCCTTCCGGCAGACTCAAGGACGAGGTTTTTGTCAGTGTCCTGAAAGACCAGCCGTCTTTTCTGCCCCAACTCCAGTCCGCAGAAGACGCTTTCCGCAATAAAACGAACCGCTACAGCACCATGGGCAGCAGTATAAGAAGGGTGATGGCGCGCGCGGCGTGGAACAACACAGGCCTGGCCGAACTGCGGGACCTCAACCGCCACCGCACGGGCTTCCGGTTCAGCACGCTCGCGCCGGTGGGATTCTACCTGCCGCCGGAAGTCAATCACAAACGGTTGTCGGAGCTGCTGGAGAAAAAGAGGGATATCGTTGAAAAACTTGCATCGCAGGAAAGCGGCGCGGCGTTCGTCTACGGCCTGCTTCTCGGAACGCAAGTGGCTTTTGAACACTCCATGCACCTCGACAAATTCATCTACGAAATCGAGCTGCGCACCGGCATGGGCGCGCACTTCCGCTACGCCGAGCACCTGGCCGCCGCGGCCAACGAACTGGTAAAAATCATGCCGGAGCTCGCGCCGTTTATCAAGGTGGGGAGCGCGGACCCGGAATAGGTGCCGCCCGCCCCCAAGAAGCCCCTCTATGAAACCGGAACTTTGTGCCCCAGCGGGGTCCATCGAAAGCTTCCATGCCGCCCTGTCGGCCGGAGCCGATGCAGTATATCTGGGGCTTACGGATTTTAATGCGCGGTTGAGGGCAAAAAATTTCACTGTTAAAACCCTGTCGTATTGTGTGCCTTATGCACATCAGCATAACGTCAAGCTCTATGTTACCTGTAATACACTCGTCAAGCAGGCGGAACTCGAACCAATCATTCATACGCTGTATCAGCTTGAACAGATCGGAGTGGATGCGCTGATTGTCGCCGATTACGGACTCATTGACATTGCCCGAAAACACTTTCCGCGCCTCCGTCTGCACGCGAGCACCCAGATGGTCGTCCACAATTCCGCCGGCGCGCGGGCCGCCGCGCGGCTCGGGCTCAGGCGCGCGGTCCTTTCCCGCGAGCTTACTCTTGAGGAGATCCGGCGGATAAAAAAGGCCTCGGGTATGGAACCCTCGGGTATGGAACCCTCGGGTATGGAACCCTCGGGTATGGAACCCTCGGGCATCGAGCTCGAGGTCTTTGTCCACGGCGCGCTGTGCTACGGCGTCTCCGGGCTTTGTCTTGCGTCAAGTTTTCTGGGCGGATCGAGCGGCAACCGGGGCCGGTGCACGCAGGTGTGCAGGCGTAAATTCAACGCCGAAGCCGGCGCGGGATTCTATTTCTCTCCCCGGGACCTGTGCGCCGTGTCTTTCGTCACTGAACTGACCGATGCGGGTGTTGCTGCTCTCAAGATCGAGGGCCGTATGAAGAATGCGGCGTACGTGTACACGGTCGTGAGCGCGTACCGGAGAGTGATCGACGGGAACTGCACGGTTGAAGAGGCGCAGACGCTCCTTGAGGGCGATCTGGGCAGAAAGAAAACGGCGTTCTTCCTCGGCGGCGTGCGCCAACAGGGCGTCATTACCGCCGCGGTCAGGTCGGGCGTCGGCGAAATAATCGGAATGGTGGTTGAGGCCGAAAAAGACCGGATCGTGGTGGCGCCGGAAGGAGCAGGGGAGCATAAACTTGCCGCGGGGGACCGCGTCCGCATCCAGCCCGAGAGCGGGTTTGAAGGAACGGCCGCGGACATCCGGTCGGTTTCCGGCGACGCGGGTCGCCTTTGCCTCACGCTGAAGGCAATAAGTGATTGTAAAGCTGGCGACACCGTGTTTCTTGTGGGCCGCCACAAGGACCCCGCGCGGTTTAACCAAAGGGGCGTGGAAGGGGTGGAGCCCGTGCCGTTCCGGGCGCTGTGCCCTTTTGTAAATAAAATTCTGCAAAAATACAGAGAAGAAACAGAGGGTGCAGGAGCGTATGGAGCAGTTTCTCCGGGGAGCCCCAACTCGCCGCTCCGCGGCTCAGACAGGGGCCCCCACCCTTCGAAAATGCCCACACGCGCTCACGCCCAGTCCCGCGATACCCTCTGGATAAAAACCGAAACGGTTGACTGGTTCGACTGTCTGATCAATACCCCGTGTCAACGGCTGATATTCGCGGGGAGCATGAGGGAGCTTGACGTGCTGCTCCACGATGAGGCAAAGCTGAAAATCTGGCGGTCGCGGCTGTTCGTCGCCCTTCCGCCGTTTATTGCCGAGGATGAAACCGGCGTGTGGCGGCAGCTGCTTGGCCGATGCAAAACCGCAGGTATAAGCAGGGGAGTCTGCTCGAACATCGGCCATACGGAAATCTTTCCGAAAGGGTTTGAAATCGTCGCGGACGCCGCGCTCGGATGCCTGAACCGCGCTTCACAGAGGGCGCTCGGGGCCGCAGGGTTCCGCGGTTTTGTGTATCCGTATGAGGACGACTTTCTAAACATGAAGGCCTGCTATTCCCCGAAGGGGATAGCAGGCCTTTACGCGCGCGTCCCGCTTTTCATCTCCCGCATCCGGCCTGCCGTCCGGCCCGGAACGGAAGTTTCGGACCCGCTAGAGAACCGCTTTTTCACCGCCGAAGCCGAAGGGCTCCATTACCTTCTGCCGAAAAAGCCTTTCAGCCTCACCCACCGGCGCAAAAAACTTTCCGCGGCCGGTATTCATGACTTCCTGATTGATTTGAGCTTTTGTAAACCTGACGCGGCGTTTCTGGCGGCCATCGTCGGTTCCTACCGGAACGGGGCCCGCCTTCCGGACACCAGCCTTTTTAATTTCAAGGCCGGCCTTAAATAAATAAAAACAATAGGGACCGGCCTTAAGTGAAAAAACAATTATTTTAACAGGGCGCGCGGCGTGTCCGCCGCGGCAGGAAAACCGGGAGACCTGTATGTCCATGAATCAGCAGGCCGTGGAACTCAACGAGACCATCTGCGCCGTCAATCCCCACGTCTACGAACTGCTGTCGGAACGGGGAAAGGGCATCTACTTTCCGAAGCGCGGTATCCTTTCGCAGTCGGCCGAGGCGCGCGGGGCGGCGATCAACGCCACCATCGGCACGGCGCTCGAGGACGACGGCACGCCCATGGCGCTCGGTTCCCTGCGGTCGCTGGTGAACCTTCCGACGACCGAGTGCTTCAACTATGCGCCGAGCCCGGGGCGTCCGGAGATACGGAAACACTGGAAGGAGATGATGGTGCGGAAAAACCCTTGTCTGGCTCGTAATGCGAGCCAGACAAGCCTGCCGGTGGTGACGAGCGCGCTCACGCACGGACTTTCCATGGCCGGATATCTTTTTGTCAATGACGGCGACAGCGTCTATACACCGGACCTCTACTGGGAAAACTACGAGCTCGTTTTCGGCAATTCTTACGGCGGCCGGCTCGTCACGTTCCCGATGTTTACGGACAAAAACGGCTTCAACACGGCAGGGCTTGCCTCAAGGCTTAACGAGGGGAAGCCGGGCAAACGAATCGTGCTCCTGAATTTTCCGAACAATCCCACGGGCTACACGGTCACGGAGCGCGAGGCGCGGGAGGTCCGCGACGCGCTCGTTGCCGCGGCGGACGCCGGAAACACCCTGCTCGTTATCGTTGACGACGCCTATTTCGGCCTCGTGTTCGAGAAGGGTATCCTGCAGGAATCGATCTTCGGCCTGCTCGCCGGCGCCCACGAGAAAATCCTCGCGGTCAAGCTTGACGGGTCGACAAAGGAGGATTATGTCTGGGGTTTCCGCATAGGCTTTATGACCTTCGGCACCGCCCGGGCTTCCGACGCGCTGTACGGCGCGCTGGAGGCGAAGCTCGCCGGCGCCATACGGGGAAGCATTTCCAACAGCTCGAACCTGGGACAGACCATGCTGGTTTCCGCCTTCAGCGACAAAAATTATGAGAAGGAAAAGGCCGGGAAGTTCAACGTGCTCAAACGGCGGTACGAAAAAATACGCGACCTGTTCGCCGCGCACGCGGAATACCGGCAGTTCTTTACCCCGCTGCCGTTCAATTCGGGCTACTTCATGTGCATCAGGACAAGGCCCGGCGCCGCTGAGCCGATGCGCAGGCTCCTTGTTGAAAAGTTCGGCACCGGCGTCATCGCCCAGGGCGGCGACATCATCCGCATCGCGTTTTCCTCGACGCCGTACTCCATGATCGAAAAGCTGCTGGAGAACATTTACAAGGCGGCACAGGAAGCCTAGGCAGCGTCCGGTTACGGCCCCGCCCCGTTACAACGCCCATGAACAATAATTCTCCGATCACCACGGCGCGCGCGGTCAGATACCTGCTCTCACACCTTAAAAAACATTCGGTTTTTCTTGCTCTCGGATTCATTGTCCTTGTCGCGGTGGACACGCTCCAGCTCATCATTCCGCGCATCATCCAGTGCGTCCTTGACCAGCTCGGCTCGGCGCAGTATTCAAAGGCCTTTGTCATAAAGGGCGGCGCCGTCATCCTGCTCCTTGCCGTGATGATGGTGGTCCTGCGGTTCCTGTGGCGGCTCTTTATAGTCAAGCCTTCGCGGCGGATAGAGGAGCGGATGCGGCTCGACCTGTTCGGACACCTTGAAACGCTTTCCGCGCCGTTTTTCAACCGGACCAGGACCGGCGACCTCATGGCGCTCTTTGTCAACGATATCGGCGCCATCCGCATGGCCACCGGCATGGCGCTCATCGGCCTGTTCGACGCCGTTTTCATGAGCGTCATGTCGCTCGTTTTCATGGCGGCGATAAACCTGCGGCTCACGCTCATTACCGCCGCGCCCCTGCCGCTCATCATATTCCTTATCGTAAAGACCGGGCGCCTTATCGAAGCGCGCTACACCGCGGTGCAGGAGAGTTTTTCCTCCATTTCAGCCGAGACCCAGGAGTCCTTCTCCGGCGTCCGCGTCATCAAGGGGTTCGCGCGGGAGGAGACCGAACACGCCCGTTTCAGGGACTCCTGCGGGCGGTACGTGGACCGGAACCTGTCGCTGACCAGGGTGTGGGGCCTCATCTTTCCCTCAATCACTTTTCTCGCGTCCGTTTCGTTTTCGTTGCTCCTCCTTTTCGGCGGACGGGCGGTGCTTGCGCAATCGCTTACAATAGGAGAATTCGTGTCTTTTACTTTCTATATCAACCTGCTGGTGTGGCCCATGATCGCCACCGGCTGGGTGTGGAACCTCTTCCAGCGCGGCATCGCCTCGACCAAGCGGGTACTGGAGCTTCTGGATGAGCGGCCCGACGTCAGCGTTAAGTCCGCCGCGCCAGATACAATGCCTGTTCAGGCACTTCGGGGACCCGTTGAATGCAGGGACCTGTCGTTTCGCTACCGGCCGGCCGGGCCGGAGGCGCTGCGGCACCTCTCGCTTGCCGTTCCGGCGGGCTCGTCGCTCGGGATCATCGGCAGGCCAGGGTCGGGCAAGACCACGCTCGTGTCACTCCTGTTTCACCTTTATCCGGTGGAACGCGGCCGCCTGGTTATTGACGGATGCGACATCAACGACCTGCCGCTCGCCCGCCTGCGCCGCTCGATCGCCTACGTTCCGCAGGATTCGTTCCTTTTTTCCGACACCGTCGCGGCGAACATCGCCTTCTCCCGCGATGACGGTGAGGACGCGCAGGCGGTCATGCGTGCCGTCGAAGAGGCGGCGTCGCTCGCGGCAATCAGCCGGGACATTGCCGCCTTCTCACGCGGTTACCGGACAAGAATCGGCGAGCGCGGCGTCATGCTTTCGGGAGGGCAGAAGCAGCGCGTTGCCATCGCTCGAGCACTCATGGCCCTGGGCGGCGCCGGCGCTTGCGCCGGCATACTCGTCCTCGACGACGCGCTCTCGGCGGTCGACGCGGCAACGGAAGCGGAGATCATGGGTAACCTGCGCACCGTCATGGCCGGCAGAACCACGATCGTCATCGCGCACCGGATATCGACGGTAAAGCAGTGCGACAACATCATCGTGCTGGAAGGCGGCCGGATCGAGGAACAGGGCGCCCACGAGGCGCTGGCGCGCGCGGGCGGCTTTTACAGCAGGCTATGGGAGCTGCAGCGGACGAAAGGGCTCCCCGGGGGGTCGGCATGACCGACCATTTTGAAGAAGACAGCTATCAGTCAAGCGGGACCGCGAACATTCTAAGCCGCGAGGTGGTGCGTCTCCTGTTTTCCTATCTGTTCCGCTACCGCCGCTTCCTGTTCGCCGCCATGGCGCTTCTCGTCTTCATCGCCGGGGCGCGGCTCCTGGTGCCCTATATTTCCGGCTACGTCATCGACCATTTCCTGATAAAAAAGGGACAGAGCTTCACCCGCGCGCGCCTTACGGAGTGGCCGGCGGCCCCACCGGAACTCGAAAAACTCCTTAAACGCGGGACCGTGCTCGACGACACGACCGTGTTTATCTTAAGCCGCGACCTTTCCCCTATCGCGCCGAAAGCGGCCGGGGCCGGGGTGTGGACGCTCATCGAATCGCCCGCGGTTTCAGGCGGCGCAGCGGAAAAAATCGAGGAGTGCGTGAAGGCGGGTACGGTGCTGCGCTATGGGGACAACAGGTTCCTTTTTTCCGATGCGGCGCTCGACCGTTTCAGCGGCGCGGAAATGGCGGGCCTGCGTCAGGCGGACTGGCTCAGGGTTGCCTGGTATGTGCTTATCGTCATCGGGCTGTTCCTCGTGCAGTTCGTCGCTTCGTACCTTCAGATCATCGCGCTCATGAAACTGTCGCAGTATGCCATGCGCGACCTGCGGCTCGACCTCTACCGCCACTGCCTGTCGCTCGAACTCTCCTTCTTCGATAAAAACCCGGTGGGCAGGCTGGTCAACCGGATCACGAACGACATCGAGACCCTGAACGAAATGTTCAGTTCGGTGGCGGTCGCCGTGTTCCAGGACCTGATGATCATGGCCGCCATAGTGGCGGTGATGTTTTTCACGGACCTCCGCCTGGCGCTTGTCATCTGCGCTTCGTTTCCGCTCATTGCCGTCATCACCATTGTTTTCAGGGACAGGGTGCGCAGCGCCTACCGCGCGATCCGCACGAAGATCGCGCACCTGAACGCTTTTCTGAATGAAAACATCACGGGCATCCGCATCACGCAGGTTTTCGGACGCGAGGCGCGGCAGTTCGCCCGTTTCCATGCGATAAACCACGACGTCTACCAGGCCAACATCAAACAGCTCATGGTCTATGCCGTTTTCCGTCCGCTCATTGATTTTTTCCGCTGGGCGGCCGTGGCCGGCGTCATTTTCCTCGGCGCGCAGATGATCGCGCACGCCTCGCTTTCCTTCGGCGTGATCGTCATGTTCCTCGCCTATATCGCGAATCTTTTTGAGCCGCTCGGGGACCTGGCGGAAAAATTCGACATCATGCAGAGCGCGAACGCCGCCGGGGAAAAAATCCTCTCCCTGTTCAGGGCAAACGCCGCGCGGGAAATTGACAGCAAAGAAAGTTCGGAGGCGTTCCGTCCGCGGCGGCTCTGCGGCGAGATCCGGTTTCATAACGTATGGTGCGCCTACGCGCCGGACGAGTGGGTGCTGAAGAACGTCTCATTTTCCGTCCCGGCGCGCGGGACACTCGCCATTGTGGGCGAGACCGGGTCCGGAAAAAGCACTCTCATAAACCTTCTGGCGCGCCTGTACCCGTGGCAGAAGGGCCGCATCACCGTTGACGGCGTTGACGCCGCAGAAATACCTTATCCGGTCCTGCGGAGCAACATGGCCGTGGTCATGCAGGAGATGTTTCTTTTCTCGCGGACCGTCAGGGAGAACATCGTTCTCGGCGCACCCTACGACGCGGCGCGCTGGGATGACATTATCAGAATCACCCACGTTGACCGGCTCCTCGCGCGGCTGCCGAAGGGCGCGGAGGAGATGGTCATGGAGCGCGGGGCGACGTTTTCGGCCGGCGAGCGGCAGCTCTGCGCCATGGCCCGCGCGCTGTACGCGGACCCCGCGATCCTCGTTTTTGACGAGGCGACCTCGGCCATCGATTCCGAGACCGAGAAGCTTATCCAGGACGCGCTGCGCCACCTGATACGCGGCCGTACCTCGATCATCATCGCGCACCGGCTTTCGACCGTGCGGAGCGCCGACCGGATCATCGTTCTTGACAAAGGGAGTATCGCCGAGGAGGGCGACCACGCAACGCTCCTTGCCCGCAAGGGGCTCTATTACAACCTGCATAAGCTGCAGTTCGAAGCGGTATAGATACAAAGGGAGTCAGAAGTCAGTAAAAAGGTGGAACAATAGTTCAGGTAAAATTATTTTAATATTCTGATTCATTAACGCAGGGGCGCAGTGCCTGCGCCCGGAATTTGATCGTTGAGGAGTATTATTACCATGCCCATGTACGAATTTTTCTGCCGGGACTGCAACGCCATCTTCACGTTTTTCTCCAGGACCGTGAACACGGAGAAAACCCCCTCCTGTCCGAAATGTCGAAGACCCGGCCTGGAACGCATGGTCTCCCGCTTTGCCGTGACCGGCAGGGCGCAGGAGAGCGGCGCCGGCGACGACAAAGGAGAAGGGCCCGGCCTGCCGGTTTCCGGAGAGCGCATGGAAAAGGCGATGGAAACACTCGCGTCCGAAGCGGAGAACATTGACGAGAACAACCCAACCGCGGCGGCCGGCCTCATGCGCCGCTTTTCAACGATGACCGGCGTGAAGTTCGGCGAAAAAATGGAGGACGCGCTCTCGCGGCTCGAGGCAGGCGAGGACCCGGAATCGCTCGAAAAGGACATGGCGGGCTTTGACGAAAGCGACCTGTTCAGGATAGACGGCGCGGCCGGGCCTGAAGAAAAGAGAAAAACAGGGAGAAAAAAAGCGCCCTCGCGGGACGAGACGCTCTATGAAATGTGAACATGATGCAGTATATGTATTTTATATGAAAGAGGAGAGTCAATGGCAGCGCCGAAAACAAAAATACTGAAGAAGAGCATCAAGAACCTCGTGGTCCCGATTCCGGGCGGCGTGACTCAGGCCATGGGGTTTACGGCCGCGGGCATCCCTTCGGGGATCAAAACGAACGGCGCGGACGACCTCGCCGTGCTCGCGAGCGAAACCGACTGCACGGCCGCCGGCGCCTTTACGACGAACGCGATACGGGCGTCGAGCGTTGACTGGTGCGAAAAACTGCTGCCGTCGGACCGGATCAGGGCCGTGGCGGTGTCGAGCGGCTGCGCGAACGCCTGCACCGGGGCACAGGGCGAAAAGGACACGGCGCGCACGGCCGAGCTGGCCGGGCTTTCCCTGCGCGTGCCGGCGGAAGCCGTGCTCGTGGCGTCCACCGGCATGATCGGAAAGTTCCTTCCCATGGACAAAATCGCCGAAGGGCTGCGCAGGATTGTTCCTCTTATGTCACGTATCGGCGGGTCGTTTTTCGCCGGCGCCATCATGACCACGGACACGGTAAAAAAAGAGTACGCCGTGCGGGTGAAGCTTTTAAGCGGGAACATCGTGATCGGCGGGTGCGTCAAGGGTTCGGGCATGATCTGCCCGAACATGGCGACCATGCTCGCGTTCATAACGACCGACGCGAGGATCGCGGCGGGCCGCCTGAACACCATGGTCAAGCGGGCGGTCGACCGTACCTTCAACAACCTGACCGTTGACGGCGACACCTCCACGAACGACATGGTGCTGGTGCTGGCGAACGGCGCGTCGGGCCTTTCGATCGGCTCGGAGCATGAAATACAGGCGTTCGAGGAGGGGCTCTACGCCGTGTGCAGCGACCTGTGCCGGAAGATCGCGGCGGACGGTGAGGGCGCGACCAAACGCGTCGAGATAACGGTGCGGGGCGCGGCGAGCGAGGCGGGCGCGAAAAAAGCGGCAAGGGCCGTGGCCAACTCAAACCTGACCAAGTGCGCGCTGTTCGGCAACGATCCCAACTGGGGCAGGATAGCCTGCGCCGTGGGATATTCGGGTACTGCGTTCTCGCGCGAAAAGATGACCATTGCGCTATGCGGGGTGACGGTGTTTAAAAACCTTCAGCCGGTCGATTTTGACGAGAAAAAGGTGTCCAGACTGCTTTCCGAAAAAGTGGTCACTATCGACATCAATTTAGGGTGCGGCGAAAAATCGGCAATTGCGCATACGTGCGATTTCAGTTATGATTATGTCAAGATTAATGCCGAGTATCATACGTAGTATTAATAGATAATTTTCTTTTACTAAAGGCTGTATTCGGGGTAGCCGCTTAGGCGGAGCAGGGGGGATTGCGATTTTTTGTAGGGGCGGGGTTATCCCGCCCTGACGTGGAACCGGCGAATCCTTCAGGGCGCGAGTACCGCGCCCCTACGAAAGGATAATATCTTCTAAACCTCGCCGACCCCTGCGCAACAGGGGGCACGCCCGTACAAAATTAAAATTTCCCCTGCTCTATCGAGCGCCTTTGGCCGGAGAGAAAAATTGTCTTTTTACTTTAGAAAGGAAACATCACCTTATGAAAAAAGCAACAATCATCGCATCAATCGTTTGTGCATCTCTTATCTGTTCCTGCGCGGCATTGAATTTTATCGGCGAGCGGCTGAACGTGTTTCTGGTCAAATTTTCATTCAACGGCATCGGCGTATCGCTCGTCACCCCGCCGAACCTCATCAGCCTGAAACTTTCGGACTACGGCATTGCCTTGAACTGCACGATCAGCGCGAAGAACGACAACACGAGCAGGGCCGTGTTCGACGGGGCGAACTTCATGCTCCGGGTGAACGACACGTCCCGCGCGGCGCGAGGGGTGGAGGCGCCAATGCCTTCGTTCACGGTCGAGGCCGGCCAGCAGGAGACTTTCACGGTCCCGTTTAAGATCATGCTGAACAGTTCGCTTTTTTCAAGGACAGTGCTGCAGAAGGTTGTCTACGGCGACCGGATCCCGTACCGCGTCAGCGCCGACCTCCTGTTCAAGCTCATTTCCACGGACGCGGGCGGCGGCCGCGGCGTCCCGGAGCTCGGCACAAAAACAATGACCGTGGACCTGGTGAGCGACGCGGTGGACACGAGGCCGAACCTCAGCGGGCTGGCCGGCAAGGCGTTCATGACCGTGCTGAACCTGCTCTCCGGCCGCTGACGGCGGGTGGACAAATCCATCTGAAGAACCGGAGATCTTTTACCGGAGGAATTTTTACATGGCATGGTCGTGTGGGGACATTAAACCGCCTTGACTGGTTATGTCAAAAAGACTATATTTGTTGTTAAATTATGACAACCTACCATAAGCGGGATATAGCCGATGCGATTGCTGGTGCGCTTGAGTCGATGCCGGTTGTCGTTATTACCGGTATGCGCCAGGTGGGAAAGAGCACGCTTTTATTAAAAGATCCAAGATTCTCCAAACGGCGCTATATCACGATGGACGATTTTTCAGCGATTGAGGCCGCACGCCGCGATCCCGAAGGGCTGCTTTCAGAAAGCGGGCCGATGATAATCGATGAAGTGCAGCGCTGCCCGGAGCTTCTGCCAATAATAAAAAGAATGGTGGACCGGAACCGGCAGCCCGGCAGATTTATTCTATCTGGTTCAGCGAACTTATCGCTCCTGAAGACCGTCACGGAATCGCTTGCCGGCCGTGCCGTGTATCTGGTGCTCAATCCGTTCGATCACCGCGAGATCCGGCAACTGACGAACCGAAGGCCCTTTCTCTCTTCTTTTATTCGGTCAGAGATGAAGATACCCGGCAGCGCGTCCAAACCGGTTGCGTCAGGCGATGTGCTGCGTGGAGGAATGCCGTCCGTATGTCTGGAGAAAGGCAGTAATCCGGCAGTGTGGTTCAAAGGGTTCGAACAGACGTATATGGAAAGAGATTTACGGCAGCTCAGCAATGTGGTTGATCTGGTCGTCTTCCACCAGCTTATGCAGCTTGCCGCGTTGCGCTCCGGCAGAATTTTAAATATCAGTGAACTGGGACGGGACGCCAAGTTGAATGCCATGACGACAACACGGTATCTGAATCTGGCACAGACCTCGTTCCTCCTGCGCACCGTACCGCCCTATCTGAAAAACCGTTCCAGCAGGATCATAAAAGCGCCCAAGATTTACTTCACCGATTCAGGTTTTGCCTGTCATTTATCCGGTATTACTGATGCGGGTGCGTTATCGCATGATGGTATGTGGGGCCAGATGCTTGAGACCTATGTTGCACAGAACCTTTCTTCGATTATCGAGGCGTTTTTCCCTTCGGCCAGAATGTATTACTGGAGCGTTCAGGGACGCCATGAAGTGGATTTTATTATAGAATCAGGCAGGGAATTGCTCGCACTGGAAATAAAAGGAGCATCCCGCTTTAACGACGGCGATACCCGTGGGTTAAGAGCGTTTTTACGTCTATCGCCACCCGGGACAAAGGCGATTCTTGCTTACAACGGCACCGAATCCATACGTATTGATAAAAATATCTGGGCGATACCGCTTTCCCTTCTGATATCCTGAAATTCCACATTTTCAAGGAGGAGTAACCATGAACCGCATCTTTACTTTCAAACATGGCCGTTCCCGCGCGATAATCGCGGGAGTTTGTTCTATCGTTTTTGCCGTGTCGCTTTCCGCCCAGGTCACGAGCGTCAGGCTGCCGACGGCGGACAGTTTGTCAAGCTTCCGCGTTCTGGACAACAACAGCGTGGTCAAGTTGCGGCTGAGCGGAGACGGAGGGTTTTATGCAGGAGGAACATATGGAACGGGCGTGATACCGGCAACCAGCGCAGGCGCGCGTTTAATGTGGTACCCGGCAAAGGCAGCATTTCGGGCAGGGTCTGTAAACGGCACACAATGGGATGATGCAAATGTCGGAGCATACTCCACAGCGATGGGGTATAACACCACAGCAAGCGGCGTTGCTTCCCTAGCGATCGGATACCTTTCTACAGCAAGCGGTCCTGGTACAGTAGCGTTTGGATACTACGATACAGCAAGCGGACAGGGTGCAGTAGCGATTGGATACACTACCAAGGCAAGCGGGTGGTGGTCGACAGCGATGGGTTCTTTTGTTTCCACTGCGGGTTATCAGGGATCGTTTATTATCGGTGACTACTCAACGATTACTACTACTAATTCCACCGCCATGAACCAGATGACCATGCGCTTTTCCGGCGGGTACCGGTTGTTCACCGACGCGTTTTCAAGTGGGGGCGCATCTCTTCCCGCTGGCGGCAACAGCTGGGGCACAATCTCCGACTCCACGAAAAAGACCAACTTCGTCAAAGCCGACCATGATTACTTCCTGAAAAGCCTTTCGCAACTGAAACTCGGAAGCTGGAACTACAAAGCGCAAAATGCGGCCGCGAAAAATTATCGTCACTATGGCCCCATGGCGCAGGAGATTTTCCACTTTTTCGGCCACGACGGCAAGGGAACCATCGGCTGCGACACCCTGCTCGCCACGGCGGACATGGACGGCATCATGATGATCTGTCTGCAGGCGCTGGAGAAGAGGACGGGGGAGTTGAATACCGCGGTCGTTGAACTAAAAACTGAACGGGCGAAGGTCGCTACATTGCAGTCGTCGGTTGACGGGCTCAAGGCCGAGATGCAGCAGATGAAGAACGATATCCTGCTCCTTGCCCAGGCAAAGAGCGGCACAACGACAAGTCTTGCGCTCAATACCAGGAAAGGACAATAACCATGAAAACAACAAACAGATTTTTGTTGCTCATCGTTGCTCTCGCCACGGGCCTCTGGGCCCAGGGCTTGACCATCGGCAGTAGAACGACGTTTTCGCTGGGCGGCGCGACGCTGTCGCTGCCGAACAATTACACTGATTCCGGCACGTTTGTCGCTGGCACAGGTACAGTGGTGTTTTATGGTGCAAGCGGTAACCAGACGATCTCGAGCGTGTCGGTCGACACCTTCCAGAACCTGACGGTCAACAAAGCCGCCGGCAATGTGGTGCTGAACAATAACATTGCCATGAAGGGCAACCTGATAGTCACGCTGGGCGATCTTGACATGAACAACGACACCATAAAAATGGGAACATCCGCGCTGCTCAGCGAAACAGCGGGCAACACGGTCAAGGGCGCGGGTAAAATTCTGGGGCCGCTGACCATCGGCGCGCCGTCTGCGCTCAATCCTTTCGGGCTCGGCGCAACGCTTACGAGCTCCGTAAGCCTGGGCGCTTCGGTCATCGGCCGCGGGCATGTGACCCAGCACGGGATAGGCGCTGACTCGAGCATCTGGCGCTTTTTCGACATTACTCCGGCGACAAATACCGGCCTTGACGCCACGCTCGTGTTCCGTTACGACGCGAGCGAGCTGAACGGCAAGAGTGAAACCGGACTCTGCCTGTACAGGTCGATTGATACCGGCGTGACCTGGACAAAGATGAACGGGATTGT
>Ga0315273_10001485_pt1 | contig 26795 bp, 19 predicted proteins | sample YL17G02_0_MG_FD_205753 | JGI IMG/M metagenome (GOLD analysis project Ga0315273, IMG submission 205753) | Sediment microbial communities from Yellowstone Lake, YNP, Wyoming, USA - YL17G02_0 | ecosystem: Environmental > Aquatic > Freshwater > Lake > Sediment | place: USA: Wyoming | collected... | reverse complement strand
TCGTGCAGGTAATAGAAGAGTTGATCGAGCCAGCCTTTCGCGCGGAAGTGAGCGGCCCAACCTTTCCAAAATTCGCGCTCCCATACGTCCGACGGGACGCTCGGCGGGCGCCCGCCCGGCGGGCCCGGCAGTAGCGTGCCGCTGAACTTGTAGCCGGTTCGGTAGAACGTTCCGTCGAAGTACGGCCCGTTGACCGCATCGTAGCTCGTCCAATCCCAGTCGAAGGTCTGGTTGGCGTCGTTCCACGAGTAGCCCGGTCCGCCCCTGGCGAAGCTGTAAGTGCTCATGCGGTGGCGGGCGAATTCGAGGTAGTAACGATCGATCAGCAAGTTGCAGTCCGAAATACCGCCGTGCGCAGCGTGCCAATTGCAGACGGTGCCCTGGCTGAAGCCGTACTGGCTGGCGATAGACATTCCGTTGGGCAACGTGAAATCCCACGCGGACAAGGTGACCGTGCCCGTCCATGCCGCATGGCCGTCGGCTGTTACGGTGACCGTCGCGGTGTAGTCGCCGGGCGCCTGGCCTTCCGGCACGAAGATGTCGACGAACACCGCCTGATTGCGTCCGGCCGCCACGTCGAACGGCGCGCCGTCGCGCGTTTCGCCGGCGAAGTGGTCGACGAACGGCACCAGGCCGTCGGGCCAGTCGCCGACGTTCGCCGGATTCGGCGGCATGTGACTGATCGTGTCGATGGTGACCGGCACGTAGGCCACGCGGTAGAGTTCGACGTCTTCGATCTCGTCGCCCGGCCCAGTGAAGGAGGTAACGGCCACGTCGATGTTGGTCAGGCCGGCGTCGTCCATCACCAACACCTGAAACGGCTCCCACTCGTTGCGCGCGGCATAGAGATGAAAAACGTTGGCGGTCCCGATGGCGAATTCCGGCCGCACTTTGTCTGTGCCGTGCGTTAGACCGACGCGGTACTCGGCCGCGGCCGAGCCTCCCGACAGGCAAACGATGGACAGGATTGTGACAACAAATAAGCATAATCTTGTAAACATGACTTCCCCCGACTCGCGGTTCCCAAAACGGACGGCTATCGTACCGCCGCGCCGCCGTTTGCACAATGCGCCAAGCTTTGAAAAAATAGCAGACTCAGACCAACGGAGGAACGTCATGAAACGCACCGGGCTCGTTGTCTTGACCGTGCTCGTGCCGTTGCTGGCGCTGGCCGGTAGTTTTTCGTGGCTGCCGGATGCGCCAGCCCCCGGACCGCGCGCGGTGGATTTGATCCACGGCCTGCGCATCAACCTGGAACCGGCCGAGCAGACGGTGAAGGTGGGCGACGTCGTCAACTTCAAGGTCGTTTTTCTCAACCAGGGCCCCGATCCGATTCGCATCGTCCGCCCGCTGGACGGCTCCGAGGCGCGCTGGCAACAGCCGTACCACGACTTCATCGCCAAGCGGAACGGCGGCGAGGCGCGGCGCTGGTCGTTGCTCGGCGGCCGGCCCGCCCGCATGGCCGCGCTGTCCGCCGCGGACGTGATCGTGTTGAAGAAAGGCGAAAGCGCGGACCCGCGCCAGGGACCTTACGCCGAGTACTTAAAAACGGTCTCTTTTCGCGACGCGGGAACCTACCAGGTTTGGTATCTCTATGTTTTCGAGCGCGTGAACGATTCGCATGACATCGACGGCACGCCCGCGGACGTGTCCACCGCGCTGCGCGGCATCTTCACCAGCAACGCGGTGAAGGTTATCGCGCAGTAGGCGCTTGCGGGAATCTGAGCGAATTTTTTTGTCAGCGAGATGGACGGAGAGCCAGCCCTGAAAGGGCGTCATCTTACAGCCCTGGGCGTAAGCCCAGGGTAAGGCGGGGCGTTAATAAATCGGAGCCCTGTAAGGGCGACATCCGCCGGTTCACGACCTGGTTGATGTCGCCCTTTCAGGGCTCCGCGGCTAGCGGGCCGGAGTTTCCCAGGGCTGACGCCCTGGGCTGCATGATGTGGGGCTCTTCGCTGCAGATGTTGAGGAAGCGTCACAAGGGGATGTCGTCTTATATAAGACCATCGTCACGCGTCACGCGCCGGGCTGGCGTGATGAATCGCGCCCTTACGAGATCAGCTTCCTCACGCGTTCGGCGCGGTCGCGCAGATCGCGCGTGAGTTGGCGAGCGGTTTCGAGGCATTGTTCCGTGGCGGCGGCAACCTTGTGCACCTCGTCGGCGACCCGCGCGAAGCCGCCGCCCCGATCGCCGGCGCGCGCCGCCTCGATCGTGGCGTTGAGCGAGAGTTGCGACAACGCGTCGGTCGCGCGGTCGAGGTCGATGGTGATATCGCGCAGCAGATCGGAGAGGTCGATCATCAGGTCGGCCGCCTCGCCGAGCAGGCGCTGATCCATCATCTGCGCCGAACCGTCGGCCAGCTTCTGCGCATCCAGCGAGTCGAGCCACAAGCGGGTGACCGCCGGCGGTAGGATCAGCGTCGAGGGCGCCGCGGCCGCCCGCGCTACGGCGAATAAATCCGCATCGTCGGTGATGGCCAGCAGCGCGTCGGGGCGCAGCGCGAGCAGCGGCTCGGGGCGATCGAAAGTATCCAGTCCCGTGCCGCGCGCGGCCGTTTCGCCGAGGCTTTGCGGATCGCGGTCGCACACGCCGACGACCAGCACGTCATCCAGCCGGGCCAGCGCGTCGAGCAGGTTCCGGGCCTCGCGGCCCGCGCCGAGAATGCCGATGCGGATCATGGTCGTGATTCCTTACGCCATAACGGCGTTTATTTCTCGGCCAGCCGGGCGACCGAGGTCACCTTGCAACCTTCGTCGGTATCGAACAACCGCACGCCCTGCGTGTTGCGGCCGATCACGCGGATGTCGCTGACCGGCAGGCGGATGATTTTGCCGTCGTCGGTGACCATCATGATCTGGTCTTCGTCGGTGACCTGCATCACCGACACCACGTCGCCGTTGCGCTCGGTGGTTTTGATCGTGATGATGCCCTGTCCGCCGCGGCCCTGGATGCGGTACTCGTCTTCCGGCGTGCGCTTGCCGAAACCGTTGGCGCAGACCGACAGCAGCGACACGCCGGGCACGGCCACTTCCATCGACACCACTTCGTCCTTCGGCGCCAGCGTGATGCCGCGCACGCCGCGCGCCTGGCGGCCCATCACGCGCACGGCGGTTTCCTTGAAGCGGATGGCCTTGCCCTTCCTGGTCGACAGGATCACTTCCTGATTGCCGTCGGTGAGCTTGATGCCGATCACGTGGTCGCCGTCGTCGATGTCCAACGCGATGATGCCGGTCGAGCGCGGATTGGAGAAGGCCATCAGCTCCGAGCGTTTGACCACGCCCCGGCGCGTGGCGAAGACGATGTACTGCCCTTCCACGAATTTGCGCACCGACAGCACGGCGGCGATGCGTTCCTTCGAATCCTGCAGGTTGAGCAGGTTGACGATCGCCTTGCCGCGGCTGGCCCGGCCCGCCTGCGGAATCTGGTAGACCTTCAGCCAGTACACGCGGCCGGCGTCGGTGAAGACCAGCACGTAATCGTGCGTGCTGGCGATGAAGACCTGCTCGACGAAGTCTTCCTCCTTGGTCTCCATGCCGATCTTGCCCTTGCCGCCGCGATGCTGTGCGCGGTAAAGCGAAAGCGCGTTGCGCTTGATGTAGCCGGTGTTCGACACGGTGACGACCATGTCTTCCTCGACGATGAGGTCTTCGATGGTCAGGTCGCCGGTGTCCTCGACGATCTCGGTGCGCCGCTCGTCGCCGTACTTCTCCTTCATTTCGAGCAGCTCGTCCTTGACGATCTGCATCAGCAGCTTCTCGTTGGCCAGAATTTCCTCGAGGCGCGCGATCAGCTTGATCAATTCGTTGTACTCGGCGACGATCTTTTCGCGCTCCAGGCCGGTCAGGCGCTGCAGGCGCATTTCGAGAATGGCCACCGCCTGCTTTTCGGACAGGTCGAATTTTTCCATCAGGCCGACGCGCGCGTCGTCGACGGTCTTGCTCTTGCGGATGAGGGCGATCACCGCGTCGATGTTGTCCAGCGCAATTTTGAGGCCTTCGAGGATGTGGGCGCGCTCCTCGGCCTTGCGCAACTCGAAGCGCGTGCGCCGCGTGACCGTCTCGCGCCGGAAGGCGATGAACTCGGCGAGAATTTCCTTCACGTTGAGGATGCGCGGCTCGCCGTTAACGATGGTAAGCAGGATGATGCCGAAGGTCGTCTGGCAGCTCGTCAGCTTGTAGAGTTGGTTGACGATGACCGCGCTGACCGCCTCGCGTTTGAGGTCGAGCACCACGCGCACGCCGTCTTTGTCGGACTCGTCGCGCAGGTCGGATACGCCCTCGATTTTCTTGTCGCGAATCCGCTCGGCGATTTCCTCGACCAGCCGCGCCTTGTTCACCTGGTAGGGGATCTCGGTGATGACGACGCTTTCGCGGTCGTTGCGCTTGTTGGTCTCGGTGGTGATGCGCCCGCGCACCGTGAGCTTGCCCCTGCCCGTGGTGTACGCTTCGTGGATGCCGGCGCGCCCGTAAATGAAACCGCCGGTGGGAAAGTCGGGGCCGGGCAGATACTGCGCCAAGTCGGCGACTTCCAGCTCCGCATCGTCGATCAGCGCCGCCAGGGCGTCGATCACCTCGCCGAGGTTGTGCGGCGGAATCTTCGTCGCCATGCCGACCGCGATGCCTTCCGCGCCGTTGATCAGCAGGTTCGGCAGGCGCGAGGGCAGGACGGTCGGCTCCTGCTTGCTCTCGTCGTAGTTGGGCTGCCAGTCGACGGTTTCCTTTTCGATGTCGGCCAGCAGTTCGGCCGCCGCGCGGGACATGCGCACTTCGGTGTAGCGGTAGGCCGCCGCCGGGTCGCCGTCGAGCGAGCCGAAGTTGCCCTGGCCGTCGATAAGCGGATAGCGCATGGAAAAATCCTGCGCCATGCGCACCACGGTGTCGTAGATCGCCGCGTCGCCGTGTGGGTGGTAGTTGCCCATCACGTCGCCGACGATGCGCGCCGACTTGCGGTACGGCCGGCCGGGGTGGTTGCCGGTGTCGTGCATGGTGAACAGGATGCGGCGATGCACCGGCTTCAGGCCGTCGCGCACATCCGGCAGTGCGCGCCCGACGATTACGCTCATCGCATAATCGAGGTACGACTGCTTCATTTCGTCTTCGATGTTGACCGGCTGCTTCTGCTCCAAGTACATATCTACAAATATCCTTTATCGAACAACTGGTTTTGGGCGGCAAAATACCGTCGCGAAAATATACTTGAAAACGGGTTTCGGGTCAAGAAGAAAGCACAAGATATTGAGGAGAAAAGGCTAGAGATTTCGATATGTTGTGTGGCAGGCAGCCAAGTGATGAGTCGTATTTCGGCAGTCCGTCGAATCCGGCGGATCGCGGTTTGCCTACCTCATATTATTTCCAGCCCTCACTACAACCTTGCTTTCATTCGTGCTATCCATATTCGGTCACCCTCGACGGGAGCGCATCGTTGTCGCGTCGCATCGCCCTGCTTCTGTTCGGGATCGCGCTGCTTCTCGCCGCGTGCAATCCGGCGTACCTGCCGGTGCCGGTGACGGGCATCCTCACCTGCGACGAAATCGAAATGGGCGCGTATGCTTCGCTCGGCTTCCTCGGCCGCGAAGTACGGCCGCTCGCCTTTCGCGGCGTGGTCGCCAACTTCGGCGTCTATATTCGCAAGGGCATCGCCGACGGGATCGACTGGACCATGACCGCCGACACGTATGGCGTCACCACCGCTTTCGGCTTCGCGCAAAACGACGCGGCCGACACCGTGCTGCGCCCGCGCGTCGGCGTGGGCTGGATGAACGCGATGGCCGGCCTCGACTGGGCCACGCGCCTGAGCGAAGGGACGATGACCGATTACGCGGTCGGCGGCACGTTCGTCGCCTGGATCGGCGACGCCTTCTGGACCGAAGACCCGGGCCTGACCTACGGCTTCCGCTTCGGCGCGCTCGGCCAGATGGCGGCGGAACCGCGCTGGCGCGCGCCGGTGTCGGGCGGCCTGCGGCTCGACTGGGCGCCGCTACAATTCGGCGCGCGCGCGTCGTCGGAAACGCTGCTCGACCTGATCGGCGGCTCGCGCAACCCGTTCGGGCGGCCGTACGGCTCGCGCTATTTCGACCTCGGCGGCTGGCCTCGTCCGCGGCTGGCGTTCGAGCCGGCGGCGTGGACCATCACCGGCGGGCCGGCGATCACCTATCACCGCGACCGCGGCAATTGGACGCACGGCGGAGAAGTTGAGGGGAGTAAATAGTGAAAACGCCAAGTGAAGAAATCGACGTCCTGCGGAAACAGATCGACGAAGTGAACGCGCAACTGCTGCGGCTGCTGAGTCAGCGCGCGGAGTTGGTGCTGCGCGTCGCGGAACTGAAGCGCCAGACCGGCCTGCCGATGTACGACCCGGTGCGCGAGGCCGAGGAGCTGGCCGAGGTGCTGCCGCGCAACTCCGGTCCGTTTTCGGACGCGACGATCAAACACCTGTTCAACGAGTTTTTCCGCGCCAGCCTCGATTTGCAACGCGGCGTCCGCGACCGGACGTTGCGCGTCACCCGCGCCTTCCACGAGACCGACACCGTCTTCACCGTCGGCGAGGTCACCATCGGCGCGAAGCCGCTGGTCATCGCCGGACCCTGCGCCGTCGAATCGGCCGAACAAATCGAAGAGGCGGCGGCGCAACTCGCCCGGCGCGGCGTGCGCATCTTGCGCGGCGGCGCGCACAAACCGCGCACCAGCCCGTACAGCTTCCAGGGCATCGGGGACGCGGGCTATCGCCTGCTGGCCGAGGCGGCGCACCGGCACGGCATGATCTGCGTCAGCGAAGTGCTTGACGAAGCCGGCGTGGCCGCCGCGGCCGAGTGCGTGGACATGCTGCAAGTCGGCGCGCGCAACATGGCCAACTTCCGCCTGCTGGAGGTGGTGCGCGAGGCGCACAAGCCCGTGCTGCTCAAGCGCGGACCGGCCGCCACGTACGAGGAACTGCTGCTGGCCGCCGAGTATCTCATCATCGGCACCGAGCAGATCATGGTGTGCGAGCGGGGCATCCGCACTTTTGAAAACTGGACGCGCAACACGCTGGACATCAGCGCGGTGCCGCTCTTGCGCGCCATGTCGCACCTGCCGGTGGCGGTGGACGTCAGCCACGCGGCCGGGCGCCCGGACATTCTGGCGCCGCTGGCCCGCGCCGCGCTCGCCGCCGGGGCCAACGCGATCATGATCGAGGTCCATCCGACCCCCGCGCTCGCGCTCTCCGACCCCGAGCAGCAAATCGACTTCGCGCAGTTCGACAAGTTTCTTTCCGCAATCGCGGAGTTCTTAACATAAAGTTGACCAGTTACCCAGTTGGCCGGTTGTCCAGTTGACCGGCGAACCGGATAACGGGATAACCGGACAACACGCTGCATTTGCTTTTTCTGTTTGATTTGACAAAATACGCCTCCCCGATTGGGGACTATCCGGATGAACTGACACAAAGGAGGATGCCGTGAAACATCGCGGTTATCTCGCGATTATCGCGGGAGTGGTTGTTGTCGCGCTGGCCGTGACGGCCTGGCTGCTGTTCGGGTCGGGCCTGCACGGATCGAATACCTCGCCTTACGGCAAAGAGACCATCAAGCTGACCGACGCCGATCGCGACGCGCTGGTGGCCGCCGCGCGCGGATTTCTCTCCAACGCCAATTTCCAGCCGGCGAACATCTCGGAGACGCTGAAGAAGCCGTACGACAAAGACGTCTTCGTCACCGCGTTCAAACCGGAAACCCCCTTCATCATCGAGCACGCGCGAAAGGGCAACGTTCTGGCTTCGCTGGAGAAGGCCTGCGCGGCGCTGCGCGAAAGCGGCAAGTTCAAATCGGGCTTCGCCGGCAGCATGGGGCAGGTGCGCATTACGGTGCACATCATCGACCGGGTGAGCGAACTGAAGACCGGGAGCATTTCCAAGATCGCCAAGATCGTCGAGCCGGGTTTTCACGGGCTCGTCATGGACGCTCGCGGCGGGCGGTTCTTCCAGCTCGGCGAAGAGGTGGTTTGGCGCGGCTGGGGCATGCGCGGCTTTAACGACCGCGACCGCGTGATGGGCAAGAAAATGGCCGAACTCCGGCTGCAAAAACTGGCCAAGGCCGCAGGCGCCGACAAGGCGGATTGGAAAAAGGCCAAGCTCTATTATTTCTCTGTTCATGCAATGGTCGAAGAAACGCCGGCCGGCAAGGCGGTGGAAACCTATCGCGGCATGATGTTGTATCCGCGCGAGATCACGCGGCGCGGGTTGCTCGAAGCGGTGTGGCTCGCGGCGAAGAACCTGGAACGGCACACCAACCAGGAAGGCGTGATGGGCTATCAATATCTGCCCAACACCGATGAATTCGAGGACATGAAGCACTATAACATCGTGCGCCACGCCGGCGCGGTATGGGGGCTGTTCATCGCCTACCAGGCCACCGGCGACCGGACGCTGCTCGAGGCGGGCCAACGGGCGCTGGAATACCTGGGCAAGTCGCTGACCGTGCCGCCGGAGAACAAGAACATCGCCTTTCTGGAATATCACGGCCGCGCGGTGCTGGGCACCAACGCCCTGGCCGCGGCGAGCCTGGCGGTCATTCCGCAAAATCTGCTTTCCGACGAATGGAAAAAGAAGCGCGAAATGCTCGGCGACGGGTTGATCGCCTTCCAGGCCGAAGACGGCAGCTTCTATTACGATTGGCCGCAGGTGATGAAGGGCGGGCCGACGCCGCGCCCGCAGCCGATGTATGCGCCCGGCGAGGCGTTCCTCGCGCTGATGCTGTTGTACGAACTCGACCAGCAACCGAAGTGGCTCAATGCGGCCAAGAAATGCGCCGTCTGGCAGATGGATTGGTCCGACCAGAACCCGGCCGCGCAGCCCGATGCATGGGTCGTCCAGGCGCTCTGCAAGCTGTATCGCGTGACCAAGGACGAACGCATTCCGAAGACGGTCTTCCATATGGTCGAGTGGCACTTCAACCACCAGTGGGGCATGCCGGAAAAAACCACCGAATTGCCTTACGAGGACTACTTCGGCGGCGCGGACAACGCGACTCCGCCGCGGTCCACCCCGACCAGCGCCCGCAACGAGGCCAACGTCGAGGCGTGGCATCTGGCGCGCCTGGTGGGCAACAAGGAAATGGAAGACAAGCTCGCCCGCTCGGTCGCGGCGGCGATGTGGCAGAATATCGTCGACCAATACCGGCCGATCACCAGCTATTGGGTGCCGAAGCCGGAGCGCGTGATCGGCGGCATTCGCGGTTCGCTGATCGCCAACGACATCCGCATCGATTACAACCAGCACTTCATGACCTCCGCGGTCAATGCGCTGGAAATTTTCGAGGGGCTTTACGGCGAAGGCGAGTTCGGGCCGTTGTCGCAGGGCCGCCTGCTGGACGTGCTCAAACTCGGCATCACGCCGGATGAAGCCGTGCGGCGGCTGGCCGCGTCACAAAGCGGAGCGGCGGCGAACCCGTAGCGGCGCTCTCGGGGGCGCCACCCCCGTGGTTCTCCGGCGGTAGGGGCGCGATTCATCGCGTCCTCTGTCAGGGTGCAATAAATTGCGCCCCTACGGGCCGCGACGCCGAGATTTTGATGACACCCAAAGTCGTTATTTTCCTCGCCGGGTCGATTGTCTTAGTCTGGTTCTCGTGGTGGATCTCGATCAAGGATCGCCGCTACCACGGGTTTTTCCGTTTCTTCGCCTTTGAAGCCTTGCTCGCGCTGGTGCTGTTCAACATCGGTCATTGGTTCGCGCGCGCGGGTTCGCTGCCGCAAATCGTCTCTTGGATTTTGCTCTTCGGTTCGCTGTTCCTGGCCGTACACGGGTTCTATTTGTTGAAACGCATCGGCCGGCCGCGGGACATGGTCGAGGACACGACGGTGCTGGTGGAAGAAGGCGCATACCGCTATATCCGGCACCCTTTGTACTGCTCGCTGATTATGTTGGCGCTGGGTATTTTTTTGAAACACATGACGCCGGCCACGACGGCGCTCGCCGTGGTCGCGGTCGTCGCGCTGTACGCCACTGCGAAGACCGAGGAGCGGGAAATGCGGCGCAAATTCGGCGCGGCGTACGCCGACTACATGCAGCGCACCAAGATGTTTATGATAGCCCCTTTGCCGAATACCCCGTGGCTTGCCACGGGGATGAAGGCATGCCTTTTCGGAGGGGGTAATAAGAGGGAACGGGCGGTTCCCCCTTATCCACTCAGGTCCTTGCGTGTTGTGATACAAAAGGGGCATGAGTCTGCGGCGGACGAGTCATGCGGTCTACGATACGAGCTATCATTTGGTTTGGTGTCCGAAGCATCGCAAGAAGCTGTTTGCGGAGGAGCGGCTGAGGGAACGAGCGAAACAATTAATTTACGAGATTGCGGAGGAGTATTCGTGGGTGATCGAGGAGCTAGAGGTGGCGCTCGATCATGTACATTTGCTCATTTCGTTTCCGCCACGATACGCGATTGGGGAAGTGGTGCGAGTGATCAAGAGCAAGAGCGCGCGGGAATTGTTCCGCGAGTTCCCGGGCATCAAGAAAAAGCTGTGGGCGGGGGAGTTTTGGGAAGATGGATATTTCGCGCGCACGGTAGGAGACCGCATGACTCGTCAAATCATCGAGAAATATATCCAGCATCATCGGGAAATGGAGCAAGGGCCTGCGCAGCTTGGCCTCAAGCTGCGCTAAAGATGCCCCGCGGCTTGCCGCGGGGAGGTTCACTCCGCGCGTTTGGTGAAGGGTTTCCCGCCGCGATTCAGCGTCGGAAATCCAACATCTCGACGACGAAGTCGGAAGTCTTCACGCGCGCTTCGCGGCGGTAGCCTTCTGGATCGCCGCCGAGTTGGAAGGGCACGTCGACCTTCGACTCGATGTGGATGTCCTTGACCATGAAGTCGCGCAGCCCCGGCACTTCCCACTTGCCGACCCAGACCCGCTTGGTGTGCGACAGCACCTGAACCACGGTGAGATCCGCCAGGCGCAGTTGGAAATAGCCCGGTTTGGCGCAGGCGAACGGATAGGCCTTGAGGTTGAATCCGTAGTTTTCGGTGGTGGCGAACCCGGCAATGAGGCTGCGCCCTTCGTAAATGGTTTCGCCCTTTTTGATCGGCAGCTCCTCGAGGCCTTTGGAGCAGGTGATGCGGTAAATCGGTTCGTCGGACATATTGGTGACTTTCACGTACACGGCGAATTTCTTGAATATCGTTTGCGGGATCGAGCGCGAAATCAGCGCGATCAGGTAGCCCAGCAGGCTGTTGACCAGCTTCCACATAAAGCCGGTGGTGAACTTGTTTTTCAGATTGATGTAGTCGTTGAGCACCAGCGCGTCGACGCCCATGCCGCCGAAGTGGAACAGGCGGCCTTCCGACTCCATCATGTTGAACGGCGTGAAGCGCAGTTCGTGATCGCGCAGCCGGCGCAGGGCCCAGATCGGCTCGACCTTGCGCGGCACGCGCAGCAGGCCGGCCCAGCCGTTGCCGGTGCCGAGTTTGAGCAGGCCGAATTGGGGCATGCGGTAGTCGCCGCCCGCCGCGTTCAGGCGATTGACCTTCAGCCGCATCTGCTCGATCACGCGCATCGCCGTGCCGTCGCCGCCGCCGGAGAGCACCAGCGGGTAGCGTTTCTGGATGATATCGTCCAGGCTCTGGTCGGACTGCTCGACCGTGCGGGTGATGTAGATATCGTCGACGTCGACGTGTTTGGCGATCATGTCCAAGGTGCTTTGCCGCACCTTGCGGGCCTTCATGTTTACAACCACGGCAAACGGTTTAATGGCGCACCTCCATCAATGCAGGGGAGATTGTTTTGCCCTTTGACACTACCAAGAGGCAAAGGGAAAAAACAAGCCGTCCGACCAACGACGGGATAAAATCAGCGCACGCGGTAGACGACCATGCTTTTGCCCGCGGTGGTGGTCGAGTCGGGCACCTCGAGGCGGAAGATCTCGCGGTCGCGGTAGGGCAATTCCACGTCTTCCGAGATGCCGGGGTAGGTGATGAGATAGTCGAGTTGCTCGATCACCCGCGGCGACAGCGGCGCGAAGTGCGGCGTATTGAGGCCGAGAATGTCGACCATGCGCCGCCGGCCGAAGTAGGCGATCGCGCCCGCGTCGAAGACGCCGACCGTGGCTTTCGCCGGCGTGTTCGCGTTCACCCATTTGCCCATCTGCACCTGCATGCGTTCGCAGTCGGCGCAGGCGCGCGCGAAATTGCCGGGCTCGTCGCGCCAGGCGCGGACCAGATCCGGCGCGTTGATCAGCAGCAGCCCCAGCGCGGCCAACGCCACGACGACCGGCAGGTAGCGGCGGTAGGTGCGGTAGAGCACGCGCTTCTCGAGCAGCAGATCGATCACGAACGCCGCGCCCAGCAGTTCGACGGCGAGCAGAAACGGCAACGCCGGCACGAGGTAGCGGTTGCCGGGAAACGTGCCGCCGACCAGTTGCAGCTTCTCCGAACCCAACAGCAGCGCGATCAGCCACGGGAACGCGATCAGCGGCAGCCAGCGAGCGTCGCGCCGCCAGGCGATCCAGATCAGGCCGAGCGCATAGAGCATCCATTGCAGCGGGTGGCCGACGAAAATTCCCAGGCGGTCGAGTTCGGCCAGCACCGCGCGCAGCGTCGGCCCATCGGCCAGCGCCGCCCACCCGCCGGCCCGCACGTAAAAGCTGGCGGGCAGCGGCCGCCCGGTGGCGCGCCAGCAGAGCCACGCCCAGAACAGGCCGGTCAGCAGCGGCGGCAACACGAGCCAGAACGCGCTTTGCGCCAACGCGTGACTGCCGCCCGGCCGATGGCGTCGCGTCGCCAGCAGCGCCTGCACTAGTCCGCCCAGGATGACCAGCGCCGCGAGCAGCGCGCCGTCGGGTCGCACGATCACCACGGCTGCGCTGAGAATGCCGGCGAGCTTCAGTCTTCCGCCTACGAGCGCGGCTGTCGCGCCGAGGGACAGCGCGGCATAGAGCACGACCTCCATGCCCGACAGGGCGGCATAACCGTTGAGCGGGTCGATAAAAATCAGCAGCGCGCCGACCGCCGCGAGGGCGACGTAGGCCCAACGTTTGAGCAGCAGGAACAACGCGCCGGCCAGGCCGAGCAACGCCAGCAATCCGAGCGCCTTCGCCGCTAGCGGCGCATCAAGCCCCAGGCGTATCGGCAGCGCGAGCAAGAGCACCCACAGCAGGCTGGTGGTTCCCGCCGCCGGCTCGCCGGGATTGTATTGCAGCAGACCCGTCTGTAGCGCATTGCGCGCGTAAACAAAGTGCACCCAGGCGTCGTCGAGAGGCACCGCGTGGAATTCTGGCGCGCGGCCGCGATACGCGCTAAACTCGAAGCGCCATGACACCACCGCCAGCAGGATCAGTCCGGGCAGCAGCCACCACCAACCGCGCCGGCGAGACGCGCGCGCAGTCGGAGGCGTGATGTCGTTTCGTTCCGCCATCGGGCCCGTGCTCATCCTCCTGCTTGCGTTGCTGGTGAACGCCTTTTACGTGCAACAGGCGGCGACCGGCGGCGACGCCGTCCGCGCCTGGTTCTACGACAGCGAAGTCAACCCGCACACCGGCTGCGACTTCTTCGCGCTCTACACGGCCGGCCGCGCGTTGATGCACGGCGGCGACATTTACGCCGGCGATCCGCAGCACGTCATTGTGCCCTGCTGCTTCGCCTTTCGCTACCTGCCGCTCGGCGCCGCGCTTGGCGCGCCTTTCGCCCTGCTCGCTCCGCGCGCCGCGGAACTGGCCTGGCTGGCGCTGCTCGAACTGCTGGCCTTGCTGTGCGCGCTGCTGACGTATCGTCTGGTGCGCGGCGTGGCCGGCGCGGTACTCGCCGCCGGCTGGCTCGCCGCCACTCCGTTGTACCTGGAATTATACATGGGACAGTTCAACATGCTCCAGGCGGCCCTGCTTTTTCTGGCGCTCGTGTTCGTCTCGCGCGAACGGCCGCGCGCCGCCGACGCCGCTCTGTGCGGCGCGATGCTCTGGAAGCTCACCAGTTGGACCGCCGCGCCGGCGCTGATCGTGCGCGAACGCTGGCGTCCGCTGCTCGTGTCCGCGGTGCTCGCCGCCGGCTCGCTGGCGGCGTATCACTGGCTGACCGGCCGCACGCTAGACCCGTTCTGGCGCAACTTCACGCCGGGCGAATTGCTGCGCGACGAAGTCTATCGCGGCGACCTCGGCCCGCTGATGTTCGCGCGCGTGCTGCTCGGCGGCAGTCTGCCGCGGTATCTGGTCTACCTGTTGCCCGCCGTGGCGATCTCGCTGGCGCTGGTCGCGATGGCGATCGGCGCGCGCGCGCCGCTGGGCGACCACCTCGCGCTGTGGTTCGCGGCGTACTTTTTCATCTACCCGACGATCTGGGAGCATCACTATCTCATGCTGATGCCGCCGCTGGTTTATCTCTACAGCCGGTCGCGCTCGCCGGTATTGTGGCTGGCTCTATTGCTCTATGCCCTGCCGACACCGTATGCGATGGCGGGGCCCGCCGGGGCGCGCTGGACCGGCCTTTGGCCGCTGGCCTATCATGCTTCCAAGTTGTCGGCGGCCTTGTTGGTGAACCTGGTCGCATTGAGCCAGGTGATTCGCGGCGGCCGGCGGTACGGCAAAAAATGAGGGGCGCGATGAGGCAGGCCATCGGCATTGTGAGTGCCATCGTGTTGCTGCTCGTGTTCGCGTCGCCCGCGTCCGCGGCGGAAATCATTTCCGTGACGGAGAACTCCGACCAGGTTCCGCAATACGACATGCTCGAGGTCGACATCGTTCTCGACACGATTTACGACAATCCGTACGACGCGAGCCAGGTGACCGTCGATGTCGTCATGGACACGCCCGGCGGCAGCGAGCAATTTCCCGCGTTCTGGTTCGAGCCTTACACGTACACGCTGGAGGACGGCCGCGAGGTCTTCACGCCGGCCGGGCCGGGCTGGTGGAAGGCCCGCTACGCGCCGCTGGCGGCAGGGGAGTACTCATTCCGCGTCGTGGCGCACGACGCGAGCGGCGAGGCGCAATCCGACGAGTATTTCTTCACCGCCGCCGCGCCGGCGAGCTGCGGCTTCGTGCGCGTCAGCGAGCAGAATCCGCGCTACTTCGCCTTCGACGACGGCGCGAACTACGTGCCGCTCGGCTTCAACGTCGATTGGGCGCGCGAGGACGCCGGCGGGTTCGCCTACATGGGCTACCTGGATGACCTCGCCGCGGGCGGCGGCAACTGGACCCGCCTGTGGCTCACGCACTTCGCGCAAGGCCTGATCCTCGAATGGGGCGCGTACCATCCGACCGGCTACTATCAAGGCCTGGGGCGCTACAGCCAGCAGGCCGGCGCGCGGCTCGACGCGATCCTCGCGCGCGCGGAAGACCTCGGCGTGTTCATCCAAATCGCGCTGCATCAGCATTCGCAATTCGAAGTGCCGCAGTGGTCGAGCTGGGCCGATAACCCGTACAACGCGGCCAACGGCGGGCCCTGCGCCACCAGCGCCGACTATTTCACCAACGAGCAGGCGCTCGCCTATGAGCGCAACTTGCATCGGTACGAAGTCGCGCGCTACGCCGCGTTCCGCTCGGTGCTGGCCTGGGAGATGTGGAACGAGGCCGACCTGATCACCGGCGTACACATGGACTTGATGACGCCGTGGACGCAGGACATGGCGGCGCAGGTGCGCGGCCTCGATCCGGCGCATCACCTGGTCACCACCAGCTTCGGCAGCCCGGTAATGCTGCCCACGTACGATCTGACCACATGGGATTTCAACAACCGCCACCAATACGTCTACGGCTCGTGGCTGGTCGGCCTCTTCCTCGGCCCGTTCCGCGACGCCGGCACGCCGCTGCTTCTGGCGGAGTTCGGCATCGACTACGAGGCGATCTTCAACCCGCGCGACACGCTGGGCGTCAACGTGCATAACGGCATCTGGTCGGCGTTGCTACACGGCTACGCCGGCGGGTCGATGTATTGGTGGTGGGACGACTACATAGGTCCGCTCGGCCTGTGGTCGATGAATCTTCCACCGGGTGCGTTTCTCGCGAACGAAGATATCACCCGCTTCGCCGGCGACGCCGCCGCGTCGGCCGCGAGCGGGCGCAAGAAGCTGGAGACGTGCGGCATCACCGCGATGAAAGACGAAGCCGTCGCCGAGGCGTGGGTGTGGGTGCATGATTTGGCGAGCGACTGGTGGGGTACGATGGACGATATCGCGCCCATCGAGAACGCGGTGCTGACGCTCGACCATCTGGGCGGCGTACCCGGCACGACCTGGTCCGGCGAGGTTTGGGACACCTGGCAAGGCGAAGCGGTGGCCGAAGTAGCGAGCGTGTCCGACGGCGAAGCCGTATCGCTGACCCTGCCGACGTTCACGCGCGACATCGCGCTCAAGCTGACGGCCGAACCGCCGCCCGATGACGACGCGGTCGACGACGATGTGATTGACGACGATACCATCGACGACGACGCGGCGGATGACGACCAGGTCGACGATGACGCAGCCGATGACGATGCGGCGGATGACGACCAGATCGACGATGACGCAGCCGATGACGATACGGTCGACGACGATCTTGCGGCCGACGACGATGCGGATGATGATGACGACGCCAACGGTTGCGGATGTGGAGCATGACCGACCGGCCGAAAATCACCAACTTCGATGCGCTGGCCATTTTGCTGGCGGGCGCGCTGGCGCGCTTCGGCGCCCCGTTCGGCGCGCTGGCGCTGCAATTGGCGGGCATGGCCGCGGGCGTGTTCGGCGCGCTGGCGCTGATCTGGAACCGGCCCATCGCCGCGATCGCGCTGTTTCCGGTGGCCTGGGCGCTGTGGTGGTTTGGCGACCGCGCGTACGCCATCATCCGCGAACGGCCGCTCAATCAAATGCTCGACGAGTCCCCGGTCGAACGCGACAAACCTTCCTGATCGTTAATTGACTAGGTTGGGGTGCGATTCATCGCGCCTTTCTACGCCAGCGCCTTCCTCGCGCGCGGCGTAAGCAGATCGATGATTCCGTCGGAGATTGGATAGACGCCGCCACATTGCGGGCAGCGGCAGGTGGTTTCGTCGGCGCGCGTCAGCGCCGGGCGGTCGATGGCCCCGACCGGACACGCGGCTACGGCGCGGAAGTCGATGTTCGCGCCGGCGCGCACGCTCACGCGGTTTCCCTTCGTTTCCAAACCGTCGCGTTCGTGCGCCCGGCAAGGTTCGCCGCACAGATCGGCGCGGCAGCGTTCGCTGACCGTCCAGCAGGCGGGACAACCGAGCGCGGCTTCGATGTCCGGCGCGGCCGGCATCGGCGCGGCGCAGTCGATCCAAAACGGATTCCGCCCCTGGTGATCGGTAAACACGAAGTGCGCGGGACGGGCTTCGTGGGACGATTTCAACTCCAACCGAATCGTGCCGCGCCGGACCGCATCGTCCGGCAGCGCCAGTTCCAGCGCGCGCGGGTCCGCCAAGGGGCGCGGCGAGACGGCGATGCCGTCGACGACAAACCCCACGTCATCGGCCTTCGAGGCGAAGTGAATGCCAAGCGTGGTTTGTCCGGCGCGCTTGCGCAGCAGAAAGCGACGCGCTCCCGCGCCCGGCGCTTCGTGAACCGGCCGCAGCCCCGGCTCGGCGAGCCACGATGCGCCGACCTCGGGCTCCTTGACGCAGCGCGCGCCGATGGCCCCGCCGAACCAGGCTACCTCGGCTTTGGCGGCGAGCTCGCGGCCCAGCGGCCGGAGCGCCAGCCGCGCCAGCGGACCACCGGCTCGAATCATGGCCGTGATATACGGGTGGTCGCTCATCTCGACGCGCTCGAAGGCGCCGGCAAGCAGGCGCTTGTATGTCGCGCGCGAGAACTGCATTTCGGCCGCGCCGGCCTCCACCGCCTCGCGACCGTCGACATCGACGAACCACGGCAGCACATGAACGCGCAACAGAAAACGCATCCACGGCGGCAGCGCATGAAGAGCGCGCGTGCGCGACAAGTGCAACGACAAGCGGCGGCGCACCGGCTCGTCGCCGACCAGCAGCATTCCGCCCGGCGCGAGCACGCGGCGCAATTCGGCGAGGATCGGCCGCGCATCGGGAAAGTGGTGCAGCGTGCCCCACGACACGGCGAACGGCAGCGCGTTGTTGCGCAGCGGCAGGCCGTGCGCGTCGCCCCACGCGCGGCTGGGCAGGCGCGGCAAATCCAGACGCGCGGCGTAGGCCGGCAACGCGGCGAGGGCGTCGCGGCTGAGATCGAGCGCCAGCCCATCCGCCTTCAGATCGTTGGTCAAAAGCAGACTGACCGCGCCGGTCTCCGCGCCGAGTTCAAGAAAAGGGGAAACGGCGACGCCGCGCAGGGCCAGGTCGCGGAACAGGCCGCGGCGCTCGCCACAGGCCAACCGCATGTAAGCCAGCGTGCCGTCGTTGACGCCGCCGGCGTGGAAGCGACGGAAGGCGACTTCGCCGCGCATCTGCTCGGCGCTCTGCGCGGGCGAATTCATTTTCTGCGGTCCTGGTAGAGCCTGCGGATCGACTCCTTCGCCTCGGCGCATTCGCGGTCCACCTCCAGCGCCCGGACGAAGTACATTTCCGCCATGTTCTTGTCGCCTTCTTCTTGATAGAGCTTGCCGAGAAACAGATACCCCACCGATTCCTTCGGACTCTGGGTGATCGCCTTCTGGACCCACGCGGCGGCGTGGCGAAAGCGCTCGGGATCGTGGGCCAACTCGTGGTAGAGCGCGTAACCGAGGCGCGCTTTGGCCTGCGCGTCGTTGTACCCGCGCTGGATGGCGATTTCAATGGTTTCACGCGCCTTGGGCCAGAGCGCCTGCTCGAAGAGCGAGATCGCGAGCTGATAGATCTGCTCGGGCGGGTCTTCCATTGAGAAGAGCATCTCGCGCGTGTTGTCGAGTAGATTCGAACCCAGCTCGTCCGCATTGGCAAACATCTCGCCGGACTTCGGCGTATTAGGATCGATCTCGCCCAGAGTGAGGTCATCGGCATCGCCGTAGTCCGCTTCGGCGGCGCCGGGATCGCTGAGCAGATCTTCTTCCGCCGAAGAGAGCGGCTTTTCCGGCGCCGGCAAATCGGTCATCAGCGTTTCGTCGGCGAAATCTCTTGGCGCGGGTTTGTCTTCCGGCAGATCCATGATCGTCTTGTCCGCGCTGTCATCGGCGGGCCGGGTGGGCTCTGGTTCAGGCGCGGGCTCGGGCTCCGGCTTCGCCGAACGCCCCGCGGCCATTTTCTGCATGTGGTCGAGCAACCGGCGGCGCAGTTCCGCCTCGTGCGCGCGTTCATCGACCGTGATTTCCTCTTCCTTGTCGGCGGGAGTTTGGCGCTCCTCGCGAGCGACTTCGCGGCGAATGCGATCGAGGCTCGATTCGGCCGCGCGGAACAGGCGCTGCAGCGGGTCCGTGGACGCCGCCGCCTCCTTCAGCAGCCGTTCGGGGCGTTTGACGCTCGACTTAAACTTGCAGTACTCGATGGTCAGCAGGGCGAAAACCAGCGCCCGCGAGTCGATGGCGCCGAGCGAGGATTCGGCCGTGATGCGCTCGAGGCTCGTGCCCTCGGCGATCATCTCCGCGACCTGGCGGTCCGCCTGACGTTCGAGCAATTGGTCGATCGGCACGGGCAGCGGCGCGACCATTTTCAACGGCGCGCGCAGGCGTTTGCCGAGGCGTTGCTCGATCATGCCGGGGTTGTATTTTTCGCGGATGCCTTCGACGATCCAGCGTAATGTCTGCGCCACATCCGGCGTTTGTTCGGCGTCCGGCAGCGCGTGGTCGTAAAACACGTACGTGCCGTGCCGCCACGAAAAAAGCCCGATCACGTTTTTACGATAGAACAGGTCGGCGGCCCGGGCGGCGAAGCCGTGCTCGACCACCTGCCGTTTAATGAGCAAGTCGACAGCGCTTTCCTTCTGTTCGCGCGCCAACTTGGCGTACGAATGGCGCTCTTCTTCGGTAATCAGGTTCTGCCCTTGCAGAAACCGCAGGAATTCCGGCTCGGCGAAAATACCCCGCTGGTACGGGGCCGGCGTGCCTTCGAGCAGGTAAAGCCGCAGTTTGACCACGCCGTCGGTCACCACCAGCAGCCCGTTCTTGCGCGCTTTGAGGAAACCGTACAACAGACGCGCCGGATGAATCTGGTCGAAGTTGCCTTTGATCGAGGGCGAGCCCGCGCGTTCGATCCAGATCAGGTTTTCTTCTACAGGAATCATCGATGATATTCTACGCTCGCTGGTTGTTTCTCCGTGGTGTAATGTACTGGTTATGATTAAAGGCGGCAACCGGCACAACCGACGAATCCCATGGCGGCTTTTGGGGGGCTTGCTGCTCTTGCTCGTGCTCGTGGCGTACGCGCGAGCGAACGAGGTGGAAGTGCTGCGGCCGCAGCATCGTCTGGGGGCGGACCTGCTGGCGGCGATGCAGGCGGCGGTGGGCGACGAAGGAACGGTCACGCTCGACCAGCGCACCGGCGCGCTGGTGGTCGTCGGCACGCCCGCCGCGATTGCGCGCGCCAAAAAGGTGCTGGCCGAGCTCGACGTTGCGCCGCGCATGGTGCGGATTGAGGTCGGCAGCCTCGCGCAAGGCGCGCTGGCGAGTCTGGGCGTCGACATCGCTTGGTCGGCCGCGGCCGGGCCGTGGCGCGTCGGGCATTTGCGCGACGCCGAACTGCTCGACGACGGCGGCGTGCGCCTGCGGGGCGGAGTGACGCAACGTCTGGATCGCAACTTGGTTTCGACGCGGCAGATGATCCGCGTGCTGGAAGGCGAAACCGCCGTGCTCGTCTCCGGCGCGCGCGCCGCGTACCGGCCGGATCGCCACGCCTGGCCCAATGCTTTCGGCGCGCCTCTGTCGGGCGGCGTCTCGCACGTGCAGGCCAGCCTGCTGGCGCGCCCGCGCATCATCGGCGACGAGGTGCAGGTCGAACTGATGCCGCGAGTGGTCACGTTCGGCCCGAGCGGGATGCGCGTGCAGCAAGTGAACGAAATGATTACGACCGTGCGCGTGAAAAACGGCGAGACGGTACTACTGGGAGCCTCATCAACCGACGGGCGGTCCTTCACCGCCGATCTGTTGAGCGGCCTATCGGTCGGCGCCGCGCGAAACGACATGGTGATGACGCTGCGCGCGCGGATTGAACAGTAGGGCCTAGGGCCTAAAGTAAGTGAAGAGTGAAAAGTGAAGAGTGAAGAGTTGCGGAAGAAATGCAATTTCGAATCAATCCGCAATCGACAATCGGCAATTCCCTAGCCCCTACTCGTGGTGCCCCTCGAGTTTCCAGCGCGCGCCTTCGGTCAGCCAGCCGCGCAGCATCGCCGCAACAACGCAGCCGCCCAGCGCAACCGCGCCTAGAATCGCCCACATCGCCGCCGGGCTGTTCCAGTAAGACACGAACCCGTTGACCATCGCGTCCTTGAGCGGCGTCGCGACGCCGTTGACGTTCACCTGCTCCGGCGACCAGCGCTCGAGCATGTGTCCGGAGAAAAGGCTGACGAACGTTTTCGCCAGGAACCAGGGGATCAGCGACATGCCGAGGTAGGTGCCTTCCTGGCCCTTCGGCGCAATCGCCGCCGTGTATTCATTGAGTTTGGGCGACCACACCACCTCCCCGATGGTCAGCAAGACCAGGCACAAAATCGCCATCATGTAGTGCGCCTGCGCGATGCCCATGCCGTACCATTGCCAGGGCAGCGCCATCGGGAACAGCGACAGCGCGGAAATCATCGCGCCGTACACCAGCATGTTGAAGATGTTGAACTTGTTGGTGATGGGAATGAACAAAATCAGCCCGATCACGATGCCGATGGGGTTGATCATGTTCAGCGTGCCGATCGCCGCATCGGGCCCGATGGTGCGCAGCCAATATTTGGGCATCAGCAGGTAGATGTAGGTGTACACCGCGCGCACGCCGAGAATCAGCGCGATCAGCACCAGCAGGCGATAGAAGGCTTTCTCGTGCACGATGCTTTTCAAAATCTGGAGCGGCTTCTTGCGCTCGACCACCCCCGCTTTCGTGTCTTCCTTGATCTCGTCGGGCGCGACCAGTTGGTCTTCGCGACGCACAAAGGCCAGCGAGGCGACGATGCTCAGCACCGCCGTAACCACGCCCATGGTGAAGATGTGCACGTTGGGCAGCTTGAGTTGCAGCCGCACGAAGTCGATGCTGAACCCGCCCGCGGCCGCGCCGAGGTTCATGAACAGGTACCACAGGTTGAAGCCGGCGCTGCGCGAGCGCTTGGTGGTGAACCGCGCGCACGACGACTGGAAAACCGTCTGCACCGCCGCCATGAACGGCGCCATCAGGAGAAACAGCGCGCCGGCGATGAGCCCGCGATGCGGCAGCGACGGCGTCACGCCGACAAACACCATCGCCAGGCGCAACACCAGCAGCGCGGCTTGCGAGGCCAGCATCGACTTCTTGATGCCCAGCCAGTCGGTGAACATGCCCGACACGAACAAGAGCAGCGTCGTCGCCGAGGTGAAGACCGTGATCGTGTAGCCCGCGTTTTTGTCGTCGAGGCCCAGGTCCTGCGAGAGAAAGACCGAGGCGATGGTGAGCATCGCGAAGTAGAAGGTGCAATCCAGAAAATTGACGATCTGGATGCCCCAATACTCGCTGCGCGTCTCTTTCAGGACCTTGAAGTCGCGAAAGTAGCCGAGAATCATTTCGCCGGCGGTTTTTTTGCCAACCTGCTCGCTCATGACGCCCTCGTCGTGATGTGGATCGGATGGGATTTGCGGCCATGTTCGCCGATGGGGATGCTCAAGTCAATTACCGTCTTCGATACAGCATCACCGGCTCGGGGTCTCCCGGATACGGATATTGGTCGACCAACACGAAGCGCGATTTCACCGCGAAGAAGGCGGCGAAAACTTCGTGCGCGAAGCGCGGATCGACATTCTGCACCTGGCTGTACAGGCGCGGGTCGCGGTCGAAGCCGGGCTTGACCAGCAGGTAGTCGGCCGCGGCGAGATATTTTTGCAGGGCGTCGGGGCCGGAGAGTTCGGCGGGAATGCGACGGTGCGCCGCGTTCTCGAACACGTTGATCACATTGGCCAATGGATCGCGCTGCCACAACGCCTCGTGTACCAGTTCCGAGTACGGCGTGTCGAACAGCAAAACGACGCGTTTGCCCGCGGCTTCTTGCGCCAGGCAACCGACCGCCGGGTAGACGTTCCAGGTCAGTTTTTGCGGGCGCGGAATGCCGACCAGTTGCAGGCGCTCTTCGAACGAGTCGAGCGTGAACGGCCGCGAGTCGGCGCGGAAATTGTCGTAGAACGCCGGGGCCAGCACCGCCGCGACGGCGAGCGCGGCGATCGCCGGACCGAGCCGCCGCCGGCGAACGATGAGCCGATCCAGCCACAGCGCCGACAAGAGCGCGGCCGGCGGCAGCAGCGGCAACAGGTAGCGCGTGGTGACGATGCCAAAGAGCGGTCCAAAAACGAAAAGCGGCGGCACGAGCCACAGCGCCATGGAGGGATAGGCCAAGCCGCGTTTGGGCAGCAGCAAAATTCCGCACATGGTCAGTGCCGATAGCGGCCAGCCCAGGCCGTGGGTAACGAGCAGTTGGAAAAAGACGAACGGCTCAAGGCGTTCGGACGAAATAAAGAAGGACCGAACAGCCAGCCGGTTTTTTGCCCACAGGGTGAGTCCCGGCAAGTAGTAGGCGGTAGTGATGATCGTCGTGATGGCTAGAGCGATGCCCAGGTTGATCAGACGCTGATTGCGGCGCGGACGAGGGTCGGAGCGCATTTTCCAGAACAAAGCGAAAACCGCCGGCAGCGCAATGTAGAGCGGAAACGACTGCTTGGTCAGCGCGGCCAGCGCGCCGGCCAGGCCGAACAGCACCGACCAGCCGCGCGAGGCGAAAACATCCGACCGAAATAGAACGAGCATCGCCAGCGCGGTCATCGCGGCAAGCGCCGGATCGACCATCTCGAAACGACTGAAGCGGTAAAACGCCGGCGCCGCGGCCAACAGCGCCGCGGCCAGCAGACCGGCTCGGTCGCTGCCCAACAAATGTCCGATCCCGAACGTGGCGAAGAGCGCCAGCAGCGAAATCAGCGCCACGCCGACCGCGCCCGCGCGCGGCAGGTCGCCGGCGATCAGGCGCACCGGTAGGGTCGCATAGTGAATCGCCACCGGGTAGTCGCTGCCCGCCACCGCGGCGAAAAACGCCTCGCGGCTGCGCGCGTCGCCCTGCAGCCCGCGCGCCAGCAGGCGGCCGTCGCGTTCGAGGTGCATTGGATCGTAAGTATCCGGCACCTGGTCGCGAACGATGACCCACAGGTTGAGGCCGAAGGATGTCGCCAGGATCAAGCCAAGCAGCGACCAGACCCACCAGCGGACAGGGCTCGGCCGCATTACTCTCGCTCGCGCGCTTCAATTTTGGAGACTAATCGAGACGGTATCGAATGGGAACCGGATGTGAGGCGCCTATTTCCGCGCTCCTCAGCCGAATCACTTTTCATTTTTCATTCTTCATTTCAACAATTACTCGCCGATCACCGCCACGGCTTCGATCTCGATTTTGCAGCCGGTCGGCCCGGGCAAAGCGGCCACCTGAATGGCGCTGCGGGCCGGAAACGGGGTGGGCTCTTCGTCGCCGAAGACCTCTTTGTACACCTCGTTGACGGCGGCGAAATCCTTGATATTGAGTAGGAACACGGTGACCTTCACAACATCTTTGAGCGAAGCGCCGCCGGCCTTGAGAACGCCGACAATGTTGCCCAAGGCGAGGCGGGTCTGCTCCTTGATATCCTCCGGTACTTTTTTGGTTTCCGGATCGATCGGCAACTGGCCGGAGGTGTAGACGAGCGAGCCATTTCGAATGCCCTGCGAGTAGGGGCCGATGGCTTCCGGAGCCTTGTCCGTGGTGATCATTTGTTTGCTCGGCATGGTTCCTCCGCCGCCTGAAATTACTCATTCTGGGGAACAATCCAAATGATAACCCAACCGTTGGGAAAGGCAAGCAAAAGATAGTGGAAAACGAGGGTGCTTTTTTTTCTTGACTTTACCTATCACTGTGAGGTAGAAAATGCAATGTATCCGGCAGGTTAGGGTGTTGACTTTAGACGGCCGGCGATCTTTTACAAGATAAGAGCATGAAACATACAGACTTTTCTTGTTTTTAGGCCCGACAGAAAGTCGCCCTCCCGGCACATTCGGCTTGACTTCAAGATCGAGCCGCGTTATAGGGAGGTTTAGCAATTTCTTTGAAGACGGGTCTGCCCTCGCGAAAGACATCTTCTTTCGCCGGGGAAAACCATAGACCGGTGTTCTGTGAAAACCTTGATTCGAAAGGAGGAGCAAACGGACTACTCGTGACTCCGATGACAATCAAGTTGGCAAAAAATAGATACTAACGAGACGAGGAGAATGGTTCGAACTTTAACGGATCGACAAGGACATAAGAAGGAGGAAGACAAGATGAAGCGTTTTCTGTTTACTCTCGCTTTGGTCGGGGCGTTGGCGCTGTTTGCGCTGCCGGCGTTTGCTGACCAGGAAGGCGACAACCAGGGCGTCAACGTCGCCACCGGCTCGCTGAGACTGGGCGGCTTGTTGCAGACCGGTTTCACGTTCTACGTGGGCAATGAAGTCGCGGGTGAAGGAGAGTTAGGCGCGCAGGCGATGGACCGTCCCGTAGATTACCTCTTCTGGATGAGCCGCGTTCGGTTGTTGGCCGCCGGCGAAGTGCTGGATGACCGCGTCAGCTACTTGATGCAGTTCGAATTCGGTCGCGACACCCAGCGCGGCAGCGCGACGATCGACGACGTCCTGCTGGATGCCAAGATCGGCTTCCACTACATTCCTTATACCGCTATTTACGTGGGCCGCTTTACGCCCAACTTCACCTTCTTTGCCCCGCGCAACTCGGGCAAACTGATGTTCATCGACTATCCGTTGATGAACCAGAACGGCAGCATCTTCGACTCGCGCCGTCAGACCGGCCTCGAGTTTGCGGTGGAGACCACCTATTTGGATGCCAACCTCGGCGTGTTCAACGGCCATCTGTATTCCCCGCCGATGGCCGCCCCGGGCGCGACGGTTCCAGTGGGCAACCTGGGCTGGGGCGATCAGAACAACGGCAAAGACATTTACATCAACCTGATCGGCAAACCGCCGGTTGAAGGCCTGAAGATCTTCGCGGGCCTCTTCTACGGCACCCCGCTCGACGGCTTCGAGGTGGATAGCAGCAACGCTCTGATCGAGCACAACGCCACCGTGGAACTGATTGACGCCGGCGCCTTCTACATGGCTCCGTTCGGCCTGACCGTGGGCGGCGAACTCTTGTATGCCATGTACAACTACGACCAGGCTCTGCCCGACGGCAGCGGCGACGACCGCGCGGCGGATACCTTTGCGTATCAGTTCACGTCGATGAGCTACTACATCATGGGCGGCTTCAACTTCGGTCCGTTGTTTGAAGTGCCGGTCGAGCTGTTGGTCCGCTATGACTTCCTCGATCCGAACACCGAGAACGACAACAATAACGTGCCGGGCAGCGAAGACGACGCCCTCAACGACATCACCGTGGGCGTGAACTATTACATCAAGGCCCACCACGCGATGCTGTATCTGAACTACATCCACCACGGCGAATCGTATGACATCCTGGTGGTGGATCCGGCGGATGCCGACGACACCCAGACGGGCATCAGCAACGACGAAATCAAGTTACAGGCGCAGGTCGCTTTCTAAGCGAAACGCCGACTGACGAAACATAACCCCGCGGGGCCTTCCTCGCGGGGTTTTTTATCGCCGGCGCCGGGCGGCTTTTCCCGTCGATTTGTCCGTAGACAGCCGCGTTTTGTTGTGCAATATTCGTGCACGGCAGAGGTCGGTTTACAGGCAAATGAAACCAATGAAGGAGGGTTCAATGTCCAAGAAATGGTATCTAT
>Ga0315273_10001484_pt1 | contig 26795 bp, 32 predicted proteins | sample YL17G02_0_MG_FD_205753 | JGI IMG/M metagenome (GOLD analysis project Ga0315273, IMG submission 205753) | Sediment microbial communities from Yellowstone Lake, YNP, Wyoming, USA - YL17G02_0 | ecosystem: Environmental > Aquatic > Freshwater > Lake > Sediment | place: USA: Wyoming | collected... | reverse complement strand
GATGAAGAGAGATCTGCCGTCGAAGACGACAATGTGCAACTTCGAGTGCACGATCGTAAGGGTCGAGATCTCTCCACTCCTGGAGTGTATACCCAATCTCGACCCTTACGTCATGCTCTTCAAACAACGAGACGATCCCCGGGACTAGAACCTGATATTCGACTCCCGTCGAAATCGTATGCATTGGGGGGACCTCGAAGATCGGTAGACCATTCAGCCTAACGCCGAAATTGGTCGACCGCTGTCTGAACATCCCCTTCAGAGACTCCAGACAGACGGCCAACCTCACCAATCAACTTTTGAACATCCTCATTGTCAGGCCCTGCAATGTACTTGACCCAAGCTAAGTACCTTGAATCTGAGTCGCCACCAAGCCCCATTCCGAGTGCGGAGATCTTATTGAACCACATTGGGTCCTCAGGTCTCTCGAAACCTTCGGGAATAAACTCGATCGATGTTCCCATTACGAGGAAAGCATTATTGACCATTGCGATCAATCCTGCTTGCCACCCAGACATCGCCTCGAGATATCGAGGGTCGTCTGGGTTTTCCTCTTCACGTCCTTTCGATACAACCATCACTCGGGGTGGAGTAGGTCGAGTAGGGTTATGCTTGGCGACGATATCAGCCAGAAGAATTGAAGGGAGTCGAACTGCTCTCAGACGAACCCCAGTCGAGAGAGTTACGACAGAAGGATCTTTCGACATAATTACGCTCCTTTGACGATGAAGCCCGAGGTACCATTATCCGCGAGTCCACCGGCGAAGACTAAGTTGTGAACACCCCTGGCAACAGCCAGGTTATCCATTTTGTCATTGAGAGGGACGGATGCCCCGACTCGTTCGGGAAGTGCATACCAAGAGTTACCTCCACACACCGTCCGGAACATATACCCACGAGTCGAAGCCGATCCAATCAGGTACCCAACTGTCTCGTCTACGAACTTGATGTCCTGGATGGCAGTCATCGTTACTGGGAGGGTATGAAGCTTCCAGGTAGACCCATAGGTCTCCGTAGAGTACACTGCACCATTGGAACACCCAACGATCCAGACACCCCGACCAATACAGGCTACAGCCGTAAGGTTTACCCCACTAGCCGGACCGGTAACAAACGACCAATTTACTCCATCCCGGGTAAAGAGAACAGCATTCAGGTTCCCAACGGCGACGACATTCTCGTCATCGTATGCTGCCATCTTGTTGATATCCTGGTTCGTCAGGCTCCCCGAAGATGCAACTGTAACACCCGCCGAGGGATCCGAGGTAAAGTAGATATACCCCGCTTTGCCACCGATCCAAGTATGACGTGCATCGGCAACGACCCCACAGGTCCCACCCCGAGCAGCCACGAACCCAGTAGTCGATTGAACCCAGACGGGTGCTCCCGCGAGCAGGAGTTCACGATTGGTATACGAGAGAGATAATCCCGAATCGGAGACGACTACGATGTTCGAGCCGATACATAGGATCGTCGTAGCTGTAGACGAATTCGTCAAGGTCGAGACATCATCCCAATCGGCCGTCGCAAACCCATCAGACGAGAAGACCACACGGGGCGATGCACCCACGGACCCTACTAAGGGTGCAATCAGTCCAAAGACCTTATTGTACCCATCAGATGCATTCCCACATTCTCCACCGCAGGAGAGCTGGTCACAGATGACCATATCGAGAACTTCCCGAACCGACTGGGCTGCACCGACTTGGGAGAACTCGAGCCAGCCGATCTCGTAGATATCCCGTGCGGAGAGATCGACCTGCTCGGTCGCTGATGCATTGTCACCAGACTCCATCGCAGACGAATTCTCGTCGGCCCAAGTCGAGATCTTACCATCAGGATAGACACGAATCTTCTCCCAGCCACCATTGAAGTCCTGGGGGTCACGGCACTTTCCCAGATGAACATGAAGATCTAATCGACACTTCTTCCGTGCGAGTCGAAGAAGGTCACTCAGATCTGACGAGTACCGAGTACGAATCGATGTGGTTGGACGCTCCTGAGCACCCGCGATCGAGTCGACTTCGATGAACTGGTCGTACGCTGTTGGATCGGGCTCTTCGACCTTGGTGGCTTCACCAAAGTTGAAACTGCTCGTCCCGATTGCGGCACGCCCCATGTATGTCGGCGATCGATTGGGGCCTACACCCCCTTCAATCACCCAGATACGAGCACTGCCCGCATGGATCGGATTCTTAGCCATATGACTCCTCCTACAGTTTTTCTAAAGATTTGTACGCTTCGAGTAAACGAGACGCATCGATCGAGAGGGCTGACCCAAGAGCTTCTTGAAGGATATTCCCTCGAGCTGCAGTTTTGAAAGACCAGACCTCACGATAGAAGAGTTCGTTATGAACCTTCGCCTTGACCTCTTCGGGGAGAGTAAGACAATCGACCACATCAGGGGGCCCAATAGGGATCCCATCAGGTGCGTCGAGATCAGATGCAGTATCAGGAAGGCTCACCCGATACCATCGTCCCCGTTTATCCTCATAGTCTACAAGCTTCATCGAGTAATCTTCCTCCCATTCTGATGGCAAGCTTGCCATGCGAAAAGTGCGCCTCGTGCTGTCCCAAAGGGATTCTTCACCATTTCGTATGGCAGCTGATAACTGACACTGCTGGGAACGATCATCGCGAGATCTTCTTTCCAGTGGTCTACAAAATCGGAGATGTTCGAACAGTCACAGACTGATCGAGATAGAAATGCAATCGAGAAATACGCAACAGCCTTCTCCCAAAAGGGATCCATCGTGTGGAGTGACGAGTTGAGTCGATATCCCGAAAGATAGTTGAACTTCACCCTGTCGGGATCTCGGCAGGCTATCGATGTCGATAGGTACGTCTCTGTTGTTGGATCCCATGTCCCTGGGGTGTACGAGACGATCCCTAGACGAGGATCTACTCCTTCGAGAACACCAGTCTCCATATCCCAAGACCCTCCGATATCTCGCGAGTAGATTAGCTCGGCTTGGTCTGAGGGGTCCGTATATACACGGTACACATCAACAGTCGTCTCGAAGGATGCTGAATCCGAAGCATCGAGAGGAGTAGTGTTCATTCTCTCTAGAAGGGTCTGCTTGACCATCAACCATCTCTTGAACTCGAGAACGTAGTTCGGAGACGTTCCCGAGATCGAGATTGGTCGAATCTCCCACTCAGGACTCCCAGAATGTCCCGAAAAGAATAGTCGAATCTCGTTAGGGTCGATACTCGAAGTTACAGAGACCCTACATGTCTCCGACCACCCATCCCCGTCGAGATCGTGTGTTGTAACCGCTGCACCAAGCGAGATCGATGCTACAGCTCGAACTCCCCCCTGAATATAGTACGCAGTCGGGATCTCGATTGTCTTGAGACGATATCCAATCGAGAGGGGTGGACTGATCCCCATCGAGGGATCCATATACTTTGTGGGAACTAGGTCGACATCCTTCGACCAATCGGGAAGAAGATTATACCCTACCTCAGTCGAAATCATCTCTTCAGCACTGTGGATTGCCTGGGCGATCTCTTCCCGACTTACTTGGTCTGATGCCTGCCATTCCCATTGATACCATACACTCCCACAATTCGGGAGATTCGAGAGGAATAGCTGATTGAAATGAAGGGGGTTTATCCCTCCAATAAGTTGGGCCCATCGATCAAGAGGGAGCCATGTTCGAATAGATGCACGAGCCATTATCTACTCCTTCCCGACCCCTGACTGAATCAGGATAGCCACAGCACTGAGTGAAAGAGGGAGAGAGATCCATATCATAATCTCTGGGTTGATAAAAATCGCAATGACCCATATTACACCAATCCAAACAGATAAGCACCATGGGCATACGATCAGATTTGCTGGCATTTGATCAGACCAAGAGAGAGGTGATCCATCCTCCGCCGGTAAGATCCCAACCGACCGTCGAAGACGAACGAAGATGTCGAAAGGTCCCCGTTCTTTCGAGATCAAGGATGTGAGTCTCCAGACGGCAAGAGCATACACTACAAACTCCGAGCCAGTCATTACCACCCCTTGAAGGTCTTCATGAGGTCTACAACAATGAGGGTTTCCTGATGTTCGAACACTTCGACTCCTGGGACCTTCAGAAAGTCGTCGACTTCGCTCTGAACACCAGGCCAGAAGACTGAGCCATAGTCATGAAAAGCTACTCGACCCCCTGATCGAACATGTCGACACCACACATCGATCTCTTCATGGAGATGTTCCGATGAGTGGTCGTCATCGATCATCAGAAAGTCGATTTTGTCTTTCCACAGACGTCCTACGGTGAGGGAGTCTCCCAGGATCTGATGGGGCATTTTCAACCCCGTTGGGAAGAAAGCGTTTACTTCATTTTGAAGACCTCCTAGAGGACCTCCCTCTGAAATATCGACTGTCCACAAAGTATCGGCTAGATCTGGACGTGTTTCGACAATCGTAAGACTCGACGTCCCTGTCCCTGCGCCGAGATTGACAACAATAGCCGATCCCTTCAGTCGACGAACACTCCTCGAGAGAAGATCGACTTCGGCGGATCTCAAGTATCCAAAAGCATCTGACAAATCTAAGGCGTATCTTGACATTTATGACCTCGATAGATATCCAAGAGATTGAAGTTCGATGACGTCGTCTAATGCGAGACCATCTACGACGATATCTTCTCGACCGTTCCAAGTCCCAATTGTATATCGAACAGGCCACTGACGAGTGCCGAGGACTTGAACGTCAGGACGTAGCCCTAGACGATTCGACCCACTGATCTCGAACTCCCAAGGTGTTTCATTTGGGATCATAAACTCGAGTAGAAGGTCTCGATCCCATATTGCAGCTTGAATCGACATATGATAGGGATGTGAGGGATCCGACCAAATAATGTCGACATCTTCCATCGAGGCATAGTCCCTCATCCCACCGGCGTATATCCGATCTCCTGAGAGGTCGACTCGAAGAATGTTGCCTTCAGACTCCATGAATCGATCTACCACACTGATCACATGCTGATTGACCTGACGACGTAACCAGTAATCTTCGAGCATCCAAATGAATCGTTTCTCGGGATATGTTCGAAGAAAGTTTAGGATTGGGTTCGACCAGTGGCTTGGGGGGAAGTTCCTAAAATCTCCGCCAGATACGAACTCGAAGTTCGATGGAAGGTCAAATGGAATCTCGGAGAACCCAAGAACAATTACTCGATGGGATCTCCCCCAATACTTATTGAAGAGATACGCGAATGGCCTGAGTGCCCAATAGTGGGTATCGCAGGTTGTGAGCAAGACATCCATTATGCACCTGATGGTTTCGTTGAAAATTCGCGTGCAGTCTCCTCGATCTGACCAATTGGGACCTCGAGGACTTCTTTCTGAAAGAAGGCCTGATCCGATCGACTCAGAGTCAAGAAGTACTCAGCGTCAGCTTCGTCGACCCATTTCGTGTCCCCGAAAGAGAACCGATAGATCGACCCCGTCGATTGACCCCTAAAGGTTTGACGTCCATCCCCTGGGCCCGTATACGTCAGTCGAACTGCTCCAGTTATGTTAGCAGATGCTGGCGTATCGGGGGGAGGGATATGAGCCATAGATACAGACTTTTGCCCACACGACGAACATGACATAGACCTCTCTCCTTTGTAAAACACATCCCATTTTCTGTAGAGATCGTTAACTAGATCGGACTTCAGAGCAAGGGACTTCTCACGTTGCTCCCCGAGAGCAGCACGGTAGATCATACATGGTTCGGGAAGACGAATCGAACATACTCCCTCTGCAGCCAAGTGAAGGTAGTAATCCCAATCTTCCCAACCTCGCAAAGCTTCGTCGAAACCGCCGATTTTCTCGTGCGCAGACTTCGGGACCATACAAGTAACAACATGGGGCATCTGATCGAGGATCTTCGAGCAGACCTCATCGGGTGCTTTTAGAAACTTCTTGATCTCGAGTGTATCGGTCGACACACCCCAATCTGTGTAGACAAGATACCCCTCACTCTCTCGATAGACTCGAATCATATGATCTAGAGCCCAGGGAAGAAGAACATCATCTGCATCGAGAAAAACCAGAACTTCCCCTCGAGCTATCTTGGCACCTTCATTTCGTGCATGTGCAGGACCCCTCCCGAAAGTCTTGATAACCCTTGCGTAGGGATGTCCCCAGAGGGAGAGCGATCCCTCGGGAGAGTCATCCACAACGACAACCTCCCAATTCAAGTAGGTCTGTGCAATCACACTGTCGAGTGCATCAACAATAAATCCTTGATGGTATACTGAACAGGGAACGACTACCGAGATGGTTGGGTTCGAGAAATCGTAGACATTCCAAGCAAACAAACCCTTTGCAGGTTCCCCAATCGACCCAAAGGGAACTCTTTCACCATGAGGGTGAATCCTCGCATTGAGCGAAGTTATGATCGATTGACCCTCTTTGAGGGACTTCGCCAGAGACCAAGGGAACCATGCTTCCCAATTTCCCTCTCCTCCAGCAGTTCGAATTCGACTGTTGGGCCGAAGACGATATCGAAAGATCGACTCTTGTGTTACCTTTCGAGCCGTGAATCCAAACGAGGTAACCCTCGTCCAAAACTCGGCATCCTCTGTCAACCAAACTCGAGATCGATACCCTCCAGATTCCCTCATTACTGCACGGCTCATCATCGCACAATACGGAATTTGATCCATATGTGCAATCTGGAAATACCAGTCGAATTGTGTAGGCCATTCAGATCGACCTTGAGGTTGACCATCATCAGAGATCAGATCGATACCACCATATGCTATTCGGAGTCCCTTGTCTTTGATCAGCTCCCCATGCAAAATCTCTAATCCCGTAGGGGTCAATTGATCGTCGGCGTCGAGGTAGAGAAGGAACTTTCCCTTGCTCACCTTGAACCCTCGATTCCGAGCCTGTGCTACTCCTTGATTAGTCTCTTGCTCCACAACCGAGAATCTCGAGTCGGTCTTGCACCACTCTTGGGCAATCTCGACCGAGTTGTCAGTCGAATGGTCATCGACAACAATACATTCGAAATTCTCGAATGTCTGACGTTGGACAGACTCGAGACAGGACCCTAAGTATCTCCCGAGATTGTAGCAGGGAACAATCACTGAAACATCAATCGATCTATCGTTCTCCTCTTCATACACCTCTCGATAGTAGTCAGCATATTCCGAAATTCGTGCTTCCCAGGTCCAATTCTCTTCGACGTCAGCCCTGGCAGACTCTCCAAGAGACTTCCTGTTGTCCCAAGTTTCACGGATAGTCTCTGCCAGACGACTATAGTCCCCAGGCTTTACTAAGTATCCTGTCTTGCCCTGTTTGACTATCTCCGAATTGCCACCCCAGTCCCAACCATAGACTGGTACACCCGACGCCATTGCTTCGAGGGTGCCGATCCCGAAGGTTTCCTTCGTAGTCGATAAGTAGGCTCCTGCACCCTGAATAATCTTCTTCATCTCGGGAAAGTTAGACTTCCCGATTACTCTTACATTCCGCGCAGTTTCACCGAACGTGGTAACAAATTGAATCTCGGGAAGATGTTCCGCTAGTTCGTTTACGTCCCAGGGATTCGAGACAGTATCCTGACGTGCCTTGTTCCAGAGTACATAACTTCGAGTACCTCCAGAAGGGGACCACTCCGAGGGGTCTACCCCATGGTAGATTACCCTCGGAGTAATCAACATCCCTCGGCACATATTCTCGGCAACCCATTTAGAGGGTGCAGTCCACCCAACAGCGACCCGAAGATTCGCTATAACCTCTCGATTATATTGAAAGAACTGATCGGGCCACAAATCTCCATTCCAATAGAGACCATGGCAGTGGGCCACGACGGGGCCAACGAGTTCCCTCGTTGGACTCCCGGCGTGGACTGCTGTAAGATCAGATTCGTCGGGATGATCAACAATCTCAATCCCGAACTGAGGTAGGTACCTCGCTTGTGCTTCTACGACCCTTCGGATCCCACCCTCGGCACGGTCAGGGTTGCGGTACTGGGGCGAGATGTAGAGCTTCAAAGACATAATCACCCTCCTATGCAGGAGTAGTCGGATTCCAGTCCGAGTAGAACTTCGGCGCCTGGCGATAGAACACACCACCGTCGGTGAAGTACGGTTGAGTGATCAGGGAGTCACGGGTATGCTCGATCGGCTGGTACTTCACGTTGGTAATCCGGCACGCTAAATGAGGCGTGAGGAGAATCAACCGAGGTTGGAACCTGCAGGTATGAATGATGCAGGTATTCTTGAAATCGTAATTCCAGAGGTACCGACCAGCGTCAGTCCAGAAGATATTCGAGAGCTTCCCGTCGGAGATACCTGGAGCGACACCCTTCGAGTAATCGAAGGTCTGCCAGAAGGTGACCGGCGTTCCACCCCGAACAGTCATCGGGATGATGTAGATATCCGAGGCATACTGACCAGGCTTGATGGTAGCATTATCAGTCGGTGTATCCTCGAAGATTGCATCGTCGAAGATGACCGGAACCTGCATACCATCGACCAAAAGGTACTGACCAACGCGCATGGCATCCCGGAACTGAAGATTGTACATGACGTCGACATTGTTATCGACGCCCGACGGAACCAAGCATCCCGAGGTCGAGTAGACACACGGCCAAACATTGGTCAGTTCGTAGAAGAGATTCTCGCGCATGACGATCGCCCAAACAGTCGAACCGAAGTTCATCCGGGACGCATTATGCTTCACCTGGCGGAGTGCATTGGTGACCACATGAACGATCGTGGGGTTCATTCCCGTATCGTTCGCCATCCGATATCCGAAATTGTAGATATAGGATGCGAGACTCGGGCAGGACTGGCCAGTCAGTGCATCGACTTTGGTCGTCCCGATCAAGATGTCGAGACCGGGGAACTCCATATACCCTCCACCAACAGTATTGTTGGCGGGATTTCCAGTATACAGAACCGAGCTGATCCACTCCTGAAGGGAGACACCTAATTCGATCATCCGTGCGACGATCTCACGACCCAACAGCATAGCCGTCTCAGATGGCATGTCGGGGAAGATCCCTCCCATTGCAGTCACCAGGGGATCATTGAGAATCTGAAGATCGAAGAACTCGGCACGATTGATCGACTGACCAATCCGAGTCAATTCTAGCTCGCGGGTCGACATAGACCAACGACCGAACTGAGCGGTCTGAACACAGGTCTTGATTGGTCCTGGGGTCGGCGAGTTATCGCAGACGTTGGTCGGGCGTGCTCCGGTACCAGCACGGAAACCCGTGATGTACCCAAACATGGGATTCATATCAGTCGAGGCAACTACGGGAATCTGGTCTGCGAATCCCATCGGCTGGACCCGCGTCGAGATCAGAGACCGTTCGAGGCCATACATCCCGAAGATGCCATTTGGGCCATGGTAGTAAGGGGTCGAAGGCGTCCCAGTCGGAGCATCCTTTTCTCCCATGATAGCTGATAATGCAGTCATCAGCTCAGAAGTATCGACAGTTTTCTTCATCTTACAAACTCCTCTTAGGAATTCCGAATAGGAGGAATCGCTTGCGCGACCCATGCGACAGAGGGATCAACTCCCACTTGACCAGGGAGTGTTGGGCCCCCTGACTCATCTCCCTCGACTTCTGTCTCAGGACTCTGAGAGGCCGATTTCCTCTGGAGACCTGCGACTACAGATGGTGCCAGCCGAGGAGTCATCAATTCAGCTAACCGATCGTCGTCACTCTTCTGAAGGGACTTCGTCCGAGTACTTAGGCTGTCGACTTGCGCCTCGAGAGCTTCGAAGTTGTCGGAGAGCTGTTTGACAGCATCGACGAGAGACCGAAGGATCGCCATCGTAGCCTCAGCAGGGTCTACTTCGGGATCACTGATAGGAGTCTCGACCGATGGCGACTCTGCAGTGATGTCTTCACCCTTCGATTCCTCGATTGGGGCCTCGACGTCTGCTGCAGGTGGTTCTGGGATAGATACCGGAGGTCCCTGATCAGACTCGGAGTCTTTGAACTCAATCCCCAGTTCCATCAAGGACTTAGCTCGGGACTCAGTGTCTCTCTCGAGTTCACCAACTTTCTCTTCTCCCAAAACTTTAGCAATATACGACCGCTTAATTGGATTGAACGCCATTAGTTCAACCTCCTTCTGAAGAGTTCTCAGATCCGTCCAAGGATTCGCTGCCCAATCTCGAGGGAGATCAGAGACTTCGTATGATCGATACTTCACGATTGACCCAGAGGAGATATCCTTCAACCCGAAGAATCCATGAGACATCCCAACTGGACCTGGTGCATTTTTCAGGCCTTCCGCTTCCTCTGGGGTTAGTGGGCCCATCATCATCAGGAACCCATTGGAGAAGTCCCACCAAGTGGCACGACTTTTTCGTGCAGACCCCAGTTCATGCCAGCACCAAAATTCTGGGGCTTGATCTGGATTCTGGTCGAGCCAATCGACGTACTCTTTATGGGCCTCAGAGGCGATGATCTCACCTCCATGTAGGGGGTCTGACCGACGGTCTCGATCCCTCCACATATTCGAAACCCACCCGAACCAGTAGTCTTGACCATCGAGTCCCTTCAGAGTAGCAATCCCACTCGTGGCCTCCTCAGTCGGAGGAGTTCCTAAAAGGGATCGGATTAGACTCTTAGCCCGATCTAGAAACCCTTCAGTATTCTTCATAGTTCTCTCCTTTATTTCTTCCATTTGCTCATCAGTGCATCAGCCTTCTCCATCGCAGCTCTCATTGCAGGCGGCATATGACTGTACTTACTAGGAGCTGACACGAAGGTATCGATATACCTCTGCAAGATTGGAGCCATTACTGGTTGTGCTTCCTTCGCTATTACTAGTTCGAAGAACCGAGGCGTAATCCCAGGGTTGTGAACAAGACGTGCATACTTGGTAGGAGGTACGTACCATGAAGCCCAGTTCGTCAACTTCATTGGACGTGTTCTAGCATTCCAATGAGGTTGAAACTTGAGTAACTTCGACCCACCTACAATCAAATGAGGTGGTGTACCTCCAGAAACCCACTTGTAGATTTGTGCATTTGGCCCCGAAGGGTACACCCATACTCCGAACTGTTCACCCCCCTGAATAGTTGCTCTAAGTTTGAAGTCAGGTCTATGCTTCCAACCATCGGTCAATTTCTGATATCGATTCTGAATTTCGTCCTTCGCGAATTGACGGAGCCCTTCGTCAGTAAGCCACTTCGAGAGATGACTCAGTGTTGGGATCTTTGTTCGATCCCCTACGGGAAGGAGATTGATTCGAACTCCCTTCGTACCACGTGCCATTACGAACCTCCTGGACCTGTAAGAAGACCTCTCTCGTTCCCAGAGACCTCTCGGAGTATGCACCCGCAGTTAACTCCCTTACAACCTAGTTGATGACTTCCGGGAATTGCACCCATGAGTGCCCAAGTTCTATAGGGATGAACCTGACCATGGTACCGTCTGCAATCGTCGCAGTGTTCCTGTGTTCTTCCCAGAACCCATTCCCTCATATCCGTAGCTCCAGCGAGTGCGACCCCGAGTCGGTAAAAATAGTTCAGCCTCGAAACATACAGATCTCCCCGATCAAGAGCACGTGTCAAACCTCCTTGGGAATTATAGAGACCCCGAAGAATATCAGACCCAAATTTTAGGAGGGACTTGAACTCGACTGACAGATCTCGGTTGAAGGCAGACCAATCAGAGCTCGAAATCCCTACGAGACCACCATCTCGTGTGCCTCTCTCGAAGGCCACCCAAAATAATCTCTCGATCAACCGCCAGGAATCCCCAATAAAAACTTCGGGAGAGAAATACCCTTTCAGAACGCCTCGAATCAACTGACGAAAGTCTCCTCGAAAATTCCTGGAGATCCTCGAGAGTGTCGAATCTCCTCGAGCTTTCTCCTGAAGGTCCCAAAGGACTCCCGACGCAGATTCTAAGAGAGTCTCGAATTCGTTCATAGGAGATCCGATGCTAAGAGGTAGAGAAGAACGACCTCATCGTCGTCTTCGTCTCGAGTATACCGTCGACGATTCGGAGATGGAGGTGCAACCGAGACTACTTCGAAATACTGAGGGATATGAACTTTCGGTTGAGGTCGTAACCACTTTGGTAAGTCTCCGTAGGTTCGATGATACATCACCCCAGGGCCGAGTATCACTGGGGGAATAACCGTACCCCCGAGACCCATGATGTGGATCTCCTCAGTAACTGCTACTCCATCAGACACACTTATTGGCAGAATCCCTGCGGTGACGATCAACAGAGATACAGCCTCACCGATACCGATCGAATCAGATACAGATGTTCGAAGAGTACCCTCAACAACCCCAACAGTCTCTCCAACCGAGACTGATTCGACAACGTTTACGTAGAGTGACCCTACTGCAGGGAGGAGTACTGAAGACGACTCTCCAACCGTCACTCCCTCGACTACGTCAGTCCGAAGATCACTCAGACGAGACGAAACAACCTCGCCTACCCCGACACTCTGAGTAGCACTTACGAGAGGAGGTGATTCGAGTACAGTAGGAACCTCACCAACGGTGACTCCCTGAGTAACCGACGAAGAGAGACCGAGAGGACCAACAGTAACAACTTCGCCTAATGTCGTCGACTCGACCGAACTAGCACGAAGGGATGAAGCCTGCTGGAGGCTGACAGACTCCCCGATCGAGACACCATCGGAGACGTTTACGTAGTATACCCCGATCGCAACAATCTGGGCAACTGACTCTTCTCCAACAGTAACTGGCTGTATTGCGAGGACTGAGAGCGACCCTATAGAGGACTGAACACTCTCACCGGTCGTAATATTCTCGACACTCAAGACACTCTCAGATCCCATTCGGGAGTCTAAGGTCTCTTCAACAACTACCGATTCAGTTCTCCCTACAAGAAGGTTCCCACTAATCTGAACTGATCTCGATTCTCCCGTCGAGATAGCATCTAAGACAGATGCTACTAGGGATCCTTCGAGACGAGACGAGACTACCTCGCCAACTGTACTCGCATCTATAACATTGACTGTTTGTGGAGGGAGAGCTCCCATCGAAGCACTCGCACTCTCACCAACCGTTACTCCCTCTGATAAGCTGACCCTCAGACTCAGTAATTCGACGTCTCGCTCTGTCTCACCAACCGTCACCCCTTGGGTAACGGATACTCCTAAGGGGAGCGTCTGTAGAGTAGCTACCTCTCCAACTGTTACTGCTTGGACCGCGCTTACTTCGACCCTCAGCAGGAGCTTCGTCTCTTCACCAACGATTGCCGCCTCAGTAGCATTTGCAGTCAGATTCGTCGCGAGCTGTACCGCAGTCGATTCTCCGGCCGTTATTGTATCAACTACAGAAGGGGTGGGTCCCGTAGCCCCACCAGTGATCTGAACTGCAACTTCTTCACCGCAAGTGACGTTCTCTACTTTATAGGGTTGATAGCGAACATAGCTTAGAACTGCACGTCCGATTGCTCCGGCGCCACCAAGACGGTCCGTGCTAGTTGTCGTATAGCCCGAACTCCCACCACCACCGGCGGTATTACCAGCAGTGCCAGCCCCAACGCTTGAACGCCCAGTCGCACCATTGCCACCGTTGAGAGTTGTACCCGATCCCGCAGTATTGCCTGATGCGTTACCGCCTGCACCAGTTGACCCTGCACCACCACCGCCAGCGCCACCAGTCGTACCTGTACCACCAGCAGAACCATTACCACCAGCATACGGAGTTGGGGATTGCCCAGTACTCCCAGCGGTCGTACCTGTACCAGCTGCAGCACCATTCTGGTATGCCTGCCCACCGGGACCACCAGCTGCGACTGCTAGTGTACCACCAAAAGATGAAGGGTTCCCAGCAGCGCCATCTCCAGAGGAAGTAGCAGTTAACGCAGCAACAACTGTTGTATAAGTGGTGCCGGCTGTAAGCGCTAATTTACTCTTAACATAGGCTCCACCCGCTCCACCACCACCTCGACTTGCAGTATTAGTCGTTGTGCCACCACCAGCACCACCACCGCCCCATAACTCGACGATGACTTCGGTTATACCGAAGTTTGGAGTCCAGTTGTTCGATCCTGCCGTGTCGTATACCGTCTGGGTGTAGACGCCTGCGTAAACGTCTACATTCTCGCCAACACTTACTGACTCTGTAACACTGACATCTAAAACAAAACCACCAATTCGTTCAACATTGACAGACTCACCAACAGTAACAGATTCCGTAACAGACGGAGAAAAGCCTACACTACTTACCCACGGGATGACAATTGGAGACGAACCCCAAGAGACAGGAGGTTCATCTACATTAGAAAGGGTCCCAACAGAAGATAAGTCTCTCCCATTTCCCGAGTAATCTGTAAGCCTATCGGAAGAAGATAAAATGGGATGCCAAGCGTAAAGGTTAGCCGTTCTCTTTGGGGCAATCGATCCGGCTTCTTGTAAAATTTCGTCAGCCGAGAGATTGGTATCCCAGATTTTTACTGCGAATATTCGCGCTTGCGCCTGGGTACCACCACCAACAAAGTCCTTCCCCCATCCGTATCCAGGATTCGGTCCAGTTCTCGTCCCGATGTTATATGTGTTAGTAGTCTCTGAGGTACCGTTGACATACAATACCTGAGCTGTTGCGCTACTTCGAATTAGCCCAATGTGATACCATGTATTCGTCGAGAAAGAACTCGACGAATAGAAGTCTGATCCGCTGTCGGTATATAGGCTAAGTCTGTTATTCGGACCAGACTGTTGATATATCTGAAGATGATCACCAACACTACCATTATCGCTGAATATGAAAAGGTCTCGCCAAGTACTGTCGAAAAGCTCGATATATGCCCAAAAGGATACTGTGTATGCGTTTGGCGCAAACACCGAACCTCTTAATATGCAGTCGGCTTCAGTAACTAGGCGAATAGCCATTTATGCACCGTCGCGAATTTCAACTTCCAGAACGTAGCAATCCCCAGTAGCAGTATCGTTCCCATCCGCAACGTCTCTCGCTAGTGAGATCCGCAAATAGTCTGCGGCAGCAGCGGAATCCAGATTAGAAAGCGTGATGCTCAATTGCTCCATGTAGCCAGCAGTACCTGGTACCGCACTATCGTTCCCACCGTTGACAGTATCAAATGAACTTGTGTTGTCCAAGTCCAATGCATCTCCGGTTGTGACTGCTTCAATCGCCACATCAAAGGCCACCCCGCCAGACACAGCCGAGGCCATCATGTAGGAGATCACCGCTGCAACCGTTCCCGTCCAACCCTGAGGGACAATGACAGTCCAATAACACGTTTCTGAAGTCGCAGCGTCAAAGCCCAAGACAGGCCGCGTGTTGACTTTGTTCAGCTGCGGGAAATTCGTTGCTGGAAATTCCGCTGCTTGAGGAGTGAGAATAAATCTTGTTGCCATATCAAACTCCCATCAAGAACCGCTTAGCAACAACGTACGTCAACAGACGTGCTTTCTGCGATGTTGTCAAGCCATTTCGAGCTGCAAGCGGAAGAGCTGCGTTAAATGCTGCTTGATTCGCGTCGACCCAATCGTCGGTTGCATTGACAGCAGCACGCAAATCGATCTTATTGATTGCGCACACCTCTCGGATATTCGAGATATCTCTCATATCCTCCGCCCAAACACTCACACGATCGGATTCGCTCAGAACTGCCATATCAACCTACTTTCTCGCCAGCTTTTACGCCGTCGGCTACACTGATACCTAAGGGTGGAGGAGCTTCTTCCTTCTCTGGCTTCTCTTCCTTCTCCTGCTGACAGCAAGCCCTGGCCCCGTCGCTCACGCTGATACCCAGCGTGGGCGGAGTTTCGGTTTTTTCCTTTATACCCATGCGCTTAATCATAAAAACAGGCTCCCCGCAGTATGGGCATGCATTCGACGCATACATCAGCCTTTCATCCGCATCGAGATGAGTCGTAAATCCCTCGCCGCACTTCGGACAAACAAGTTCGTATTTCATTTTGACTTCCTTACCGGCATCTGCGCCGGAAACCGGTTCCCATCCGGGTTGATATGCCACGAGAAGATGTTTGTATCTACGATGAACGGATACCGCGGGTCGGGCAGCGCATCCACGTACTCGCCCCAGCCCGCCTTGCGCAGATAGTCGCCCTTGATCACCCGGCTGCACCATTCTAGATCGCTAGTCCCACTCTGTGTGTTCCAAGCCATCGTCTCTGGGTCGTACCAATTCTTTCTTGGCGTTTCGAACACTCGACGCGTATCCTGGCCACGCAACGTGTAGGGTTCGCTCTCATCCCACATCGCTCTGAGCACACCTACATGAATCAGCAAGAATCCAGTCGGGACACCATCCGCATAAACCCTGTCACCCATCTCCCAATTCGTGAAGGCCCCGGTCCCTCGCCCCCGAAAGATTAGAGGTTCTGACGGTTCCGACCTGGTGTAGTACAGTCCACTCACAACCGGGGCTTTGGCTGTCGTCATGTACTCGTTCAGACGGATCAGAGCATCTGGTAGGGGGACGTTATCATGCTCGTAGAGTAGCAGCCATTGAAAGTCTTTCTCAATCGCATACTTCACAATCAGATTCTGTGCGTCATCCACCTGGTAGCGATAGGGCATGTACCCGTTCATGTACTCGTACATTTGGACCCACGACCAATTGACCGGGATCACCTGGCCCGTCCGAGCTTGGAGCCACTCAATTCGCACCAGCCCCGTCACCGCAGTCCCCACCATAAGGCGGTTGACGTAACCAGGATCGTTCGAATCGTTCACAATGGTTCTATATTCGAGCGCCGGTTTATCTAACATAGACCACCTGCCCATTGTATACAGCCGGTTGCCCCGAGCCTACCACGGACTGCGTCGATACACAAATTGACGGAAACACTTGATAAAACGTGGTCAGATGGACTCCACTCGATACCTCCGCCGGGCGAAACACGCGAACATTGTCACCAAGACTGTAAGAACAGCCACAATACCCGCAGTACGGGATTTTCGTATCGATAGGTCCACCACATCGATCACAAACCAGACCTTTAGCCTTCGGTTCCATCTTGGAGCTCCCTCTTCGTCATAACTACTTCGATATTGCCACTCGGGTCCCAGTTCACGAACAGTACCTGCCAAGGCTTAGGTCGATAAAACTGGTAGAATGGGTGATTGGGGTCAAAGTAGACCCAGGTCACTTCACACAATGGGGCAGCATGAGTCGGGTCTTGCAAGAAGCCCAAACTATGCCCATGGGGTGCAGCAATCATAAACTCACCCCCTGGTTTCATAATGCGCCACACTTCATCCATAAACGTGATGAAAGGATTCCATGTGTGCATCAGCCCATCTGCTGAATCGAAATAGATTTGGACCTTCGGGATATGCTCCAAAAAGTGTGATGCCATTGCCCGAAAAACACAGGCATCTGGTAGAGGCCACGGAAATTGAAACAGATCATGCACGATATCCACACCTGGGAGGGATTGAAGATCTATCCCTATAAATCCTGCCTGTTTGTTTGCACCACAGGCAATATCTAGTTGGATCCCAGACGCAGAAGTCAGTAGGTTATCGATCGATGTTTCCATGGTTATGCAAATGTGACCCGGTACGTGCAGTTGACCGTTTGGTTGGTCGCGCACGATGAGCTTGCGAACGTGTTGCCGCTGAACAGCGTCCCCGCGTTGCTCGAATTCACCAGTCCGATGTTCGAGATGTTCTGCGTGTTGGTCACGAAGCTGCTGGTCGAATCGAACGTTGCAATAAACTGAACGCTCGTCGAACCACTAGATGCAGCTGTAACAGCTGCACGCCGTACAACCTCACCACCCAGCGTGGTGTCAGTCGCGTTCGGAGTTCCACCAGATCCTAACGCCATATAGCTGACTTGGATCGACCCCGCGATCGCTCCGAGCAAATACGCCAGGTAGTACCGGAATCCCGCGTTTGTGATCAGGTTCTCTTTCTCTCCCGAATCTCCTGCGACGCTCCCATCCGGATTGACTAACTGTACGCGATAGAATCCGCGTATCTTGATACCCTCAACTTGATCGCTCATCGTCTTACTCCTTTTCAACCTTGATGACTTCGACATACTGTTTATCGCCAATGGATACACAGACAAATCCATTGACCGCAATCCGTGCCCACACCTGATTTGGTGAGACTGCAACCCGTTCCAGGATCTTGTAGGTCTGACCAGCCTTCAACGTCGTAATGACCGCGGCCGAGTCTACCTGCGGCTTACTTCGAATATACCGATATAGAGGCGGGATCTTGACATATTCCTCATAAACCACCGGGGGGATGTCAGGATCAGGGATCGGCGCGCCACTCATACAGAACGCGCGGAGTTCCGCCCTGGTCCCCGGCCAAATGTTCAAATCGAGCGCATTGATCCCCGGCCATTTGGGATACCCGCCTTTGGGGTAATCACCGTAGAATTGCCAGAAGGCATATTTCGGCCATGCCTGGGTTAGATCAAAGCTCGCACCCTTCATCGGGAAAGTTCCGTTCGTGATCGGTTCGGGCACGTTGTTCCATGCCGCCACCCATAACGGACAATTGAACAGGTCGGCATACTTCGCAATGCCCAACCCGTGAAATAACACATCCTTCGCGAAATACGCGCCGGTGTAAATGACTGGCAGCCTGCCCATTTTTGCTTTCAACCATGCGATTGCAGGCATCACAGTATGATCTAGATAATAGATCGGGTCAGGTATCGGTCGTGTCAACCGCACCCCGTTACTCATGAATGCCTCGTATTCGAGGTCCAACGCCGGGGGTAATTGAAACTCCACCCCGCCTGCACTGATCAGGCTCCACATATTTTGCACTTGCGCGGCTCCGCCTCCGCCATACGTGTAAGTCATAAACTGGTACGCGCCTAGCAGAGTTACTCCGCCGACGGCCTGAATGTGCTTCAACTGCTCGAAAAACTGGCGGTACTTTTCATCATCAAAATTTCCGATGCCGGCACGCATGTAGCCAAACTCTAGCTTTTTAGGCCCGTCGTTGATAAACGCATTTGCGTCCGTAATCGTCTCCCATGCACTGATATCAAATCCGTAAATCATTAGCTACTCCTCGTCAATTCCCAAGAACTCCCCTTCGTCATTCCTAACGATCTTGACGTGACGAACTCCCTCGTCTACATCTTCGATCTCAGCAGATTCGATCTGACCATTAGAATTCCGACGTACAGTAATCTTTCGTCTCTTCTTCTTCGATTTCTGGCCTAACTCTAAGATATGACGAGACTTCTGGATCTCGAGGCTCAGCTGTGCAATCTCGTCGGCACTTACTTCTTTCGACCCAGGAGCAGTCCGAGTCCCAGGAGCTGTCGAGGGCGTCTTCTGATTCTCCGGCTTGATTCTAGAAGAGACTACGGACTCAGGCCCTGGGAGAACCTTATCGGGCTTCTTCAGTGAACCACCACCCGTTACCGATTCCTCGTCAAACACCGTAGTATCCGAGAGTGCAATATTGGGAGTGACGTCCGTCTCCCCAATCTTATCCATCAATGTGGATGGGATATCTCCTTCGTCGGCTGCGATCTGACGAGACATCTCGGGAGTAATTTCCCTCGACTGAATCATGATCTGGCGACGTTGTGCACGCTTCAGCTTCAAATCTGCCAACGACATCTCTGTTCGGAGATCTTGATCCTCGAACTTGAAGGAACACGTCCTGGGCATTACCCCATGGTAGTTCAGCTTATGCTCTAAGATCTTCATGAATAGGGCAGGGCCCTTCCCATGAGACTTGAGATGTAACATTTCGGATTGCTGGCCAGACCCTAGACCCCCCGAAGGAAGAGGAGCTATGTCTTGGTAATCTCGGCCGATTCCCAAGGCTACCTGCGCTATATACCACTTCATCTCCGAATCGAGATCGAAGCCGTCCGGCAGGCTAGCCAAGGGAATCTCCACGTGGGACACGGGTTTCGACGGATCAAGAGAGGCAATGATCGTCGGAACCATGTACCTACGCAGACCCATGTTCGAGGCCTCTGCTTGATCGAGAGCAAGAGCATCCTTGATCTCTTGACGAGCAGGACCACCTACGATGTGAACTGCTCTCTGCCATCGTCCCGAAACCTTCTCGCCTCGGTAGACAGCTATGTCCCGAAGAATCTGGGAGGCTCTAAGGACTCTCGTCACAGCACAGTACTGAACATTTCGCATAGACTGAATTGGAGATGGGAGTTCCTCGATAGGGATCACTTGCCACCATCCCAAACGATGGGGCTTCCCATCCCGATCGTAATGAATGATCGGATACTCGGGGTTCCCAGTCCGAACACACGACCCCGAATCGAGATGGGATAATCCCAAAATGGGGGATCTTGCGTCTCTGAGGTCATCGTGGATGATCTCGATGAAGGCCCCATTGTCCTGAGTCATCAGATCTAGGGTAACTTTCGTGATCAGGGAGACCCATCCTCGGCCGAAGTCGGATTGATGAAGGAGTTCGTGAACTTGACGAACAGTCTTCTCGGGCCCATCTACTCGCCAGTTGAAAGCCGACTGGGAAGCTGCAACCCCGTAGAGTGCCCCAGCTAGGGTAGATTCCCCCGGCCAGAACTCTCGAAGCTGGATATCCCTCTTTTTGACGTCTTTCCCCCAGGGAACGATCAGATCGGCGTTCTGTGCGATGATCAGTGTAATCGACTCAGATCCACCGGGGGCGACTGAGAGGGAGTCAGTAACCTTCTCGAACGTCTGAACCGACTGCTTCACTACGGGAGTGAAATCCGGAACAGGCCGAGGGACTACTGTTGGGATAATCCCACCATTTGACGGAGGTGCTGTCATACTAGCCCCCTATACGTTTCTTCAGCGTGATCCACAAATTTCGTGCAGCACCTTGATTGACATCGGCTGCAGAGCCTGTATTCAGGGAGATCAACCGGAACCAAGGGAACGACATCACATCGATCGCATTGGTGCTGAAGGACCGAGCAAAAGCAGCACCTGTCGGGAGAGACGTCAGCCGGAGGTTCGCACCCGAGATCGTAGTCAGGAGAACCCAAGTAGACCGATCTGGAGAGACTTCGACTCCAATATCGGCAGCCGTCCAAGACGACCCATTCAAGATCACCCCGATTGACGACCAACCAGCATTTTCGAGGGGCTCTGTTCGTGCAGCCCCATTAGGTATGAAAGCATCGATGACCCTAGTAAGACCACCGAATGAATCGACAACTGGATCAGTCATATCGATATCTCCTCATAAATTCAAATCGAGGCATCTATGGATAGCCATAGAGGCTGCAACTGCGAGGTCCACCTTCAGAAGAGCAGATCTCTTTACGATCCGAAGCTTCCGAGAGGAAGTATCGGCTTCCCGATCGGCGTTCAGAACATGCTCCCGAAGATCTTGGTTACCATCGTGGGATAGCCTCTTCTGGACGACAACATCGTAAAACTGCTTATCGGCCGTAAGACGATCTCCACCCTGGTTGAAAGGCTCGCACCAAGACACCCCATCCCTCTTCAACCTCTCAGACATATCGTAGAGCTGGTAGGGATCGAAAGATACCTGAACTACGTTGAACTTCTTGCAAAGATCCCTAACAAAGAGCTCCGGGCCTGGATCTTCCGTAGTTCCCAAGAAATTGATCTTCCCACCTACGGGGGTCCATTTCTTGACGATCCGGATCGACGGATCCCCGAATCTTTGAGGATGGCGAGTAACGCCCACCAACCCAAATGAGTCGCCCGTTGTAGCAGCATCGAGAGCAATGACCATAGGCTCGCGTTCGCCAAGGGGTGGGAGGTTCTCCCGGATTGCATCCCACCATACAGCTGGTATGAAAGCTTCGTGAGGGCTGATCCACTGATTCTGGTGGATTCGGCTGAATTCGGATGGATCGAGGATTGAGGCTTCTGATTCATAATACTCTGAAGATTGCCAGGGGCACCGAGGAGTCGTATTCCACAGAACCAACATTCGGTTGTTTCGGTACAATTCGAGGTCGTCCCAGATCCTCTTCCCCTGACGAACGCCGTTATCATATAGCTGTTCGAGGAGAAGAGACTCTCCCGAGTACCCAGCGTATGTTTCGATCCATCGGAATGACTTCCCGAACTTAGCCGGAGGTAGCGTCATCTCCGTCCACATCCTTCGTTGGGCATCCTGATGAGCGCCCCAGAGCTCCGAGAATACGACCATATCCGCATTGGACCCCGCCTCACCCGAAGGATCGATAGGGACCGATAGAATCTGGGCCTTGTTGGGAAGAAGGATGGAGTACCCTCGAATCCTGCATTCCTCCTTCATTCGGGGATGGAGCTCGATGGCTCTCCGGATGTAGAAGCCTACACGGCTATCCGCCTGGTCGAGGTCATTAGCAACGAGGATAATCTGGCCCCACTCTGTATGATACGCCGTATAGAGAGCAACCGCAGCCGCAATTGTGCTCTTGATGGACTTTTTGATATCGGACCAGACGATGGTACTGTAATTGAATCTCTCTGTGATGGGATCGCGATACAGGGCTTCCCTGATCACCTTCTGATGATAATCCATCAGAATTAGAGGCCCCCTAAGTTCAGGTACGTAGAAGAACTTCTGGATCCATTCGACCGGCTCCATCGGAGTTCTCGGATCCTCCATCGAAATCTGTGGGTCCAGAGACTCCGCTAACTGATCGAGAAGCCAATTGTCTAATCTCGTTGGCGATCCTGCTGAGGGTTTGGCCATCCTTTACGTTCCTCTTGATGACGTCTAAAATCGAAGCAAGGAGGACCATAGCACGTTCAGACGAGATCATTTGATTCATCTCGACTAGACGTTTCCTCTCCGTCTCCGCCACTCGACGTCTTCCCTCTACGACTGTATAGATCTCAGCCCAACCTTTCTCGGCTTCGACCCCTTTCTTGATTAAATCACGAATCCCGGCGATTTCGTTCCCGATCTGAACTTGATCGTTCGCCATGTAGGAATCTTCGAGAGAATCGAGTTCGATAGACAAAGACCCCCAGAGGTCTACAGTCTGCTTATCTCGAATTTTCTCGAGGATATCCCCGATTCGTGCATCCAGAAGCGCTAACTCGTCCCGAAGAGATAAGAGATCGATATCCGCACGAGCATCCTCGTACTTAGCGACCAACTTGTCCGGGAGGTAGATCGAGTACTTCCCCGACTTGAAATTGGGATGAGCGATCCCTTTCAGATTCAAACCCCCATGGTACCTACAATACTGAGACTCCAGGATGGCTGAAGCTCTGCATTGGAGTCCATCGTCTTTGATGTGAATACATTGGGGCATGAGTTGCTCGGGGGAACACAGGTAGGGTAGGTACACATATATTATAAGACCTTCTATTCAAGATATCAATCCCCAGCTTTCCTCGTATCCACCACAATTTGGTGGATGACCCCAATGCCAACCGCGCACAGTTAGTTAGGTTAGTTAGTTATATATATATAACTAACTAACCTAACTAACTATCTGCGCGTTTTAGGGCATGACCTAAGTAACTTAGGTTATTTAGGTTAGTTAGTTAGGAGGGGCTAACTAACTGGAGAAGAATGGAGTTGTTGTGGGTGAGGTGGGAGATAGTTATTTAGGTTAGTTAGGCATAGTTAGTTAGCGGTAGACAAAATAACTTATGAGTGAGAAAGGCCAGGGAACTTTCGTTCTTCGGGGACGAAGTTGGAGGGTTATATAATAACTGAAGTGCGGGTTCAGGACGTATGGGTTGTGTGACAACGCTTATCCGGCGCATCGCCAGGGCAAATCTACCTATACCCCCCTCCAAAACCGGTACATCTAGGGGTGTGCGTCTCCTAAAACCGGAACATCTGGGGGTTTTATTACCTCCAAAAATCCCTTATAATTAGCCATAGGAGAAAAAAAAAAGCAACCCCAATTTCCACCAGCACTTTACCAACCAAAAACCTCGAAAATCTAGGGCCTCCGCAAGCCGGGATCGCCGTAAAACCTAGAGGTGAGTAGCGAATATCCACCGAGAATCGCCATAGCGAAACTAGCCGGTTTGCGACCCCCCGTAATTTGGAGCGAAAAGCAAGGGAATAGCCGGTCGGACACGCCAGGGATTACCACGGGGACTTCTCGCCCCCGATAAAGGGGGGCGGAAGAATTTTGCTTTCGAGCTTTGCGGTTCGAAGGCAAACTTCTTCCAGAATTCGCTGGAAGCATTTCAAAGGAGACTCAAATGTCCCGCAATCGCAAGCCCGTTTCCGCCCAGGTCCTCGAGACCACCATCGTTTCCGACGCTGTTGAGACCGTTGCCGAAGTTGCTCCGGTTGAGATCGTTGTCGAAGTTGCTCCGGTTGAGACCTCCGAGGTTGAGCCCGAAGAAGTTCCTGCCCCGGTTGCGCCGGTGGAGACCTTCGTCCAGGTTGGTTCGATCGTTCGCTCCAAGAAGGGCGATTACGACTACGCGGTCCTGGCCATCTCCGAGAAGGGGATCAAACTGAGCTGGGTTGGCCCCGAGAAGCCCGCCTACAAGTACTACCGCGAAGTTAGCGCCAAGGCCCTCGTCGCCGGTTACCTCCTGGTCGACGCCGTGACCGCTTCGACCTACAAAGCCCAGGACGAGAAATGGGCCGGGCAATCGACCTATCTCGCCCACCGCGCCGCCAAGGTTGCAGCCAAGATCGTTGCGACCATCCCCGTAGAAGCCTAATCAAGGATCGAGAGAGACGGATCGAGGGGGGTCCGTCTCTCCTCTGCGAAACGACCGAATTACCTATTCGATCGCTCCTCAGGGGTCACATCGTCGACTCCAACACAACCTTCGTCGAAAGGAAAACCCATGTTCCACTTCCTCAAATCCTTCGTTCTGATCGCCGCTTGCATCTACGCAGGCTTCACAATTGGTTTGCCCTTTGGGATCTGCCCCGCCTTGGGTGGATCGATCTTTGGGCTGGCCTTAGGCTGTGCTTTGTTCCGCTAGGAGTAGAAGAATGAAAAAGCAAATCGTATCGTCTGACGAGGTTGAGGGCCGTGTCCTCGTAAAGCTTTCAGGCTACCTCTACCGTCTAAACGTTCGTGAGTTCGAACGCTGTGATTTCTATCGAGCTTCCGAACGCACCTACCGCCACGGAGTCGTTCCCCAGGGGGGTTGGCTCAGGGCTAAGGTAATCGTCTATCATCAAGAGGATACCTCCTTCCAAACGTTCCACTTCTGGTACAACGATATCACCGAGAAGTGGTTTTACCTCGGATGCAAGTTCCCTAGGCCGAATGCTGGCCTTTGGGGACCTCCCGATTCTTCACTCTAGACCCCAGCCGACCGCTTCGGATTCGAAAGGATCAGAGGCGGAGGGGTGTGATCTAGCTACACCAAAATCTTTTGAAGGAGTGAGTATGATTATTCACATGCAACCGCCTCCCCCACCTCCTAGTGAGTGTGGGGACCCCCAGGGATGCTTTCGGGTGTTCCTGCCCATCGTGATGAGGTCACCGGCCCCAATGATCGACCCAGAGATCAACGATGAGATCTTCTGCACCACGGTCCAGCCGATCGTTTGCGAGCCTTTCAAGGCCGTGAATGAATTCGTCTTTGAGACCAATGATGAGGGCCTGTTCAACCTCTACGCTACCCAAGGACGGAACTTCATTACGATCCAAGGTCATCAGTTCATGGTCTCCAACACCGGGACCTCGAACAATCTCGGAATCGCTGATGATTTCGACCTGATGCTGATCATGTTCGATCATCACCTCGGAGCTGGTTGGTTCTGGTTCTTAGGTCTTGAGTTGATCCACTAGGAGAACAATGGACGAAACACTAGCCAAGATGGATGCTGATGGCCAAGCTGCTATCGAAGAGCTAAGGCCTCTGGTGGGCAAGATGTCCGCCGACCAACGTGAGGGATTCATGATCCTTCTCAATTGGATCACCAGGTGGTACCTCAAAGCGGGGTACAAGCGCCTGATGCATCACCTGTTCAACGAATTCAAGTAGGAGAAGCACCGATGGCACCGACCTACACAATCGCATTAGGTTGCCAGCCTGGATCTCCCAGGCCTGGGGACCTACTTCCTGGAGTCCTCGAAGGGACCGGGGTAACCATTGATCCAACCAACACGATTCTTCGATTCTTCGGGGATTGGGAATGGGCCGTTCCTGAAGATCAGACACAGACCTACGAACGCGCTCGGGAGACGATCCAGCAACGGATCAAGGCCCTCTACGAGTCCGGATTGGTCCGGTGGGGGTCGTGGTAATTGGAATTCTTGTTCTAGCCGTGATCCTCTGGTTGATCAAGTAGAACGTTAGCCGATTGGCCCCGAAGGACGAAAGGAGCTTTCGGGGCCAAGGGGGTGCCGTTCTGCACCAAAATCTTTTGATAGGAGGTCCGAGATGGGAGCATATGCTCAACACCTGCATAAGGTACTCACCAAGTACCGACCTCAGGAGACCGAAGATGTCCAAGGTTTCCTCGAGGATATCCGCAAATTGGTCGTGTTGGCCAAGGATGAGTTCCGAAACGACCAGAAGAGAGGGAACTTCACGGACAAGACCGGGGACGAGTTCCTCCGGAATTGCAAAATGTCCCTTGCCATCCCTCGCAGCTACTCCGAAGGGAAGTTCGAATGAAGGGTACCTCGTATTTGCGTTTGGAGATTGCTATCCCCGAAGATACGAATCGTCAGGGGCTCTCGGCAGTCGAGTTCTACCCAGCCTATGGGGCCTTCATGAGGAAGTTCTCTGAAGCCTTCCCCGAAGTGAAGATCGTGGACTTCGAGCTCTATTACGAAGAAGGTGATCCGACTCCCCGGGTCTTAACGATAGGCGATATCCTCGACCTGAAAGACCACGATGAGTATGAGCCTGATCCTGCTGATGCTCTTGAGCTGACTGAGGTAGATCATTCTGGTCGAGACCAGAATACGAACCTGAAGCCTGATC
>Ga0315273_10001483_pt1 | contig 26802 bp, 29 predicted proteins | sample YL17G02_0_MG_FD_205753 | JGI IMG/M metagenome (GOLD analysis project Ga0315273, IMG submission 205753) | Sediment microbial communities from Yellowstone Lake, YNP, Wyoming, USA - YL17G02_0 | ecosystem: Environmental > Aquatic > Freshwater > Lake > Sediment | place: USA: Wyoming | collected... | reverse complement strand
ATTCGCCTGCAAGATGAATAACACTCCGGTAGAGTTCGACAAGGGGAACGATTTCGACCGCGAGGCGCTCGACCATATCCAGCTGAACGACGACACAGTGCTGGCCGATTACATGACCAATTACCGCGAACTGCTGAAGCAGGATCTGGAACAAGTCACCCAAATTGAAGTTTCTCGCTAGCCAGTGAATCCCGAGACCATGAATCACCCGACAAAGAAAAAGAACCGGATGCAGCTGCTGGAAGAAGGGCTTCCCCAGTTCGAGCAGTTTATCGAAAGCCGCGAGACGTACATCAAGGCGCTCGAAACAACCATCGATATTCTGCGGCAGGAAAACGTCCAGTATACCCAGAACAACCTGGCAATCCGCAGTTCGATTGACGAACTGGTTGCAACGCAGCGGCTCTCGAATATTATCAGCACAGCCACAGAACCCGAGCTTATCGTCAGGGCCCTGATCGAATTGACCCGGCAGGTGATCCCGGTGCTGGAGTCGAACATCTTCCTGTTCCAGTCGACCTCCAGCAAGATTATCCCCCTGTCATCAAAGGGCTCGCCGCGCTTGCAGGTGGAGACGGAACACCAGCTTGAGTCCGGGATTGTGGATTGGGTGATTGCGGAGAAGAAAACCGTGATCATTCCCGATCTGGAACACATGCTTGCCACCACCAGCGCGCGCAACTTTGTGATCGTGCCATTAATTCTCCGGAGCCAGGGGATCGGCATCTTCATCATCCACACCGAAAAGCCGCAGCAGGAATTCTCCAATCAGGATATCCAGCTGTTAACCGTCCTGGCCAACCAGGCCGCGGTGGGCGTGGAGAACTGGCGCACGTATAATCAGCTTCTGAAGGCGAACGAGGAGCTCAAAGCGTCGCAGGCCCAGATGGTGCAGGCAGCGAAGCTTGCCGCGATCGGCGAGCTCGCCGCGGGCATCGCCCACGAAATAAAGAACCCGCTGCAGGTGCTGATGCTCCACCTGGAACTCGTGCAATCGGGCCAGCCGTTGCCCAACTGGATTGAGATGTTCAGCCGCCAGCTTAAACGGCTGTCGGATATTACGCTGCGCCTGATGAACTTCGCGCGTAACGTGTCGGAGGAAGTCACCACCGACGCGATCAACATCAACAAGGCGATCGATGACATTGTCATCATGGTGCAGCATGAGTTTTCGGGGAACGGCATCGATATAGAACTGCTTCTGGCGGAAGACCTTCCGAGCGTGAGTGGCAACGCCAACTACCTCCAGCAGGTGTTCCTGAATCTTCTGATTAACGCGCGCGATGCCATGCCCCAGGGAGGCACAATCACGGTGGCGACGAGCCTCACCGGTTTCCACGTGGCGATTCGCTTTTCGGACAACGGCAGCGGCATTCCGAAGGAGGTACAGGAAAAAATCTTCAAGCCGTTCTTCAGCACCAAGGGCGACAAGGGCACCGGGCTCGGTCTGGCCATCTGCAGCAAGATCATTGCACAACACAAAGGCGAAATCAAAGTGGAGAGCGAAGTGGGCAAAGGAACGACCTTTACGATATTTCTGCCGGTCTGGAGGGCACCCCGATGAAGAAGACGCCGTACCTGCTCTTCGTCTGTGCACTCCTGCTGCTTGTTTCCTGGAAGGGGAGTGCCGATCAGCCGTCGATCCTCAAGGATGTCCGCTACGGCGTGTTGCCGGCGTACAGCCGCGTGACACTGGTGTTTGGCGGGGATATCCAGTTCTCCACAGACCACGGGAAGAGCCTTGTGCGATTGGTTTTTCCCCGGACCCAGATGGCGCCTTCCCCGCGGGTTCCCCGTCTCCGTTTTTCGGAAGGGCTCGTACAGAACGTCGTCGTCAGGCGCTTACAGGGAGACAGTCTGAGTGTTAGGGTGACACTCCGCGAACACACAACATACCGGTGCGTGCAGCCTTCGGGTGGCAATGAAGTACATATTGATGTGTTCCCGAAGGAGGGGATGGCGCCGCCGGCGATCACACGGGCACCCGCGCGGGGTACGGCGGGATCTGTAAGGCATTCGCCGGCGGTCACACGGGCACCCTCCCAGAGTGTGGCGGCAGAACCGGAAGTGCGGGAACGGGTGGGCGGCTTGATAGATGTCGCGGCCATTGCCCGTGCCCAGGTGGAGGGGGAAAACCCTCAGGCCAACCCGCACGCCCGCACGACAAAAGGTCCGCTTGCCACACCTGTGAAAGCTGGATCACCGCTCCTGTTGATCGGTCTTATGACGATGGTGGCGCTGACCTCAGGCGGACTCGTCTTTTTCGTCATGCGCCTGACCGGCTCCGCTCCCGCGCACCAGATACCATCCTCTTCGCCGCCGTTGCAGCATCCCGGCCAGGCACGCACGACGGTTTCTTTTGCCGATGAAGAACCGTTCCCTGCCGGAGACGAGGAAGAGCGGTTGGAGGAGGAAGACGGTGAGCGGGAAACGTCGCTGCAGCTCGCGCGCAGCTTCCGCCGCGGCAGCGAGGAAATCACCCTCTCACGCCGTCTCCATACGCAACCGGCCGCTCCGCTTTCGGTAAGCAAGATGCAACAGATGCTTGCCCGTTCGACCACACAAACGCAGCGGCTCCATGCCGCCCGGAAACTGGGTGTCGGACGCGGAGAGCTCGACCTGGCCCTGAAACTCAAAACGCTCCGCCCGGCATCGCCGAAAAACGAGGAGGATGTATGATCAAAGGAATCTATTCAGCCGAAGCCGCTATGCGGCCCAAGATGACCCAGATGGAAGTGCTGGCGAACAATCTGGCGAACATCAACTCCACAGGATTCAAGAAAGATCGGGTGTTTATGCGCATGTTGAAGGAGTCGGCGGCAGGCAGCCAGGATGGGCGGACGGATCTGGCCGGTGTGGAAGCACAGCGCTCGATTGACTTTTCGGGGGGATCGCTCCAGCAAACCGGAAACCCCCTTGATCTGGCCATCGAAGGTCCCGGCTTCTTTGCTGTCGATACGCCCCGGGGCATCCGGCTGACACGGAACGGCAATTTCAAGCTTTCACCGGATGGAACGCTGGTCACCAGCGAAGGGTACGCCGTGCTGAGCACCGCCGGCCACATTACGATCCCGCAGGCCGACAGACTCCCGAAGGGGTCCATCAGCATCAACGAAGCCGGCCTGCTTTCGACCGGCAAGGAAACCATCGGACGGATACAGCTCGTGGACGTGGAGCGACCCGCCATGCTTCAGAAGGATCATGAATCGCTTTTCATGCCGGATCCCCGTGACCCGGCCAGTGACATCCAGGAAGACCAGACCATCATCCGTCAGGGGTACCTTGAAGAATCGAACGTCGAGGGGATTGAGGAAATGATTGCCATGATCGAACTGAGCCGTTCGTTCGAAACCGACCAGAAAATGATTCAGGCGCAGGACCAGTCCCTTGAGCGGGTCATGGATATCGGCCGCGTATAATTCACCATCAGGAGCGTAGGAGGAAGACATGAATAGAGCATTGCGAACGGCCGCGACGGGAATGTTTGCCCAGCAGCTGAATATCGACACCATAGCAAACAACCTGGCGAACGTGAACACCACAGGGTTCAAGAAAAGCAGGCCGGAATTTCAGGACTTGATGTACCAGACACTAAAAGCAACCGGCGTGTCGCAAAACCCCAACCTGCAAACCGCGATGGAACTCCAGGTGGGCAACGGCTCCGTGCCGATAGCGACGCTGAGGAGCTTCATGCAGGGCGATGTTCAGCCCACGCAGAATCAACTCGATATCGCGATCGAAGGCGAAGGATTTTTGCAGGTCCGCAAACCGGACGGAACCATTGCCTACACGCGTGATGGTTCGTTTAAGATGTCGGGTGAAGGGTCCCTTGTGACCTCACAGGGCTACCTGGTGGAGCCGCCGTTGTCGTTTGCCTCGGACACCTCAGAGATCAGCATTGGTCGCGACGGGACGATTGAGGCGCATACGGTGGGAGGGGGCGAAGCGGTGAAGGTGGGACAATTCGAGCTTGCAAAGTTCGTCAATCCAGCCGGTTTACGCGCCCTCGGTGGCAATCTCTTCATGGAGACCGTCGCCTCCGGCGCACCGACGCTTGGTCCGGCCGGCACCGAGGGATACGGCGAAGTGCTTCAGGGATATCTGGAATCCTCCAACGTGGATGTGGTAGAGGAGATGGTCGGCATGATCACCGCCCAGCGGGCCTATGAGATCAATGCCAAGACCATCAAAACGGTCGAAGATATGTTGAATATTGCCAACAATCTCAAGCGCTGATATCATGCGACGGTCGACACTCTTCGTAGCCATCCTGGTGTTCCTGTCCGCAGCGGCGGACGGGGGCGCGTTTGCCGATACCTGGATTCGCGGCGCCGAGTTGCGGGAGGCCGTACGCGTTGCTCTCACCGCCCAGCTTGCCGGCGGAGGCGAAGAGACGGAAATCGCATTCCGTGCGGTGCCCGACAGTATTGCCGCTCCGTCTCCTGACTACTCACTGCGGGTCAATGTTGCGGAACCCGGACGCCTCAAGGGAGTGGTGGGTATCGCGGTGGATGTTGAAACGGGCGGGCGAACGGTGCGCCGGATAGCCATGACCGTTGTGATACGGACCTACGCGAAAGTGCCGGTGGCTGTGCGGATTCTTCAGCGTCATATAACGCCCGTGCCGGAAGACGTGCGTTTGGTTCGGACGGAAACAACGCTCCTCGAGCGAGCACTGGTTGAGCAGAAAATGTTGGGCACAGTGCGGACGAGAAGGATCGTCCAGCTTGGCAGCATCCTGTTTGAGGATCTGTTTGAGCCCGTGCCGCTTGTGCTGCAGGGTGACCGTGTACAGGTGCGGGTGCGTTCAGGCAATGTGATGCTCTCGGTGGAGGGAGTGGCGCGTGAAGACGGCTCACACGGGGAATACATTTTCGTGCGCGTGCCCGGTCACGGTGACCGGTTGCGGGCTCGTGTGGCTGATGCGCGCACGGTGGCTGTCACACTTGAATAGTCAAGGAGGAGGTATGCGAAGTGCCCTGGTATATGCGATAATGCTGACGCTGTCCGCAGCACCTGCGGCCAGCCAGGATATGCGCAACAATGTCGGCAGATCCCTTTTTGCCGATCAGAAGGCCGCCCGCCCCGGTGATGGGGTTCTCGTGCTGGTGGTTGAAATCTCCAGCGCTTCAAATGATGCGCGTACATCGTCGGAACGGGAAAGCAACCTCTCCCTGTCGGCATCGGGGAAGAATGGGAATTCGACTCCACTGGATATAGCGGGTGGTATCAGCACCGGCGGTTCCTTCCGCGGTGAAGGCGCCACGTCGTCACGCGGATCGGTACGGGCAAAAGTGAGCGCGCGCGTCGACTCTGTTCTGACAAACGGCAACCTGGCGATCACCGGGACCCGCACAATCATCGTCAACGGTGAGGAACAACTCATCACTCTCTCCGGCATTGTCCGGCCGTCGGATATCATGGCGGACAACGCCGTTTATTCCTACAACATTTCGGATGCGCGGATTGCGTTTGAAGGCAGCGGCATCGTTTCCCGGGCGCAGGGTCCGGGCTGGATCACGAAATTCTTGTACTGGTTGTTTTGAGTGAGGCGACAATGCGAACGACACGGAATAGTGTTCTGACAGTCCTCCTGCTTGCCCTGCTGGCACAGTCCGCAGCGGCGATCAGGATCAAAGACATCGCCTATGTACAGGGCGTGCGGGGCCAGCAGCTCATCGGCTATGGCCTGGTGGTGGGGCTGAACGGCTCCGGCGATACACAACGGTCCACATTCACCGTGCAATCGGTCATCAGCATGCTGAAGCGCTTCGGGATCACCGTTCCGCAGGATGACTCCCGGCTGGGAAACGACTACCTCCGGCTACGAAACGTGGCCGCCGTCATGGTGACGTCGACCGTACCCAGCTTCGCCAAGGAAGGAGGGAGCGTTGATGTCATCGTCTCGTCCATGGGAGATGCGACGAGCCTGCAGGGGGGCACGCTCTTGATGACGCCATTGTCGGGACTGGATGGCGAGACGTATGCAATCGCCCAGGGCCCCATTTCGGTAGGCGGCATGAGCGTACGGTCCAACGGGAATGAGGTGCGCAGGAACCACACCGCCGCAGGGCGCATCCCCGGTGGTGGCCTTATGGAACGTTCACTTGTTTCAGGATTGGTCCGGGATTCCTCGATCGCCGTGATCCTGCTAGAGGCCGACTTTACAACAGCAACCCGTGTGGCAGACGCCATCAACACCAAAATCGGTGAACGCGTGGCCCGGGCCAACGACGGATCGAGCGTCACGATCGTTATTCCCTTGCAGGTCCGTGCGGAGAACCGCCTGATTGAATTCATCTCTACCATTGAACTGCTGGACGTGAATCCGGACGTCATCGCAAAGGTGATCATCAATGAGCGCACGGGGACAATCGTGGTGGGAGGTAACGTCACCATCCAGCCGGTAGCGATTTCACACGGGGGATTGAATATCCAGATTGAATCCACGCCGGTGGTGTCTCAACCCGCTCCATGGTCGCTCGGTCAAACGGTCATGACGCAACTCACAGCGGTTTCGGCGGGCGAAGATTCATCGACCGTCATGGCGTTTGACGGGTCGGCCACCGTTCAGGATGTGGCAAAAACGCTCAATGCATTGAAAGTCACACCCCGGGACATCATCGCCATCTTCCAGGCGTTGAAGCGCGCCGGATCGTTAAACGCAGAACTGGTGATAATCTGATGGATGGCATTCAGTCTACGGCCGCATCGTCCGCCCAATCCCGGCAGCTGCTGGACGAAAAGGGGAAGATGAAGCTCCAGCGGGCAGTGCAGGAATTTGAGGCACTGATGCTCAGCACCATGCTCAAGAGCATGCGCTCGGGCATTCCTAAAAGTGACATGTTCGGCGATAGTTACGGCGGTGACATGCTGGAGGGGATGTTTGATATTGAACTGTCGCGTCATATGTCGCGCAGTCGTTCACTCGGGATGGGCGAAATGCTCTACAAGGAAATCACCGGTGAAGAATTGCCCCGCAAGAGTCTGCCTGCGGGTGGGGGCGTTGCGCCAAAAACCGGACCTCCGGCAATTCCGGCCGCCACGTCCGTCACTCCTGCTGTACCGCCGGCAGCAGACGCACCGAAGGCGGCGCCCGAACCCGCACACGCAGCATCTCCCGTTCAGCCGTCTGCATCCGTACCGGCGGTGCCGGACACAGTACGCAGACGGGTAGATGCGCTGGAACCCTTCGTCCGGGAAGCCGCCGAACGACATGGCGTGAATGAGAGCTTATTGAAAGCCGTCATTGCAGCCGAATCGGCGGGGCAGACCAACGCCCGGTCCTCGAAAAACGCAAAGGGGGTCATGCAGCTCATTGATACGACAGCGGCCATGATGGGTGTGAACAACGTGTGGGATCCCCGTGAGAATATTAACGGCGGGGCAAAGTATCTGGGGCAGATGATGGACCGGTTCCAGGGGGACATCCAGCGCGCGGTGGCATCATACAATGCCGGACCCGGTGCGGTGGAGAAACACGGCGGTGTTCCGCCCTACCGTGAAACGCAAACATACGTCACCAAGGTAATGGACTATTTGCGCTACTTCGAACAGCAGGAGCCAGGCGACAATGACGAAGATTGAAGAGCTTGAGCAGGTGATGCAGAAGGAAGTGGAGGTGGGAGAAGCACTGCTGCAGGTGATGACCCGCAAGCAGCATTCCATTGTCGGGGTTCGGGGAGACGAACTGGCGGCAATCCTGATTCAGGAGGAGACCCTGATCACGCCTTTCCGGGATCTGGAAGAAACCCGGTCGCGGCTTACTGCCGAGATCGTGGGTGACCCTGCCGACCGGAATATCTCCGGCAGGCGGTTTGTTACGCTTGCCGAAGTGCTGGGGCGTGTGCCGGCCGGGGATGCGGTTCGCATTTCCACGATTGCGGCCCGGCTGCGCACGGTTGTAGAACGGATTCTCCATATGAATGAACAGAACAGGATTTTCCTGCAACGATCCCTGCGTTTTGTCCAGGAGACCCTTCGCCTGGTGACCGAGGATCATACACGGCAGCTTGTCGATCATCGAATGTAGGGAAGAGGAGAACAGTATGAGCGGTATATCCCATCTTCTGGAAACGGCGCGGCGCGCACTGCTGTCGCAGCAATACGGCATGGCCGTGACGGGTCACAATATTGCCAATGCCAGCACTCCGGGTTACTCCCGGCAGCGGGCCGAGTTTTCCACCACTTCACCCCTGTCGACATCCTCCGGATTCCTTGGTACCGGTGTTATGGTGGAAAACGTCACGCGTCTGCGCAATCGATTCCTGGATCAGCAAATCCGGTCTTCCAATGATTCCCTCGGCATGGCAAACTCCGAGTATCAGATTCTCAGCCAGATTGAGGCAACGTTCAACGAACCGTCCACGTCAGGCCTCAGCGGCGCCATGGATCGCTTTTTTCAGGCCTGGCAGGAACTCTCCACGCATCCGGAAGACGCCGTTACGCGCAATGCGCTGATGCTTGAGGGGAAAGCCATGACGGACACGTTCCACCGCCTGAACGCCGAAATGCGCACGTTGCGCGGCTCGCTGGGCGACGAGATCACGTCGAAGCTCAACCGGATCAACACGCTGTCGAAAGACATCGCGCGCCTGAACATGGATATCCTCTCCGCCGGCTCGGGAGGCCAGAACCCCAATGACATGAAAGACCTGCGCGATGCGAAACTTGAAGAACTGTCGCTGCTGGCCAACATCTCGGTGTCGGAGGACTCGCTCGGTTCCGTGAACGTTTCCCTTGGAGGAACGGTGATTGCCGGCAATGGTGACTTCCGCACTCTGCGGGCCGTGCCGGGCACGACGACATCGATTGCCGGGACGGATTTCGATCAGCTGCGCATTGTCACCGACATATCCGGCGGGGATGTCATGCTCACCGGCGGCGAAGCGGGTGGATTGTTGAAGTCGTATAACACCACCATCCCCGAGTCGTTGGGCCGGCTGGACCGCCTGGCCGGGGCGATGATCAGCAGCATCAACGAAGTGCACGTCTCAGGATACGGCCGGCAGAATCCTCCACACAACGGCATCAACTTCTTTATGGGGACAGACGCGGGGTCCATCACCATCGACCTTACCGACACGTCTTCGGGTGCGGCCCCGGGAACAGGGCCGAGTATCGACAACATTGCCACGTCCTCCTCCGCAGCAGCCGGGGGGAACAACGACATTGCCCTGCTCATCGCCGGCCTGGACAAAAAGAAACCTCTGGTCTCGGGCGGGGGAGCAACGCTGCTGGACGGACTTTCCATCTCCGAATACTACAACCAGACCGTCGTCCGCATCGGTTCGGATGTCAACAGCGCCGATACGATGATCCAATCGCAGGAACTGGTTGTTGCACAACTGACGCAACAACGCGAATCCGTCTCGGGCGTCTCTCTGGACGAAGAGATGACCAACATGATCAAATTCCAGCACTCGTTCGATGCGGCCGCGCGGCTTGTCAACACGGCCAACGAGATGTACCAAACCATCCTGGGGATGCTGTAACATGCGCATATCCGATAATTCCATTGTGGCCGATTTTCTGGCCAGTCTGAATCACAGCCGTGCGCGTATCAACCGGCTGAACAGGCAGTTGTCCACCCAGAAACGGATCCTTCGTGTCTCCGACGACCCGGACGGCGCGGGTGCTATTCTGCGTTTGAACAGCGACCTGCAACGAGTGGCATCGTACAAGGAAGGTGTAGCCGGCGGGAAAAGCAGCCTGAAAATGACTGCCGATAGTCTGGGCCGCGTGTCCGATCTTCTCCAGGAAGTAAAGGGTGTGCTGACCGGAGCCACGGGCAGCGCGGACCCCTCGCTGCTGAGCAAGTTTGCGGACCAGGTTGACCAGTTCCTGAACCTCGGGTTGGAAATTGCGAATACGCAATTCGACAGAAAGTACATCTTCGGCGGGACCAATACGACGACACCGCCCTTCGTCCGGACCGGAACACCCGCGCAGGTTGTGTACAGGGGGGATGCAAGCGCGATCTCGTACCAGGTGGGCGACGGGGCCTCACAGGTGGTGAATGTCAACGGGCTGGCGGCGTTTGGATCGACGGGTGAGATCAGCTTCAACGGCATCCTGGACCGGAATGCGGCGGTGAACACCACGGTCAGCAACACCATGCAGGTGACCGACGGTCTGGGCGTCAGTCACGATGTGGTGATCACGATGCGAAAGATTGATGCCAACAGCTGGGCCATGTCCGCCGCCCTACCTCCGAGGTCAACGGGTGCCACACTGAGCGGGGGAACGGCCACGATTTCCTTCGACCCGGTCACCGGGAAACCCACCGAGACACTGCGCGGCGCACCGCTGGTCATGACACCCCTTGTGTCGCCGCCTGCACAGGCAGCCCCGGCGCTCACCATGATGGTACGTGCGGGCACTCTTGCCGAAGAAGCGAGCGGCGGGGGACCGTCCGCGTTCACGGGGACGCAGAAGAGCATTTCCGTCTTCAACAAGCTCCTGGAACTGCGGGATACACTTCAGAGCGGGAAACAACCGACGGCAGACGACATGGCGTTCATTGGCATCATGCAGGATGTTGTGATGCGCGAAGAAGCGCGGGCGGGATCTCTCTCTGAGAGTCTGACCGCCGCGGATACATACCTCACGGCGCACAGGGAGCACCTGCTGGATCTGCTCGGTGACAAACAGGATGTCAACCTGGCGGAAATCGGCATGAAGCTGAGCCAGGAACAGGTGATGCTGGATGCCGCGTTGAGCGCGGCCGCGCGGGTGATTCCAAAAACACTACTGGATTTCTTGAAGTAACATGCGGAACAGGATCGACATAGCGACCGTCGCAGGGCTTGGCCTCGGCATTCTTGCCATCTTCGGCGCGTACATGTGGGATGGCGGGGTCCTCCGATCCTTGCTACTCCCCCCTGCCATGCTGGTCGTGTTCGCCGGCACGTTCGCTGCCGCAATGATCGGCACGAGCATGGGGACGTTTCTGAATATGGGCAGAATGATCAGGCTGGTCTTCTTCCCGCCTCAGTTTGCCGTCCGGGATACCATCGATCTGATCGTCCGTTTCTCCACAGTGGCCCGGAAAGACGGACTCCTGGCGCTGGAACGGGAGCTCGGAGGGGTGTCGAATCCCTTCATGAAAAAAGTGTTGCGTTTTGCAATCGACGGAACGGAACCGGATGTACTGCGCTCCCTGGCGGAAACCGAAGTGAAGTACGTCGGCGAACGGCATGCCATCGGGGCCTCCCTGTTCACCAAGATGGGCGGGTACTCACCTACCATGGGCATCATCGGCACCGTGATGGGGCTTATTGCCACGCTTGCAGCGGCAGGCAACGACCCGGACACGCTCATCCGGCATATCGCCGGTGCATTTGTCGCTACACTCTGGGGGGTATTCATGGCGAATATTGTCTGGCTCCCCATCGCGGACAAGCTGAAGTATATTCATGAGGAAGAGTACCTGTTCATGGATATGATCGTGGAGGGTATTCTGGCGATCCAGGCGGGGGAAATCCCCTCCGTCATCAAAGCGAAGCTCCATAGTATGCTGCCGGAAAACATGCAGAACTCCGAGGCGAAATGAAGCGGCCGCACAAAAAACATGAGCACGGAAACTCCGACCGGTGGCTCCTGACGTATGCGGATCTGATCACCCTGCTCCTCGGTCTTTTCGTGATTTTGTATGCAATGTCCAAAATCGACGCCGGGAAATACGCGGAGATCGTGTCCGCTCTCAACGGCGTGTTCGGATCGCCAAAGGGTGCCCTCGCCGGCAATGCGGCACTGTTGCCGAGCCCGAACACCGCCCTGCAAACCGAGCGGCAGCGCATCGCCCAGGAGATCCGGAGCGCACTGGACCTGGACAACCAGAAACTGCCGATTGCGGTCACGGAAAACGAACGCGGGGTTACCGTCCATATCATGGAGGAACTGCTCTTTCCTTCGGGGAGTGCCGACTTGAAGCGGGCGTCGCTGAATGCGATGGACACGCTTGCCGGAATTCTCCGGCGACTGCCCAACGACCTGCGGGTGGAGGGGCACACGGACAATGTTCCCATCAGCACGGCGCAGTTTCCCTCCAACTGGCATCTGTCCGTGGCGCGCGCACTGAATGTTGGATACTATCTGATTCTCCAACACGGATTGACCCAGGAGCGTGTGACGATTGTCGGGTACTCGGAATATCAGCCTCTTGAGAAGAACGATACGCCCGGGCACCGCGCGCAGAACAGAAGGGTCGATATTGTCATTCTGGCCGGTGGTGCACCGGATGCCCGGGCCGGGAGAACCCCGTCGGGGGTGCCGGGCGTGCCACTGGGGAAGGCGGGACTATGAAGGTGCAGACGCAACGGTTCGGGGACCTCGCCTGTTCAGAAGAGCAGGTCATTGTGTTCCCCGATGGGCTTCCCGGCGTGACATCATGCCGGCGGTTTGTGGTGGTGAATGACGCCTTGACGACGCCCTTCCAGTGGCTCGTCGCGACCGATGATCCCGCTTTCGTGCTCAGGGTGCTTGATCCTGCCCTCGTGTTGAGCGACGAAGAACCGATGGCAGGCATACCCGAAGGGAAGACCACATTTGTGGTGGCTACACCCGGTTCAGACGATGTCGCGTGGTGGCTGGACCTGCGGCATCCGATCGTGATCGATCACACAAGCAGGCGGGGCGAGAGGGTGACCCTGGATGACGTGGCGTTGCCCGACCGTTTCCCTGTGGCCACACAAGGCAAAGGGAGTGGGGAATAACAGATGCTCGTCCTGGCACGAAAAACGTCGGAGACCATACAGATCGGTGACAACATCACCGTGAAGGTATTGTCGATTCGGGGAGGCCAGGTAAAACTGGGTATCGAAGCGCCGGACGGTGTACGCGTGTCGCGCAGCGGGCCGGGAGGAAAAACCTCAACGCCGGTGACGGGGGCACAAGAGCACACAGAAGGACCACCGACAGAATAGTCGTACCATTCACCTTTTCAGGAACGAGAAAGCCATGTTCGTCATAATTGGCGCAGCGATTGTCCTCATCGGCGTGATCGGTGGCTTTGTTATCGAAGGAGGACCGATAATGGTCCTCATTCAACCGGTCGAATTCCTGATCATTTTTGGTGCCGCCATCGGTTCCCTCATGGTGATGTCGCCGCCGGCCGTCTTGAAAGGAATCATCGGCAGCGCGCTCGGCGTCCTTAAAGGAGACCCGTACAGCAAGGAACAATATGTCAATGTGCTGAAAACCCTCTTTGACCTGTTTAACGTGGCGAAACGGGATGGATTGATCGCACTGGAACCGCATGTGATGGAACCGGAGAAAAGTTCGATCTTCACAAAGAACGAGTTCTTGCTGAAGCACCACCATGCGCTCGATTATTTATGTGACACCATGAAACTTCTGCTTGGCGGAGGAGTTCCCCCCTACGACGTGGAGGCCTTGCTGGAAGCGGATATCGACACCCATCATGCCGAAAGCGCAAACGCTCCGATGATTGTCCAGAAGATCGGCGACGCGTTGCCCGGACTGGGTATTGTTGCCGCCGTTCTCGGTATCGTGATCACGATGCAGGCGATCAGCGGTCCGCCGGAGGAAGTCGGTGAAAAAGTTGCCGTGGCCCTGGTCGGGACGTTCCTCGGCATTTTGCTGTCGTACGGATTCGTGCAGCCGCTGGCGACCCATATGGAACTGCTCCAGGCGTCGGAAACACGCTTCCTCGAATGCATCAAAGCCGGTGTCGTGGCCTACGCAAAAGGGAACGCACCGATCATCGTGGTGGAGTTCGCCCGGCGCGTCATCTACAGCAATGTGCGGCCCACATTTGCCGAAGTCGAAGACGCGGTGCGCGGCAAGAACGCTGCTCAATAGCGACCGGACACTGAGCGTATGGACCACCTCGACAAAGACGTTCCGATCCGGATCGTTAAAAAGAAAAGACAGCACGGCGGCGGACACCACGGCGGCGCGTGGAAGGTGGCGTATGCCGACTTCGTGACCGCCATGATGGCCCTCTTTATTGTGCTCTGGATTGTCGGGCAGAGCAAGCAGGTGAAAGAGTATATCTCGCAATACTTTAAGGATCCGGGAGCGTTCCTGGAAAACACCAGGGGGGGCGGCTCGCTCCAGAGCAGCCAGCTCGGGGTGGGTGAGCCGATGGCGGAAAACATGCTCAAGCGCCAGCAGGATTCCCTCAAACTGCAATCCATGGGGGAGGAAATCCGAGAGCGGCTGGGAAAAGCCAAGGAGCTCGAGCAGTTGAAACAACAGGTGACCATGGAAGTCGTGCGCGAAGGGTTGCGGATTGAACTGCTTGACAAATCCGAGTCGTTCTTTTTTGATGTCGGCACAGCCTCGCTGAAGCCGGCTGCGGTGGAGGTTCTCACAATCATCGCGTCGGAGGTGGGGAAACTCCCGAATCACGTGATCCTGGAGGGCCACACGGACAGCCGGAAATATTCGCGGGATGACGGCTACACGAATTTTGAGCTCAGCGCCGACCGTGCGAACAGCGCACGGCGAATCATTGTGCGCAACGGCGTCAGGCCGGGGCAGGTGGATGAGGTCCGGGGATATGCGGACACCCGGTTAAAAAACGCGGCTGATCCGCTCGACGTAACCAATCGCCGAATCAGCATTATTGTGAAATTTACGAACCCCCAATGAACGGACGCCCCACCATCATCCTTGTCGACGACGAACAGGTTGCGTTGGACCTGATCAGCCACACGCTCAACAGCGAGGGCGTATACACTATTGTCACGGCGCCTGACATAGGACAGGCGCAACGGCTCGCCGAATTGCACACACCGGCACTGATGATTATCGATGTCTTTCTGAAGAATGAGAACGGCCTCGATCTCACCCGGTGGGTCCGCACACATTCGTTGCTGTCGGACACCATGGTGATCATGCTCACCGGGGCCTCTCAGCTGGAACAAAAGCTGGTTGGATTCGAGGCGGGGGCCGATGAGTATATCACCAAACCGTTTCACCCGCCGGAACTCCTATCGAGAGTCCGTGCAATGCTGCGGATCAAACGGATGCAGGAAGAGCTGAAGAAAGACCGTGCTGAATTGGGACGTCTCAACAGCGCCCTTTCCACGAACCTTTCTGCGGCAACAGCCCTGCTCGTCAACATCATCAGTCTTCGCGTGCCCAACGCATCAGACCATTCCGATCGCGCATGTCCGTTTGCGCGCTGGCTCGGGGAACGCCTCGGGATGAACCGTGAAGAGCTGGAAATCCTGGACCTCGGAGTCAAGGTCCGTGAAATCGGGAAGATCACCTTCACGGACGAGTTGCTCGGCAAGAGCCGTGAGACGCTGACGCGTGAGGATCGGGCCACGTTACAACAGTACCCGCTCTTCGGCCAGATGATCGTCGGTAATGTGCCGCAGCTTCGTCCCGTGGGAAGGCTGATTCGCCATCAGCTCGAAAATTTCGATGGGACAGGTATACCCGATCGCCTGATGGGAGAGGAAATCCCCATGGCCTCGCGGATCCTGCGGATTCTGGCGTTCATGGAAGATGAACGGGAGGGGGGCGAAGCGGCTGTGCGGGAAGCACTCGCCCGGGGACGCGGGACGATTATTGATCCGCGTCTGCTGCCGTTGGCCGACGAATACATTGCAGGAGTCGAAAAGCCAGGATGGCTGGAGGGGAAAAAGCAGGTGCCGGTGCACCGGTTGGAGCAGGGGATGGTGATTGCCGCCGATCTCTTTACGGCGAGCGGCATCAAGTTGTTGCCCGCGGGATCAACACTCACGCCCTCTATCCTGGAACGGATCCTTTCACGGCACGCGGTGGATCCGATTGTCAGCTGGGTGTATGTGCTGGCGTCCGGGCAAGCCCCCGGCTAAAGGAAAAGGGAAAATCCGGGATCAGGCTGGATGTTTCAAAGATTCAATGTACTGATGGATGGCTCCAGCGGCGTTCTTACCGTCGCGCATTGCCAGGATCACCGTCGCCCCCCCGCGTGCAAGGTCTCCGCCCGCAAAGATCCCCGGTCTGCTCGTTGCCTGAGTCTCACTGGTCACCACCGTGCCCCGCTTGCTTGTATCCAATCCCGGCGTCGTCGATTGAATAATCGGATTCGGTTTCTGGCCGATGGCTTCCACGATTGTCTGAATGGGGACGACAAATTCCGATCCTGTAACGGCGACGGGGCGGCGCCTGCCGGAGTCATCCGGCTCGCCGAGCTCCATACGCTGGCACTCGATGCCGGCAACCCAGTTCTTGCCGTCCCCGACGATACGCGTTGGATTGGTCAGCAGCAAAAACTCCACACCCTCCTGCTCGGCATGATGGATTTCCTCCTGCCGCGCGGGCATCTCCTGACGTGACCGCCTGTAGATCAGATAGGCATGTTCGGCGCCGAGGCGCTTTGCCGTACGTACCGCATCCATGGCCGTATTGCCGCCGCCGATGACCGCTACCTCCTTGCCGATCCGGACCGGGGTGTCGAAATCGGGAAACTTGTACGCTCCCATCAGGTTTATCCGCGTAAGGAATTCGTTCGCGGAATAGACGCCGTTGAAATTCTCACCGGGGATCCCCAAAAATGTGGGCGTGCCCGCTCCCGTGGCCAGGAAGATCGCGCTGAATCCCCATTCGCCGAAAAACTCGTCGATCGTGGCCGTCCGGCCCACGACGAAGTTGACAAAAATCTGGACGCCCAGAGCCTTGATACGCTCGGTCTCGATGTCCAGGATCTCCTTGGGAAGACGGAACTCGGGAATGCCGTAGCGGAGCACTCCGCCGACTGCATGGAGGGCCTCGAAGATCGTGACCTGATATCCCGCACGGGCCAGCTCTGCGGCGCAGGTGAGGCCGGCGGGGCCGGATCCGACAATGGCCACCTTTTCCTGCCGTTTCTCCGGAATCGCCGGCGGCACGAAAAGGTTGTGCTGCATTTCATAATCCGCCACAAACCGTTCGAGTTTTCCAATGGCCACGGGAGTGAACTTCTTGCCGAGGACGCATAACTCTTCGCACTGGGTCTCCTGGGGGCACACACGGCCGCAGATGGCCGGAAGGTAATTCGCTTCGCGAATCTTGTTCGCGGCTCCGACATAATCCTTCTGCAGGACAAGCATTATGAAACCGGGGATATCGATGCTCACCGGGCAGCCGTCGATGCACAGAGGCGTCTTGCAGTCGAGGCACCGCTGTGCCTCCACAACCGTCCGGTCCAGGTCGAAGCCAAAGGAGACCTCGAGAAAGTTGGTGCTCCGTTCCGCCGGCGCCTGTTCGATCGGCTCCTGTCGCGGGATTTTCATCCGTTGGGATGGTTTAAGCGGGTTCGCGGTGCTCATCGGACGGACTCCTGCGTTATGGCGGCGAGTCGGCACGCGTGTTCTTCCTCGGAGATGCGTTCCATTTCATTGTAGGTGCGGTTGCGCATCATCAACTCGTCAAAGTCCACCGTGTGCCCATCGAATTCCGGTCCGTCGACGCAGGCAAATTTCATCTCACCGTTTACCGTCACCCTGCAGCCCCCGCACATCCCGGTGCCGTCGACCATGACCGTGTTCAGGCTGACGAGTGTGTGCACGTGGTACGGGCGTGTGAGGTTGGCCACGGCCTTCATCATGGGCAGCGGGCCTATCGCGTACACCGCGCCAATGCCGGGGATGGTGTCAAGGAACTCCTTTAGCTGATCGGTCACGAACCCCTTGCGTCCGTATGAACCGTCGTCGGTGGTTACCGCCACGCGGTCCGAGAAACGGCGCATGTCTTCTTCGAGGATCACCAGGTCGCGGGATCGCGCGCCGATAATACTCAGGACGATGTTTCCGGCGTCCTTGAGCGCGCGTGCGATCGGGTAGAGTTCCGCATTGCCGACCCCGCCGCCGACGCAGACCACGGTGCCGTGATGTTCTATGGGTGTCGGGTTTCCAAGCGGGCCGACGACATCCAGCACGCTGTCACCGGCCTTCTTTGTGCAGAGCAGTTTGGTGGTCTTGCCGATCGCCTGAACGATTATGGTGATCGTGCCGGCCGCAGGATCGCTGTCCGCAATCGTCAGGGGGATCCGCTCGCCGTGATCATCCACACGGATCATGATGAAGTTGCCCGCCTTCCGCTTGCGCGCGACAAAGGGGGCTTCGATCTCAAAGCGTGTGATCGTTGGTGCGAGAACGCTGGTACGGACGATACGGTACATAGTGTTTTTCCTAACGCGATGTGCTATTTATGGGGTCCGCCAGCCCGGCACTACCGGCAGAACGAAGGAATAGCAGCAATGCCTGTGCCAGAGAGGAGAGGGGGCTCCCTCCGGTATAGCGGGGTTTTTTGCGTGCAGAGGCCCCGCCAATTTGCAGAACCGCCAACGGGTTTGTCAGATTTGAGAGAACGTTCAGGAAAGACTGACAAAGACATCACGGAGTGTGTGAAGAGTTTCTGTGACCTGGTCCGGCGTGATGATCAGCGGCGGGACGAACCGCAGCACCGTGGTGTCTGTGCAGTTGATGAGGATCCTGCGCTCCCGCATGGCGGCGACAATCGGATTGCCGTCGCGGGTCAACTCCAGCCCCAGCATCAGTCCGCGTCCGCGGACCTCTGTACACAGGGAAGGGAATTCGGTGCACAATTTCAACAACGCTGCGGCAAACGCGGCACCGACCGTGCGAACGCTCTGGGCAATACCCAGCGCTTCGAGTTCTTCCAGGACCGCGATGCCGGCGGCGCAGGCGACGGGGTTGCCGCCAAAGGTGGTTCCGTGACTGCCGGGCTGCAGCACGTCGGCAACGGCCTGACTGCCGAGGATTGCCCCGAGAGGAAGCCCGCCCCCGATGGGTTTTGCCATGGTCACCAGATCCGGACGCAGGCCGAACTGTTCACAGGCGAGGAACGTTCCGGTGCGCCAGACGCCGGACTGGATTTCATCTGCGATGAGGAGAAATCCATATTCCCGGTGGAGTGCGTTCAGTGTCTCCACCATTGCAGGGCTCACCGGCCTGATGCCGCCCTCTCCCTGGATACATTCGAGCATGACGGCGGCTGTCCCCGGCCCGACGGCGGCACGCAGTGCGGGCACGTCGTTCAACGGCACAACAGCACAGTCGGGCAGAAACGGCCCGAATCCATCGCGGTAGGAGGGGCGGTCCATGAGCGAGAGGGCTCCCATCGTGCGGCCGTGAAAGGCATTGGCAAACGAGACGATGCCGGACTTCCCGAGGGCCGCGCCCCGTTTGCGGGCGATCTTTATTGCGCCTTCCACGGCTTCCGTCCCGCTGTTGGCAAAGAACACGCGCGGGAATCCGGAGAGACGCTGGAGCAATTCGGCCAGGCGCACCTGCGGTTCCTGGAGGAAATAGTTCGAGACATGGATATACCGGGCCGCCTGGTCGGCGATGGCGCGCACCACCCGCGGGTGGGCGTGCCCCAGCGCGTTCACCGCGATGCCCGCAAACATGTCGAGGTACCGCGTACCGTCCGCGGTGATCAGCGTGGCGCCTTCCCCGCGTACGATTTCCAGGGGAAGCCGCTTGTAGGTGTGAAAGAGTGCCGCCGCCTCACGCTCGTGCAGGGTCATGAATCTCCTGGTAATTGTTGTTGCATAATAATACATAATTATGTATAATTATGCAAGATGAATTCCGGGATATTCCTATGATGAGTGTTGCCATTGTCGGTGCTTCCGGCTACTCCGGCGGCGAATTGCTGCGTCTCCTGACACGGAGCGACAGGGTGAGCGTGAAGCACCTCACGGCCCAGACCCAGGCGGGACTGCCCGTCGGCGCTGTGCATACCGATCTTGCCCGTGTTCTTCCGCTGGCCTTCGAAGAATTCGATGCCGGAAAGCTCGACGGGCTGGACTGCGCCTTCGTCGCACTCCCATCCGGCGAGGCCATGCACATCGTGCCCGCACTGCAGGGCAGAGTCGGCCGGATTATTGACCTGGGAGGCGACTTCCGCCTTCCGGATGCAGCACTCTACGAGCGGTACTACGGACACCCGCACACCGCTCCCGGCTTGCTCGGCACAGCGGTGTACGGCCTGCCGGAACTCCACCGCGAACGGATACGCGCTGCTTCCCTCGTCGCCAATCCCGGCTGCTACCCGACGAGCGCTATCCTCGGTCTGCTGCCGGCTCTGGCAAGAGGAATCATCAAACCGACAGGAATCGTGATCAATGCGCTGTCCGGGGTCTCGGGGGCAGGTCGCAGCAAATCGGTGGAATTGAGCTTCAGCGAGGTGAATGAGAACATCCGCGCGTATAAGATCGGCACACACCAACACATCCCGGAGATCCGGACGGTGCTGGCGGAAGCCTGCTCTCAGGATGTGACCTTTTCCTTCATCCCCCATCTGGTCCCGCTGACACGCGGCATCTATTCCACCATCCATGCGGACCTGGACGGGGCATGTTCACCGGAGTCCGTTCAGAGTGCCTATGAGGAATACTATCGGAGCGAACCGTTCGTCAGGGTGATGTCCGGCATACCGGAAATCAAAAATGTCGTACACACAAATTTCTGCAACATCGCAACACATATCGAACCGCACAGCGGCAAACTGGTAATCCTCTCGGTCATCGACAACCTGGTAAAGGGCGCGGCCGGCCAGGCGATCCAGAACTTCAATATTCTGTTCGGACTCCCCGAACACCACATGTTGCGGTAGAAAGAACTATCCATGCATGATATTCCCGGCGGCATCGCCGCCCCGTTAGGGTTCACAGCCGCAGGCATTCACTGCGGCGTCAAGAAAGCGAAAAAGGATCTCTCGCTGGTGTACAGCTCCTTGCCGGCGGTCGGCGCCGCAGTCTTTACGACCAACAAAGTTCAGGCGGCTCCGGTCCTTGTGGACCGGCTCCAGCTCGAGCGTTCACCCTCCTTCCGGGCTATACTTGTCAACAGCGGCAACGCCAATGCCTGCACCGGGGACCGGGGTATGGAGGATGCCTGGGCCATGGTCCGCGCCACCGCCTCCGCTCTCTCTATTAAAGAGGATGAGGTGCTGGTCTCTTCCACGGGGGTCATCGGACAGTATTTGCCCATCGCGAAGATCGTTACAGGCGCGGGCCAGGCGGTTCCGCTCCTGATGAACGAAGGGACTGCCGCGGCCGAAGCCATCAGAACCACCGATACCTTCACAAAAGAGACGGCGGTGGAGTGTACACTGGGTGGTGTGACCGTCAGAATCGGCGGAATGGCGAAGGGGTCGGGCATGATCGCACCCAATATGGCTACCATGCTGGCCTTTGTGACGACAGATGCAAAGATCGACCGGGATGTCCTGCAGCACTCGACGCGACTGGCGTCGGACCGGTCGTTCAACCGGATTTCGGTGGACGGCGACACCAGTACCAACGATATGGTTCTCGTGCTTGCAAACGGGATGGCCGGCAATGCGCCCATCGACAGCGTGCAGCATCCGTTCTATGAACCCTTCTACCGGGCACTGGAAGAGGTGCTGATCCGACTCTCGAAAATGATTGTCATGGACGGGGAGGGGGCCACCAAGTTTATAGAAATCCGGATGATCGGCGCCGCGACGGAGGCAGAGGCGGCCCAGGCGGCCCGCGCCGTGGCCAACTCCAACCTGGTCAAGACCGCCATCAATGGAGAAGACGCCAACTGGGGGCGTATCCTGGCGGCCGTGGGGTATTCGGGGATCGACTTCGATCCCGCAGCTGTCGAAATCCAGTTCGGCGACGTGCCGATTCTCCGGCGCAAGTATGCCATCGATTTCTCGGAAGAGCAGGCCAAGGCCGTCCTCGAACGGAAGGAGATCGTCATCACCGTGAACCTCAATCAGGGTACCGCTTCCGCGGTATTCTGGACGTGTGATCTTTCACAAGAGTATGTGGCCATCAACGCGAACTACAGGACCTGACCCCATCGTGATCCCGACAGCGGCAAAAACCGAAGTCCTCATCGAGGCCCTTCCGTACATTCAGCAATACGAGCAGAAAACCTTCGTCATCAAATATGGCGGCGCGGCGATGGTGGATGAGCAACTGAAGGACACGTTCGCCCAGGATGTCACGCTGCTCAAGAAGATCGGCGTGCGTATCGTGATCGTGCACGGAGGGGGGAAAGAAGTGACGGATATCGCAGCGAAACTGGGGATCGCCTCGCGCTTTGTGGACGGTCAGCGGTATACCGACCCCGAGATGATGGAGGTGGTCCAGATGGTGCTGGCCGGAAAGACCAACAAAGAGATCGTCGCGCGGATCAACCAGCAGGACGGCGATGCCGTAGGGCTTTGCGGAATCGATGACCGGCTCCTGCTTGTGCGCAAACACACGGAGGGGGGCGTTGACCTCGGCCTGGTGGGTGATATCGTCCGCGTGAACACCTCGTTTCTGCACCTGCTCTTTACACACGGGACCATGCCGGTTATTGCGCCGCTCGGCGTGGACACGGCGGGCCAGGTGTATAATATCAACGCGGACATTGCCGCAGGCAGTATCGCCGCGGCGCTCCAGGCGGAAAAACTGGTGTATCTGAGCGATGTGGAAGGGGTTATAGCAAACGGCGAGCTTATCCATTCTCTGGATCGTGCACATGCCGCGGCGCTGGTGGAGGAGGGGGTCATCAGCACCGGCATGGTTCCCAAAATTCGCTCCGCCTTTGGCGCACTGGATGCAGGAGTAAACAAGGTGCACATCATCGACGGACGGGTGAAACACTCTCTCCTGCTTGAGATCTTTACCAATGAAGGAGTGGGAACGGAGGTCGTGCACTGAAATGACAAAACAGGCAAGACAGTTTGCGATCAAGGACATCATTACAGCAAAGTCCATTGGCACGCAGGAAGCACTGCGGCGTGAACTCGGGCGCCGGGGATTCCGGGTCACGCAGGCCACCCTCTCCCGCGATATGAATGACCTGCGTGTCAGCCGCGTAGCGCAGGGAGGAACGCCGCGTTATGTCCTGCAGGCGGCCTCCGATGCCGGGATCATGAAACCGATCGTCGGCGCCGAAGTGGTGTCCATTACGGCGAATGAAGCACTGATCGTGGTGATCACGCTCCCGGGTTGCGCGAACACCGTCGGAGAGTATATCGACATCCAGAAGCATGCGGATATTATCGGCACCGTTGCAGGCGACAATACGTTGCTCATTGTCCCGGCCTCGGTGAAAAAAACACAACAGGTTCTTCGTTATCTCACACAAACATTGATTGAGGATGCGGCATGAACAAAGAACGGATTGTCGTGGCATATTCCGGCGGTCTCGATACATCGGTCATGGTCCGGTGGCTGATCGAAAACAAAGGGGTGGAAGTGATCACCTTCACCGGCAACCTCGGGTACAGCAGGGAACTGGAAGGGGTGAAAGAGAAGGCGATTCAGACGGGAGCCGTGCGGGCGTACGTCAGCGACCTGCGGAAGGAGTTTGTCGAAGAGTATGTGTTTCCGGCGCTGAAGGCGGGGGCGCTGTACGAAAAAACCTATCCCATGGCCACCTCGCTCGGCCGCCCGCTGCTTGCCAAAGGGCTGGTGGAGGTCGCGCGGAAAGAAAAGGCCACGATGGTCGCCCACGGCTGCACGGGCAAAGGGAACGACCAGGTACGGTTTGAGGTCTCCGTGGCCGCGCTGGCACCCGATCTGAAAAACGTGGCGCCTCTGCGGGAATGGGAGTTCAAATCGCGGGAAGCGGAAATCGCCTACGCGCGCGTACACAATATTCCGGTCGCCGCGACTACGAAGAACCCGTATTCCATCGACGAAAACATCTGGGGGACCGCCGTCGAGTGCGGCGTTCTGGAAGATCCCATGGCTGAACCGCCGGCGGATGCGTTCCAGCGTACCGTGTCGCCGGAACAGGCCCCGGATACGCCGTCGGTTGTGGAGATTCTGTTTGACCACGGCGTTCCCGTAGGAGTGAACGGCAGGGCGATGGATTCCGTTGCACTTGTGCAGTCGTTGAACGATATTGGAGGCGCGAACGGCGTTGGACGGCTCGATCTGATCGAGAACCGGCTGGTCGGCATAAAATCGCGCGAGGTCTATGAGGCGCCGGCGGCGACCATCCTGCATTTTGCACACACGGAACTCGAGCGGCTGACGCTGGACAGAGCCGTCTTCCACATGAAAAACCAGCTTGCAGCGGAGTACGCGAATCTGGTGTACAACGGACTCTGGTTCACGCCGCTCCGCGAGGCATTGGATGCCTTCGTGAATGAAACACAGAAGAACGTCTCGGGACTGGTCCGGCTGAAGCTCTACAAGGGCAACGTGGTTATTGCCGGGCGCAAGTCCGTGCATTCCCTGTATAACACCAAACTGGCCACGTACACCGAAGAAGACACGTTCGATCATAAAGCGTCTGAGGGCTTTATTGCCATCTACGGATTGCCGGTGAAGACGTACCATCAGGTGAACAGCGCCACCGAAACCGTCCCAGCTTCGTTCGAACTCATTGCACAGGCGGAACCCGTATCGTGAAGAAACAGCCTGGGCGTTTCCGGAAGCCGCTGGATCCGGAAGCGCTCACGTATTCCTCATCGCTCGCCGTGGACCGGCGCCTCTTCCGAGAGGATATCGAGGGGAGCATTGCACACGTCACCATGCTCGCCCGGCAGGGGATCATCTCCGCCGGGAACGCGCGTGTCATCCGCAGCGGACTGCATGCAATCCGCAGGGAGATCGAGAGCGGAGGTTTTTGGGTGACACCAGCCGGGCGTGGCGCGAACCGGCTGGCGGCTGACGACGTTCATATGGCCATCGAAGAACGGCTGATCGCGAAAATCGGTTCGCGGGGAGGGCTGCTGCATACGGCGCGGAGCAGGAATGATCAGGTGGCGCTCGACGAACGCCTCTACATCCGGTCCGCTGCAGAGTCGATCCGGCATGAAGCACGCCGGCTCCAGAAGGCGCTGGTCAGGAAAGCCCGCGCCCACCGGACCGTGGTGATGCCCGGATACACTCATTTGCAGAGAGCGCAGCCGGTCCTGCTGGCACATCACCTGCTTGCCTACGTGGAAATGCTTGAGCGCGATCGCGAACGGTTTGCCGACTGCATCCGACGCGGCGCACGGTCTCCGCTGGGGGCGGCGGCGCTCGCGGGGACGCCATTCCCCGTGGATCGCGCCGGCGTGGCACGCCAGCTTGACCTCCTGGGAATTGTGGAAAATAGTCTCGATGCGGTGGGCGACCGGGACGTCCTGATTGAGTGCATTGCCGCCTGCGCCATCACCATGATGCACCTCAGCCGGCTCGCGGAAGAACTCGTGCTCTGGAACTCCGCCGAATGGCACTTCATTGCCATCGGCGAGGAGTTTACCACCGGAAGCAGCATCATGCCGCAGAAACAGAATCCCGACATGGCCGAGCTGGTACGCGGTAAAACCGGGCGTGTGTACGGCGACCTGATGGCTCTTCTCACCGTGATGAAGGGACTGCCCCTGGCGTACAACAGGGACATGCAGGAAGACAAAGAACCTCTCTTTGATGCGGTGGACACCGCGAGGGCATCGCTAAGCATCATGGCGCGGATGATGGCGACCGTGTCATTCGACCGCGGGCGATTCACGGAGGAATTGCGAAACGATTTCCTCCTTGCCACCGAGCTCGCAGACTACCTGGTCCGGAAAGGGATGCCGTTCCGAAAGGCGCACGGAGTCGCAGGGGAGATCGTGCGGGAATGTGTGGCGTCGGGTCTGTCCCTGAGCGATCTGCCTCTCGAGCGCTATCGGAAGTTCGCGGGGGAGTTCCGTGCGGATGTGTACGGGGTACTTGACCCGTACTCATCGGTGGCACGAAAACGCTCCGCAGGATCCACGTCCCCCAAAGAAGTGGAGAAAGCACTGCGGCGGTGGGAGAAGAAGTTGCTATGAACCCCCTCGTCATCGGCATCGCCGGCGGCACAGGTTCCGGCAAAACCACCGTCACCAACGCCATTCTGGGCCGGCTGGACAAATCCCGCGTGAATGTTATCCAGCACGACTCCTACTACCGCGACCTGAGCGCCCATGGCGGACTGACACCCGACAAGGTCAACTTTGATCACCCCGACTCCCTGGAAACTCCTCTCCTGATCAAGCATGTCCGCGCCCTCAAGGAAGGGCGCACCATTGACCAGCCGATCTACAACTTCACCACGCATCGCCGCATGGATTCCACACTGCGGATCGACCCCCGGGAAATCATTATCATCGACGGAATTCTGATCTTCGTCGACAAGGAGTTGCGCGAACTGATGGATATCCGCATTTTCGTGGATACCGACGCGGACGAGCGCCTGATCCGGCGCATACGCCGGGATATCCTGGAACGGGGCAGATCCATCGAATCGGTGATGAACCAGTACACACAAACCGTCAAACCCATGCACCTCGAGTTCGTGGAGCCGAGTAAACACTGGGCGGACGTCATCATCCCGCGCGGTGCGGAAAACACCGTGGCGATTGATATGGTGGTAAGCAAGATTGCGATGATGCTGAAGGGTGAGGGGTAGGGACGTGCAGGGAGCCGGAGAGCAGGAAACAGGAAAAGAACGAAGGAAGAACAGAAAGACAGCGGAATGAACACCAGAGAGAAAGGACGTACCATGCGGCAACTGTTCATTGTGCTCTTTGCAGCACTGGTGCTAGCCGGCTGCGCGGGTTCCAAACCATCCGATGTGGCAGGCGCACCGCCCAAGCCGCCGGAGAAGAAAGAAGGGCCGAAACCGTACGCGGAGGTGATCACCAATGAGGCGAAGTCCGATTCCGGCCTGTTTATCACCCACAAGATCAAACAGAAGCTCTTCTACGAAATCCCAGCAAAAGAATTCGACAAGGAATTTCTTCTGGTTACCTCGCAGGCCAAAACACAGGCGGGTCTCGGAGGGTACGGCGGAGATAACGTCAACACGTAAGTTGTCCGGTGGGAACGCTCAGGTGACCGTG
>Ga0315273_10001482_pt1 | contig 26807 bp, 23 predicted proteins | sample YL17G02_0_MG_FD_205753 | JGI IMG/M metagenome (GOLD analysis project Ga0315273, IMG submission 205753) | Sediment microbial communities from Yellowstone Lake, YNP, Wyoming, USA - YL17G02_0 | ecosystem: Environmental > Aquatic > Freshwater > Lake > Sediment | place: USA: Wyoming | collected... | reverse complement strand
TTTTGACACACCCGCTTCGATTCGCGATGCGGCGGTGCGCGCACTGAACGAGGGGTTCACCCACTACGGTCCCTCGGCAGGTCTTCCGGAGGTGCGGGAGACGATCGCGGCGTTCATCTCGAAGGATCGAGGGCTGCCGACGACGCCCGACCAGGTCGTCGTCACTCCGGGCGGAAAGCCGGTCCTCACCTTCGCGATCCTCGCGTGCGTCAACCCCGGCGACGAGGTGATCGTTCCCGATCCGGGATTTCCCATCTACGAGTCCGCCGTGCGCTTCGCCGGAGGGAAGCCCGTTCCGATGGTGCTGCAGGAGGAGCGCGAGTTCCGCTTCGGCGCGGCCGACCTGGAGCCTTTGCTGACGCCCCAGACCCGAATGGTCGTGCTGAACTCTCCGCACAATCCGACCGGCTCCGTTCTCTCGCCCAAGGATCTCGACGAGATCGCCGCGCTCCTGCGCGACCGAGACATCTGGGTGCTCTCCGACGAGATCTACTCGAAGATCCTTTACGAGGGGACCCACGAATCGATCGCGACGCGGCCCGGAATGGCCGAGCGGACGATCCTCCTCGACGGATACTCCAAGACCTATGCGATGACGGGCTGGCGTCTGGGTTACGGCGTCATGAATCCGACCCTGGCGAAGCACGTCGCCAAGCTGGCCACCAACGTCTATTCGTGCGCGACGACCTTCGTGCAGCGCGCGGGCATCGCCGCGCTCACCGGGCCCCAGGATGAGGTGAAGAGGATGGTGGCGGAGTTCGGCCGCCGGCGGACCGCGATCGTCGAGGGGCTGAACCGGATCCCCGGCATCACGTGCCGGAAACCCGTCGGGGCCTTCTATGTGTTCCCTAACATACGCGCGCTCCAGATGAAGAGTTCCGAGGCGGAGCGGATTCTCCTCGAGGAAGCGGGTGTGGCCGCGCTTTCTGGCACGGCGTTCGGCGCGCACGGCGAAGGCTATCTCCGCTTCTCGTACGCGAATTCGATCGAGAACATCCAGGAGGCGCTCCGCCGGCTCACGACCTTCGTCCAAAACCAGACCCGCGCCGCGCGCTGACCCATGAGCCGGTTCGAGCGGATTCCGATGCGGAGCGCTTCACGCGCCGCATGACAACACTTCCCCGCACCATGGTCATCACGCTGGGCGGGAACGCCATTCTTCCGGCGAGCGGCACAGGCACGTTCGACGAGCAGCTCTCGATCACCCGCGTCACGATGGAGCCGATCGCGCGGCTCGTGAGCCAGGGCGTCAAGGTCGTGCTGAGCCACGGAAACGGGCCGATCGTCGGGAATATCCTGATCCGCAGCGAAGCGGTGCGCGACCAGATCCCCCCGATGCCGCTGGACGTGTGCGGCGCGGACTCGCAGGGCGGAATCGGCTACATGATGCAGCAGACGCTCCAGAACGAGCTGCGGCGCATCGGGCTGAACCCGCCGGTCGTGACCCTGGTTACCCAGATCATCGTGGACGAACGCGATCCCGCGTTCCGGCGGCCGACGAAGCCGATCGGCCCGTTCTATTCACAGGAGCGCGCGCACCTACTGGCCAAGGAGAAGGGGTGGACGGTGGTCGAGGACGCTGGCCGCGGCTATCGCCGCGTCGTGCCGTCCCCGAAGCCGCTCCAGATCGTCGAGATCGACGCGATCAAGAAGCTGGTCGACGACGGCGCGATCGTGATCGCGGCCGGCGGCGGGGGCATCCCGGTGTCGAAGCAGTGGGATGGCACCCTCCACGGCGTCGAGGCCGTCATCGACAAGGATCTCGCTTCGTCGTTGCTGGCGCGCCTTCTGGGGTTCGCGACGCTGGTCATCATCACCGGCGTGGATCGCGTGGCGGTGAATTACGGAAAGCCCGCCCAGCGCGAGCTTGCGCTGGCGAGCGCCTCGGAGCTGGAGCGCTACGCGCGCGAGGGTCATTTCCCGGCGGGAAGCATGGGCCCGAAGATCCAAGCCGCGATCGAGTTCGTGCGCGGCGGCGGGCGAGAAGTCTACATTACGTCGTCGGAGAAATTCCTGGGCGCGTTCGAGGGAAAGAGCGGGACGAAGATCGTCGACGGCTAGGACGACGGCGCGAGTTTGGCGAAGGGGAGGCGGGAGATCGGCATGGGGCTTCGGGTGAAAGGGTTCGCGGTGGGTGGCAAGTCGTGGTGGTCCATCAAGGACCTGAGCCTCGACGTGCGCCCCGGCGTCCTGCACATGGTTCTGGGCGAGCGCGACACCGGCAAGACGGCGCTCCTCGAGGCTCTGGCCGGGATGCGGCGCGAGGAGCGCGGCTCGATTTCGATCGGCGAGGGCGAGCACGAGGCGACCGTCGCGGACCGGCAGCGCCGCGTGCGGCTGGTTCCGCAGGAGTGCGGCCCAACGCAGCTCACCGTGAGCGAAAGGCTCCTCTTGGCGCGGCCCCCGCGGTGGCTGGGCATAGCGATCCATCGCCGGCGCGGCGAAGAACAGGCGAAATCCCTAGCTGCCCGCGTCGGGCTGGAATCGCTCCTCGACGTCCCCGTGGAGGCGTTGCGGCCATTGGAGCGGCGGCTTGTCGAGATCGCGGCGGCGGTCGGCGAGCAGCCCGCCCTTCTGGCCCTGGACGAGCCGACTTCCGAGCTGGGTCCGCACGAGGCGCGGCAACTCTTCGCCATCCTCGCCGCGATCGTCGACCAGGACAAGATTCCCGTCGTTTACACCAGCACGTGGCCGCGCGACGCGTATCCCGGGGCCGCGGCGGTGACGATCCTGCGCCGTGGCGAAGCGCCCGAAACGGTCTTGACCGCCAAGGTGACCGAGTCCGCGCTGATCGAGCGCTGGACGGGCGGCCAAATGCGCCGCGCCCCGACGGGACCGCACACACCGGGAGACGCGCTCATGCGCGTCGAGGACCTGGTGATCGAGGGACGGGGCCGCGAAACCTCGCTGGCGGGCGTTTCATTCGAGGTGAAGGCGAGTGAAGTCCTGGCGGTCGTCGGCGCGCCCGCGGACGGGTTGAGCCTGCTGCACGACGTCTTGCTGGGGCATCGTGCGCCCAAGCGCGGCTCGATCCAGTTTCTCGGCAAGGAACTGGTGCACTCGCCGCGACGTCATCGTGTCGAGGCGGGCATCAGCTTCGTGAATCCGCCCGTCGCGCGCGATCAGTCACTGCGCGAGTTTTCGGTCGAGGAGAATCTGATCCTCGGACAGACGCATCGCGGACCGTTCGCGAAACGCGGCTGGCTCAAGTTCGATTCGATCCACGGCAACGCGGTCCGTTCGCTCAGCGACTTCGAGGTGCCCGACGCTAGACCGCGCGACCGTCTGGGATCGCTGGGGCTGGGCGCGCGGCAGCGCGTCGTGATCGCGCGCGAGGTGCTGCGCAATCCTGTGCTCCTCGTGGCGCGTTCGCCGGCGCAGGGGCTGGGGCTCGAGGCTCAGGAGTACGTGCGCAAGACGCTGGTCTTACAGTGCGAGCGCGGGAGCGGGCTTCTGTGGCTGACAGAGGATCCCGAGGAAGCGCTGCGCGTCGCGGATCGCCTGGCCGTTCTGGCCGCGGGGCGTTTGGTCTGGATTCCCGTGACGGAGATCTTGACGCGCGAGATGATCATCGACGAGATGGCGGGGACGGCGGCATGATGCCCGGACGCGTGAGGGGCGGGCGCACTGCGCTCCTGTTCAACGTGCTCGCGTTCCTGGCGCTGGCTGTCGGGACACAGGTGGTCGCGCGCGGCTCGGTGCCGTGGAATCCCGCCGCCTGGGCCGCACCCTGGAGCGGCGATTTGGTGCTGGTCACGGCGAGCTTTCTCTTCCTGGGGCTCGGCTTCCTGATGCCGCTCCATGCGGGCGTTCTCAATCTTGGCATCCACGCGCAGTTCCTGGTTGGTTTCGCGGTCGCGGCCGCGATCACGCGGGCCGAGGCGATCGATCCCTCCACCCGCGCCGGACTTGCGCTCCTCGCCGGCGCTCTCGCCGGATCGCTGGCCGGCGCCGCGATGATCTGGCTTCGAAGCCGATTCGCCGTGCACGAAGTCTTGAGCGGACTCCTGCTCGGAGGTGCGATGGTGCCCGTGGCCCGCGCGCTGTCGGTCACTCCCACGACTCCTCCGGCGCTCACCTTCGAACTCACTACTCTGCTCGCACCGCTCCAGTGGGCGCCCGACCTGGGGCTGGGCCATCATTTCGTGCTCGCATGGGGGATCCTGCTCTTGTCTCTCGGCGTGCTCCTCGCGTTCGTCTTCGCGCGGTTCCTGCGCGCGTCGGTGTCTGGGTTCGACCTGAGGATCGTGGGCGTGAACCCCCTCGCCGCCGGAGCGGCCGGCATCGACGTGGATCGCATCCAGCTTTGGACGCTCGCCGCCGGCGGCGCCTGCGCCGGCTTGACCGGCGCGCTCCAGCTTTGGACGCAACCCGCCGTCGCGCTGGAACGGTGGCCGCTTCCGATGGCGTTCGCAGGCGTGACGATCGCGCTCTACGGACTGGGGTCCGTGCGGGGCGTGATCGTGGCGGCGGCACTGTTCGCGGTGTGGCTGAACGCGCCCGGAACCTTGGCCGTGCTCCAGGTGCCCGGCTGGGGCGCCGCGGTCGCTCTCCTATTGGTCCTGCCCGCATTGTGGAATCTGCCTCGACTTCTCCCCGACCAAGGCGCTCCCCGCTCGCTCTGGCGCACGCGACACAGAGAAACGTACTAGCTCCCCTCACACAAAACCGACTTTCCCCGACGCAACCGCGCTCAGGCGCAGGGAGGTACCCGTGGTGCGTTCGTGGGAAAAGATCGTATGGATGCTGGTGTTCGTGATGGCGGTCGCAGTGGCTGCCGGAATGCTTGGGGCCGGGCAGGCCGAGGCGGCGGTCGCGGAGGCGGTGGCCGCCGATGCGCTCCGGCTGGGCGAGGTTCTCGCCGGTCCGGCGCGCGACTGGGATGGAGACGGCGTCTTCGACGCGAAGAACGACGAGTGGGTCGAGATTGCCAACGCGGGCGGCGCGGCCCTGGCGCTCGACGAGTACCGCGTGGCCGACGCGGACACGACCATCCGCTACGCGTTCTCGGGCACGCTGGCGGCCGGGGCGGTGCTGCTCGTGACCGGTAGCCAGGCTTTGGCGTGGCAACGCTCGGTGGGGCGGACCACGAGCGGGCTCAGCCTCAACAACGCCGGCGACACCGTGTTTCTCCTGCGCGTCGCCGGAGGGGACACGACCGTTGTGGACGAGCACAAGTATGGCAGCATCGAGGGCGCGAGCGATCGCTCCACCGGCCGGGCCGATTCCGCCAGCGATACGTGGATATTGTTCGATGCGTTGAACCCCTACACGGGTTCGGGAACGCCCTCGGGCACCGGCTGTCCGCCCACGCCCGGCGGACCGAATGGCTGCACCACCGACGTGGGCATGACGACCTGGGGCGCGATCAAGCGGCTCTACCGGTGAGGTAGGTATAGCCGGTCAAAGCGAACCACAATCCGACGTGATCGCGCCGAGACCCGTGAGGATGGACTCGCGGGTCCGGCCGCTCACGGCGGCAGTGACGATTATAGCCTCCCACGCGCGTGACCGGGCACGGTAGGATGAACTCCTACGGTGCATCCCATCGGAGTCACTCGGGCGTACTCGGATTCGAGATCACGCAGAGGATGGGACGCCAGCTGGAGGAGGACGATTCGTGAGCGAGCCCCGCGGGTCCGACCCCCGCCTCTACATCGACGAGAACATCACCATCCATGAAGGCGAAGAGGCGGCCCGGCTCCTCGAGGCGCGCACCGCCCAGGGCGCGGTCGATCCGCGGAGCGGCGTGGCGCGTGTCGATCGGGCCCGGTGGGAAGAGGCCCAGCGGTACGAGCGGCGGACGTGGATGCGGAACGGGCGGCGCACGCTCTCGGATCGAAACGAATCCCACCGGGACCACTTTGCGCGCTATGCGGTCCTCCGGGGGCTTCATTTCAAGAAGGCGATCGAACTGGGCTGCGGCCCGTTCACGAATCTGCGGTTCATTCTCCCGAAATGCCGGATCGACGACGTGACCCTTCTCGACCCGCTGATCCAGGACTATCTCTCCCACCCCTTCTGCCGGTATCGAGGGGGGCGGCTGGGCGGCCTCTTTCACGAGACTCCGGCCCGCCTCCCCGTCTACCTGCTTCACCCGCTTCGCGCGCTCCGATCCAAGACCAACGACATGCGCGCCGGCGGATTCCTGGGTCGTCCCGTCACCCTGGTCCGTTCCACGATCGAGTCCTTCGAGACGACGGAACGCTTCGATCTCGTGGTGATGGTCAACGTTCTGGAGCATTGCCACGACGCATACGCGGTGCTGGCCAAGATCGATGAGATCCTCGCGCCGGGCGGGGTCTTCGTCTACCACGACAAGATGTATGACGCGGTGGGCATCGGACGCCTGATGGCGGCGGTCTACGACGCGGGGCATCCCCTGCGAGTGGACCAATCGGTGGTGGACGCGTTCCTCCAGGCCCGCTTCACGCCGCTCTTCCGGGCGGTGCACCCGGTGCACCAGGAGTTCCGCGGCCTCCGTCTGGACCACGAAGATCTCTACTACATCGGCCGAAGGAATTCCTGACGAGGTCTCGCCGACCCCCCCTACGTGCCGGCCCCGCTGAACCCTTGCGCATCCTGCTAACATCTAATGTAAATACTGCGTGCCGACGTGGACCCCGCACGGGAGCCCGCTACCATTCGGAGGTTCGCCATGCGCTGCCGCTCCGCCATCGTACCCCACGCATCTTTCGTCCGGGCGATCGCAGCCCTCGTGCCCCTGCTCCTGATGTTCCAGCCTCGAACCGCCGGCGCCACGTTTCACCTGAACGAGATTTCCAAAATCATGGTGGGGCTCAACGGGAACAACACGATCCAGGCGGTGGAGATCAAGATGCTCTTCGGCCTGCAGAACGCAGTCACCGGGGGTTCGATCAAGGCATACGACGCGAGCGGCGCCTTGATCGCCACGCTCGGAACGTTTACAGGACCGGTCCCCAGCGGCATATCGGGTCGAAAGATTCTTTGCGCGACGCACAACTTTGCGGTGGCGTTCGGGATCACGCCGGACCTCGTCATCACTCCCGGTATCCCCGTCGGGACGGGGCAGGTCTCATTCGAATTGCCGACCTGTCTCGTGAACGCGGTCGCGTACGGTGCGGTAACGGTACCCAAGAACGGCACGACCTCCGCCGCGGCGCTCGTAGCCGACGGGGTCGCCGCGCTGGTTCGCTCCGTCGACGATGGTACGGTTGCGACCTGCCCTCTCAGCGAAGATGCGGCTGCCCGCTTTCAGCTCGCTGCGGGCACGGGCCTGAGCCCGATCACGTTCACCAACAACGCCGGCGCGACAGCCAGCGTGTCTCCGTCCGTCGCGGGCGTGAACGAGAGTCCCGTGGTTTCTGCCGCCCTTCGGGTGTATCCGAACCCCTTCAGCGCAGAAGCGACCATCGAGGCACCGGGCGGGGGCCGCCTGGCGGTCTACGACGTGAGCGGTCGCAGAGTTCGAAGCTGGTCTTCGCCGAGCGCGAATCTCGGCGCGTCGCCGCTGAGACGAATTGATTGGGACGGCACGGACGCCGCGGGGCATCGCCTTGCGTCCGGCATCTACTTCGTGCAGTTGGGAGAGAGCGTCGGGCGGCAGGTTCGGGTCGTACTCCTGCGGTAGCGAGGACTCACGAAGTCCCGGCGCGGAAAGTGGAATCCTGCGCCAGCCGTTCGCCCCTCCTCGGGATCCTTCGGGGCATGGTGTATATTCCGTTCCCGTGGCGAGGAATCGAGGCAGACCGCACCCGAAGACCAGGAAGGCCCCGGCGGCATCCGCGGGCGGCCGATGGCTCCTCTGGCTCGGCGCCGTGCTGGTCCTCACGTTCTGCGTCTATCTGCCCAGCTTGGACAACGAGTTCACCAACTGGGACGATGAATACTATGTGACCGAGAATCCGCTGCTGGCGAATCCCACCCTCGGCGCCCTCCTCACCGCGAATCTGGGCGGGAACTACCACCCGCTCACCATGGCCACCCTCGCGCTGAACTACCGGATCTCGGGGCTCAATCCGGCTTCGTATCACTGGTTCAACCTGATCCTCCACCTCGCCAACACGGCACTCGTCTTCTTCTTCATCCGAAAGCTCTCCGGAGGACGGTTCTGGACGACGGTCGGGACCGCGCTCTTCTTTGGAATCCACCCCATGCACGTCGAGTCCGTGGCCTGGATCTCGGAGCGGAAGGACGTCCTGTACGCTTTCCTCTACCTCATCGGGCTGATCGCCTATCTCCGCTACCTCGTCCAGCGCCGGCCTGCGTGGCTCGTCGCCACCTTCCTCGCATTCGTGCTGTCCGTGGCCTCCAAGCCAGCGGCCGTCGTGTTCCCGCTCACGCTCCTGGCGATCGACTATTTCCGCCGGCGTCCTTGGACGCCCGCCGTCGCGCTCGAGAAGGCGCCGTTCTTCGCCGCGTCGCTCGCCGGCGGTCTTCTCACCCTCGTGGCGCAGCGTTTCGTCGGGGCCGTAGCCTCCCCACATGTGTGGAGCCCCTTTCAGAAGCTCCTGTTCGCGTCGTACGGAACCGTCATGTACGTCGTGAAGCTGTTCGTCCCCGTGGGTCTGTCGGCGATCTATCCCTATCCGAATCCGAACGCGACACCATCGGCGATAGGCCCCGAGTTCTACGTCGCGCTGGGGGCCCTCGCGATTCTTCTTCCGGCGATCGTGTATCTCTGCCGCCGCGTCCCGGTGGTCCTGTTCGGCATCGGCTTCTTCTTCATCAACCTGGTGCTCGTGCTTCAGTTCTTCACCGTCGGGCAGGCCGTGATGGCCGACCGATACACATATCTCCCCTACATCGGACTCTTCTTCGCACTAACGTGGTGGCTGGACGAGGGCCCCGGAACGGTTCCGGGCCGGCTGCCGCTGAGACCGGCGATCGCCGGAGGGCTGCTTCTCCTGCTTCCATTTTCCCTGGTCCAAACGTGGCGGCGCTGCGACGTGTGGCAGAACTCCGGGACGCTGTGGAACGACACGATCCGGAAATACCCGAGCCAAATCGCCAATGCGTACAACAACCGTGGCTGCTACTCGCTCGACAAGGGCAACCCCGACGCGGGGCTGGCGGATTTCGATCGGGCGCTCGCGATCGATTCCACGTTCGGGCGCGCGTGGCTCAACAAGGGGACCGTGTTCGCCGAGCGGAGCGTCAACGATTCAGCGTTGGTTTGTTTCGAGCGTGCCGTGGCGCTCATGCCCAAGTCCTATGAGGCTCTGAACAACCGAGGCGCGATCAAGGTCCGGTTCCGCGATCTGGCCGGCGCGGTGGAGGATTGCTCGCGGGCGATCGCGGTGAACCCATCGTTCCGGGGCGCCTACACCAACCGGGCCTACGCCTATTCGCTGCTGGGCGAATTCGAGCGGTCGATCGCCGATCGCCGCCGGGCCATCGAACTCGACCCGAGGAACCCGACGAACTACCTCCAGTGGGCGTCGATCGGCTCGACCCTTCAGCAGTTGGGTCGTCATCGGGAGGCGATCACGCAGTACGGGGAGGCGATTCGCACGGCCCCTCCCGGAGATCGGCGGCTGGGCGACTACTATCTCCGCCGCAGCCGGTCCTGGTTGGCCACGGGTGATCGGAACCGGGCTCTCGGCGACGCGCGGGAGGCGGCGCGGCTCGGCGCCAAGGTCGACTCGACGTACCTGCGGCAGCTCGGGGGCTAACGCGGGGCGCATTCAAGGTGGGCACCGAAGAGTGCCGGTGGGGTAAGTCTCTGGTGCGGAAGGGGGGACTTGAACCCCCACGACCTTGCGGCCACTGGACCCTGAACCCAGCGCGTCTGCCAATTCCGCCACTTCCGCACTCAAAGTTCTCTAACTGACAGGAACAGTATACTATAGAGAGCCTTGCGCCCGGATGTCAACTGACGGAGGAGTCGATGTCGCGGCCTACCGCGCCCAAAGCCCACAAGGAAGAGGATGAGCGCCAGGTCGTCTGCAGAAACCGCAAGGCGCGCCACGATTACTTCGTGATCGAGACCTTCGAGGCCGGGATCGAGCTCCGGGGCTCGGAAGTGAAGTCGCTGCGCGACGCCAACGCGCAGCTGGTCGACGCCTACGCGACGGTGGACAACGGCCAGCTATTTCTGCGCAACGCGCATATCAGCCCCTACGACCCGGCCAGCCTGGCGAATCACGAGCCGACGCGGGCCCGCCGGCTCCTGATGCACCGCTCCGAGATCCGGCGTCTCCAGGGAAAGCTCGAGGAATCGGGCCTCACGATGGTGCCGCTCTCGCTCTACTTTCGCGGAGGCAAGGTGAAGGTGGAGCTGGCGCTCGTGCGCGGCAAGAAGACCTGGGACAAGCGGACGAAGATCGACGAGCGCCGCGCCCGCAAGGAAATCCGCGGGATCATGCGAGGGGAGCAGGCCGAGTGAAGAGACTCCCCGGGGCCCGAGTGAAGCGGCTCCTGGCAGGTCTGATGGCGGCCGCGCTGCTCGCGCTCCCGCCGCTCCTATCGCTCCCGGCGCTCGCGGTGCAGCGGGCGGCGCCGATCCGCGTGGTGTACCCCGCTCCGGTGGCCAACGAGATCATCACGCCGGTATGGCTCGATGGCGTTCGCTACGTCTCCACGAACGATCTCGCACGCGTCTTCCGCGCCACGAAGTACTGGAGACCGGAGCTGCGAAAGCTCTCGCTGCGTCTCGGCGATCACACCGTTCGCTTCACAGTGGACGCGCCCGTGGTGCTCGTGGACGAGGACGCGAAGAACCTCGTCCTCTCGCCGCGTCTCCTGCAGGGAGAGGTCTACGTCCCGGAAACGGTTCTGGCGCAGTTTCTCGAGTGGGGCCTGATCACCAACGCGACCTGGGACGAGCCCATCCGCACGATCCGGTTCCGCGCCCCGGTCCACACGGTGCGACAGGCGCAGCTCTGGGTGCGCGGGCACGTGACCGAGATCTCCGCAACGCTTCTGCGCTCGCTTCCGCCGCGCGTGCTCTACGCGACTCCGACGGAAGTGCGGCTCCTCTTCGAAGGGGGAACGATCGACACCGCGCGCGTCTTCGCGGGGGGTGTCGTCCAGTTGGGCACGATCCGCGAGACCCAGGACGGCGTGGAGACGCGCCTTCTGCTCACGCCCGACGCCAAGGGCTATTCGGTGACCGTGGCGGCGAACCGCCTCAAGGTCGCGGTGACGGACGACAAGGATCTCGTGTCGGCGGGGATCTTCTCTCCGCTCGAGCCGATCTCGCTCGCGGGGGCCGACGGCAAGTTCGGGACTGTCGTCCTCGATCCGGGGCATGGCGGCGGCGACTCCGGCGCGACCCTGCCCGGGGGGCAGCTCGAGAAGGACGCCACGCTCGATTTCGCGCGACAGATTCGGGCGGAGCTGACGGACAAGCTGGGCGTGCGCGTGGTGCTGACGCGGGAGGCCGACATCGACGTTCCGCTCTCCCGGCGTGCGGAGATTGCAAACGAGACGCGCGGCGATCTGTTCATCAGCGTCCACCTCGACGCCGAGGGCGCGCTGCGCCAGGGAGGGTTTCGCGTGTACGCGCTCTCGCCGTCCCTTCCCGCGAGCACCGGCGCCGACCGCATTCCGCTCGGAATGAACGGCGACTTCGGGGGCGCGGAACTGCGTCCCTGGGACTCGGCGCAGGCCTCGGTCGCGGGGAACAGCATGGCGCTCGCGCAGGCGATCGCCGACGGCCTCTCGCGCGGCTTTCCGCAAACGCCGGTCACGTTCCACACCGGACGGATCAGCGTGCTCGAGCCGGTCGCCTATCCGGCGATCCTGATCGAGGTGGCGCCGCCTCCGCGGGGTGCCCCCGAGGCGATGAGTCTCCGCGGCTATTCGCTGCGGGATGTCGCGAAGAGCATGGCCCAGACGATCCAGGAGTTCCTCAAGGGAGGGGGCGCGTGAAACACCAACGGTGGATCATCGCCGGGATCGGCGCCGCCGTCATCGTGGGCGCGTTCCTCTGGATCGCGGGCTACAGGCAGCGGCATGCGAATCTCTCGCCCTCGCGCCTCGTTCCGCTGGCGGCGGAGTTGGAGGGAATCCGCGGCGTCTATCTCTACTTCGGCGCCACGAGCACCGACAGCCTCGTCGCGGAGTACCGCGACGTCGTCGTGAAGGATCGCCCCGCCGATCAGGTGCGGGCGATTTACCGTGAACTGCTCGCGGGGTCGGCCAAGGGAAACGCGGGGCTCCTGCCGGAGGGAACCGAGCTGCTCGAGACGTACTGGACGGAGCGCGGCACGCTTTATCTCGACTGGAGCCGCTCGCTCGTCTCGGAGTTCCGCGGCGGAAGCGAGCGCGAGCGCCAGCTCATCGCATCGATCGTACGGACGGCGGGGGACAATCTCCCGGGAGTGGAACGCGTGATGATTCTGGTCGAGGGCAGCCCGGTCGAGACGATCGGCGGGCACTTCGATACTCTTTCTCCTCTCGACGTGAGGGACTGGCGATGACCGCGGCCGGCAAGCATCCGACGCTCGGTGTCTTCGATTCGGGGATCGGCGGGCTGACGGTGGTGCGCCACCTGAGGCGGCTGCTCCCCGGATGGCGAATCGTCTACTTCGGGGACACGGCGCGCGTTCCCTACGGCACCAAGTCGGATGCCACCGTGCGGCGCTTCGCCGGAGAGGCGGCGCGTTTCCTCACCCAGTTCGATATCACCCACTTGGTCGTGGCGTGCAACACAGTATCGGCGGTCGCGCTGCGCTCGCTCACGCGCGAGTTTCACGACCTGCCCGTCGACGGCGTGATCGAGGCCGGCGCCGAAGCGGCCGTCGCGGCCACGCGATCCGGCAGGATCGGCGTGATCGGAACGCGCGCCACGGTCGCGAGCGGCGCCTACGAGCACGCGGTCGCCGTGGCGGCGCGCAAGGCGGACGTCCACGCTCGCGTTTACGCCGAGGCGTGCCCGCTCCTGGTCCCGATCGCGGAGGAAGGCATGGCCAACAGCAAGGCGGCGCGCGAGGTGCTTCGCGAGTACCTGGCGCCGCTTCAACGGAAGCGCGTCGACACCCTGATCCTCGGCTGCACGCACTATCCTCCGTTCAAGCGGGCGCTCCGCGCGCTGCTCGGTCCGCGCGTGGCGCTGATCGACTCGGGCGAGGCGACAGCGAAGCGCCTAGCCCGTTCGCTCCGCGCGCGCGACGGCGGGCGCCCCCGCGGGCGCGGGACGTTGCACTGCTACGTTTCCGACATTCCGCGGCAGTTCGAGACGATCGGCCGCCGCTTCCTGGGGCGCCGCATGGGCCAGGTGTGGTTGGTGCCGCAGGACGATCTGCCATGGTTCGAACGTCATCCGATCCGGGGGCCACTATGAGCGCGACAGGCAAGCACCACGTCGGCCGCTCGGCCGGCCGCTCCGACGGGCGCCGCCCGAACGAGCTTCGTCCCATCACGATCCGCCGAGGTTATCTCAAGCACGCTGAGGGATCGGCGCTGATCGAGATGGGCGGCACCCGCGTCCTCTGCGCGGCGACGGTGGAGGAGCGTGTGCCTCCGTTCCTGCGCAACAGCGGCCGCGGGTGGGTGACGGCGGAGTACAGCATGCTGCCGCGCTCCACGGCCGACCGCGTTCAGCGCGAGGTGAACCGCGGCCATCCGGGAGGTCGGACGCACGAGATCCAGCGGCTGATCGGCCGGTCGCTCCGCGCGGTCACCAATCTGGAAGCCCTAGGCGAGCGTCAGATCCTGATCGATTGCGACGTGATCGAAGCCGACGGCGGCACCCGCACCGCGTCGATCACCGGCGCGTACGTCGCGCTGGTGGACGCGATCCACTGGCTCAGCAAGCGCGCGCCGCTCCGGGCTAATCCTCTGCGCGATTTCGTCGCGGCGGTCTCGGTGGGAATCGTGGACGGGACGCCCTGCCTCGACCTCTGCTACACCGAGGACTCGCGGGCGCAGGTGGACATGAATCTCGTGATGACGGGCTCGGGACGCCTGGTGGAGATCCAGGGCACCGCGGAGGGGGAGGCGTTCACGGAGCGCGAACTCGCCGCGATGATGACCCTGGGGAAGGTGGGCATCAAGAAGCTCGTCGCCCAGCAGAAGCGCTCGCTGGGCCTGAAGGCGCTGCCGAAATCTTGGAGCTGATCGTCCTCGCCACGTTGAACGACGGCAAGGCGCGCGAGCTGGCCCTGCTTCTCGACGGTCTCGCCGCGCGATTCGAATCGCTGCGGGCGCATCCGAGCGTGACACTTCCCCCCGAGACGGGTAGCACCTACCGCGAGAACGCGCTCCTCAAGGCCCGCGCCGTGTTCGCCGCGCTTGGACGGCCCGCGCTGGGGGACGACTCCGGCCTCGAGGTCGATGCGCTGGCGGGCGCGCCCGGCATCCGCTCCGCGCGCTACGCGGGGGAGAGCGCGAACAACCGCGCGAACAACGAGAAGCTCCTGCAAACCCTCGCGCAAGTTCCCGCCGACTCACGCACGGCGCGGTTCCGCTGCGTGCTCGCGCTGGTGAGGGGGCCTGGAGACGAGGTGGTGGTCGAGGGCGTTTGCGAGGGACAAATCCTGGACGCGCCGCGCGGCGAAGGCGGCTTCGGGTACGATCCGCTCTTCCTGCCGGACGACGAGACCCGTTCCTTCGCCGAGATGCCCGACGATGTGAAGAACGCGATGAGCCACCGCGGTAAAGCCGCGGCGGCCCTCCGCGCACTGCTTCGCTAGTCGGCCTTCTTCAACTCCACACGGCGGTTCTTCGCCTCCACACGGTCCCGAATATTGGGGTGGATGACGGGGATCGAACCCGCAACCACTGGAGCCACAGTCCAGTGCTCTACCATTGAGCTACATCCACCGTACATCGGGCAGGCTTCGCGCCTGGAGGGGATCGAACCCCCGACCGACGGATTAGAAATCCGTTGCTCTATCCAACTGAGCTACAGGCGCCGCCTTGTGGCGTAAACGCTCGGGGCACCCACGGAGGGTACGCTCGGGACGGCTGATCCTATCGGGAATGGCTTCGATTCGCAAGGGCCGGGCAACCGCTTGCTATTGGCCCTTCTTCGGCGGCGGCACCATCGATGGATCGTGGCAGATGATGCACAGCTCGCGCGTCGGCTCGGCGCGAAGCAGCGCCTTCTCATCGCTCCCGTGCGGCATGTGGCAGCCGGTGCAGGTCAGGGGCTTCCCGGTGCGGGAATCCTTCTTGTCGCTCGAAGTCTTGTGGGCGTGCTGGCTCAGGTCGTCGTGGCAGCTCTGGCAGAGCTTCGCCGTGTTTTCGGTCAGAAGCTTGTCCTGGTCCGACGAATGCGGATTGTGGCACACCGTACACCCGTCCTCCAGCGCCGCGTGCTTGAACTTCTTCTGGAAGGGCTTGGGATCGTGGCATGCGAGGCAAACCTGCTCCTCGTGGTCCTTGAGCGCGGGGCGTTCCGGTCCGGCGTGGGGTGTGTGGCACGAGAGACACGCGTGCTTGCCGGTCATCGCGGCGTGCACGTTGGGCTTCTTGAACCACTCTTTACTCTTCTCGTGACACTTGTAGCAGAGATCGGGGACCGTCGCGATCGTCAGCGTGGAGCCGTCCATCTTGTGGCACGACTTGCACTGCCGCCGCGTGAACGGCTCGTGCGTCGCGGAGCGGATGAGTCCGAGGACGTTCTTGTCCGCGGCGTGAGGATCGTGGCAGCTAGCGCAGTCGGAGCCGGCGATCTTGATGCCCTGATGCTTCTCCGTGATCACCTTGCCCGCGATTGGGTGGCAGGAGACGCAGACCGCGTCGCCGGCGCGCTTGGTCATGCCCTCGTTCGACGAGCCGTGGCTCGCGTGGCAGGTGAGGCACCGTCCCGCACCCACCGGCTTGTGAACCACTCCATTCTTGATCCGGGTCATGAGCGTCTCGTGGCACGTCGCGCACAGCTCCGGAGCATCCTTCTTGAGAAGTCCGGTCAAGGGGCTGGAGTGCGGCTGGTGACATGTCGCGCACTCGCCCGTGGCGGCGGGCGGATGCCCGTGCGAAAGACCCGCGTCCGCCAGGACCTGCTTGTGGCAGGTGAGGCAGAGCCTCTTCGGGGGCTGCGCCAGGAGATGCTCAATGCTCGAGGCGTGCGGCGTGTGGCACGCCGTGCAGTCGCCTGCCTTGACGGGTGGATGCACGTGCGCCCCGGTGGGGCCCGCGTCCGACGCCTTCGCGCCGGCCGCCTTCGCGCCGGCCGTCTTCGCGCCCGCGGCGCCCGCGGGAACGATGTCCTTGTGGCAGGTGACGCAGAGCGTCCTGACCGGCGACTTGAGCGCATTCGGCCCGGGCGCCTGGCCCTTCGCGTGGCACTTCTCGCAGTCCTTCTCGGCGAACCCAGGATGCGTGTGCTCCGCCAGGAGCGCCGGCGTCTTCGAAGCGTGGGGCGTGTGGCAGCTGATGCAGTTCGCCTTCACCAGCGAAGCTCCCTTGTGCTTCGCCACCAGCTCCTCGTCCTGCAGCTCGTGGCAATCCTCGCAGAGGGTGGGCACCTTCGCCGTGAGATTCGGAGAGACCGCCCCGCCGTGGGGATCATGGCAGCTCATGCAGCCGCCTTCCTCGACCGGCGGATGGACGTGTTCACCCTCCTTGCCGATTCCGGAGTGGCACGAGGCGCACAGCGCGCTGGCGTTATCGCGCAGGAGGCTCTTCTTCGAGGACCCGTGGGGCTCGTGGCACTTTGTGCAGAGGCCCTGTGCCGCCGCGGTGTGCGCGCCCGCCGACTTGATCTTGGCCGCGATGTCCGCGTGGCACTTGGTGCATAGCTCGGGGGTCTTCGCCGCCAGGAGGGCGCGCGTCTGCCCGCCGTGCGGCGCGTGGCAGGCGGTGCAATCGCCCTTCTTCGCGGGCTCGTGCGGGAATTCGCGGGCCAGCTCGCGCTCCACCAGATTGTGGCAGCCAAGGCACAGCTGTGCCGTGTCGGTCCGGATCAGATGGGGCTGATCGGACTGGTGCGGATCGTGGCACACCTCGCAGCGCCCGGAGCGAAACGGCGAATGGATCTCCAGGCCGTCGAGCTTCTTCTCCAGGCCGACGTGGCACGACTGGCACACCTCGCTCTCGGTATTCTTGAGCAGCGCCTCCTGCTTGCCCGCGTGAGGCGTGTGGCACTTGAGGCAGGCCATCTTCGCGGCGGGGGGATGGAGCCCTGTCCCGGCAGCCAGGCGTTTCCCCAGAGCCTCGTGGCACGCGAGACACATCGTGCCGTCCAGCGACTTGACCAGTTTCTCGCGATCGGATCCGTGCGGTTCGTGGCAGGCGGCGCACTTGCCGTCCGCAAAGGCCTTGTGGATGACCGGCTCCGCCAGCGCGTCCGCGACCTGGTCGTGGCAGGTCCCGCAGAGGTCGGTCAGCTTGCCCTTGAGCAGGTGCGCCTGTACGCCGCGATGCGCATCGTGGCACTCGAGGCACTCGCCGTCCCCGGCGGGGGGATGGGCGGTCGGCTTGTCCGCCAGCCCGGCCTTGTCCGCGTGGCATGTGATGCAGAGGTCGGGGACTTCCTTGATCTTCTTCTCGGTCGGCTTACCCGCCTCGATGACGTGGCAGGAAGCGCACTCGCCCTTCGCCACGGGCAGGTGAACGAACGGGCTCGCCAGTCCCGGCTTCTCCGACGCGTGGGGCGCGTGGCAGTCGAGGCACTTCAGCGCGCCCAGAACGACCTTCGTGTGCTTGGCGGCGGATTCGCCCGCCGCGTGGCATGGCGTGCAGAGCGCGTCCCCCTCGGCCTTCAGGAGGGACGAGGTCTTGCCGCCGTGCGCCGTGTGGCAGGCGTAGCAGTCGCCCTGCGCGAACGGCTTGTGGACGTGCGCCATCTTCGTCTGTGCCACGCTGCCCTTGTGGCAGACGAAGCACGAGCGCTCCGGTCCGCCGTCGCGGACTAGGTGCTCCTGGTTGGAGGCGTGGGGGTCATGGCAACCGAAGCATTCGCCCTTGGAGTAGGCCTCGTGCTGATGTTCGGGTTGCGGTCCCTGCTTGAGTTTCTCGTGGCATCCGAAGCAGAGATCGGGAACCGGCTTGTTGAGCACCAGCACCTGCGAGAAGCCGTGGCTGTCGTGGCAGGCGGAACACTCTCCCTTGGCGAGCGGTGCGTGGAGGAACTTCTTGGATGCGTATTCCTCCTTGGCATCCTTGTGGCAGTCGTAGCAGGGGCGGGAGGGCGCGCGCTTCTTCTGCTCCTTCTTCTGCTTGGGCTTGTTGTCCGCGGCGTCGGCGCGCGAAGGCGCCGCGAGCGGCGCCCCCAAGATCAGGAGGATCAGCGCGAGGTACGAGAGGAATCGACGGCTGCTCCGTGGGCTCAATGCTTGACCTGATCCGCTTTCGGAGCCGGCGGAGCACTCGGCGGAGGCATCGGCGAGGGCTTCTTCATCTGCGATGTGGAGTCGGGCCGAACGACCGGCGCGCGGCCGATGAAATCGATCCGATCGACGCGGAACGCGAGCATGGAGTTCCGTGTGTAATGGGGCATCATGTTGATCATCGCCCACGTCGTATCCTGGGGAACCTTCTTCTGCTTCACGATGATCTTGAACGCGGGGTTCTTCGGCTCGCTGGAGCGGGAGGAGACCTTACGCGTCTTCATGTCCATCGTGAAGTCGGGCACGTACTGGACGATGCGCGCCGTATACTCGGTGTCTCCCACCGGGAACTCCTGGTTCAGCTTCACCTGCTGACGATCCGCGAACTCCGGGAATGCGCGGTTGCCGATCACGAGCGTCACCGACGCGACGCGAGCGGGGCCCGAGGTCGTGGGGGCGCCATACGACGTCGAGGCCGCCATCGCGCCGATCAGAATTGTCGTCCATGCCAAACGTCTCACTTGGATCCTCCAACGGAGTCGATCGGGGACTTCGTTTCGCGGCCGACCTTTCGGAAATCCTCCAGCATGTCCGACGCGACCTCGGCCGCGAGTCGGTCGGCGCTCCGGACGCGGCCCCACCCGAAGATGGTTTCGCGATCGTCTCCGCTCCTGAAATGGCTGCCGGCCCAGATGACCCGGGCCGTCTCGGTGCCCACCATTCGGAGCGCCACGCCGATGGACGGAACCTCCCCCTCGGCGGTCTGAAGCTTCCCGCTCTCTATAACGCTTCCGAGGAAAAGGTACTGGACGCCCAGAGTGTCGCCCAAGATCCGGATCTGGTCCGACGTGAGCGAGGCCATGGCGCGAATATGCATGGCCTCGAGCGCGGCGTCAACATTGCCCGGATCCGAGAGTTCCACCGCGCCCGAACGAGCCAGCTCGTTCCAGACGATCCGAGTCATGACATCGCCGGCGTCCGCGGCCGTGGTCAGATTCTCTAGCGGCAAGAGGGCCGCGCGCGGATGGTCGCGGGGAATCGCGCGAGCATCCTGCGTCTTGGGCGGCGCGCCCGCGCACCCCTGCCAAACGACGAGCGCAATCACGGCTGCCGCTTGTCGGAAGATCAGAAGGCCTCCTTCTGCAGCAGCGCGACCAGCCCCTTGCACGTCTCTTCCCCAAGCTTGCCCAGCGACCGCTCTCCTCCTCCGCCCACGATCGGAGTGCGCCCCTTTCCGCGCTTCGAGATCGATGCGCGCCAGACCACCTTGCCGGTGGCGACGTCCGTCATCTCGACATCGAAGGAGAGCGCGGGGATCTCGGTCGCTCCGGTCCGCGTCATCTCGTATTCCGTCACCGCGCCCCTGATGATTCCCGTGATGTTCGCCCCCTTGGCCGCCTCCTGGAGTCTCTTCGCGTCGTAGTTTCCGGATTCGCCCGGTGTCGCCCCAGCGTCGGCCAGGATAGTCCAGAAATCGGCGGGTTCGACGATATCGAAGCGGTCCGCGATGATCAACTCCGTGATGAAGCTTCGCGTGAGGCGGTCTGCCGCGAACCGCTCCTGGGTCAGATTATCGAAGGGGAGCACCGCCACTCGCTTGTAGAAGGTCATGTCGGCGTCGGAGTTCACGTATAGCCGGGGCGCGGAGCCCGCGCATCCGCCGATGCCGAGCGTCAGCGATACGAGAAGCCCGATCGCCAGCGGCCTGAAGGAGATCATGCGATCAGCCCCCGAATCTTTGGGTGATGGAAGCATCGATTTGCCGCACCGCCCGATCGGTGTCGGGATCGACCCAGTTGGCCCCGGCGTTCATCTGGAGGTCGCGAGTCAGGGTCGCCAGCACTCTCAGGCCGACGAGTCGACGGGCGGAAATATACTCCACGGTGGAAGAGCGCCGCGGCGAATCGCTCTGCGCGTAGGAGCCGCTGATCTGAAGCGTTTGGGTGGCGTTCCACTGGGCGTTGGCCCGAGACGTCACGAATCGTTGCGTGGCCGGCCCGAGGCTTGTCGAGGTGCCGCGGCTCCAGTCGAGCCTGAGAGTGCGGACCGGCGACCACTGGACGGTCCACGTATCCGCATTCGAGGAATTCGCCGGCCCCATGAACGTCTTGCCCACGCGGTAGAGCGAGTGGGCGAAGTTGACCGAGAGACCGTGCAGTGGCGTGGCATTGGCGGCCACGTTGGTCTGCGTCACGATACGGCCCAGCACGGGCCGCGCGATCGAATCCCCCGGCGCGAACATGAACTTGTCGTTGACCGAAGCCAGGAGCCCACCGGTGATGTCCATCCCCGTCCAGAGTTTCATCGCGGTCCTGGCACCGTACGTACTGACGCGATGGCTGCGGCCGTCGGGCGACCAGTTGAGAGAATAGGTGGCGTCGGCGCCCCCTGTCCACCCATGACGGAGGGGGCCGTTGGCCGCCGCCGTGGCGAGCATGTACTTCTCGGTATTTTGCCCGGGGCCGGTGCGGGTCGAGCGGACGCCGCCTCCCGCCGAGAATGTGAGCGGGCGCGAGGGCGTGTAGCTCATCATCAGCGCCCCGTTATTGTCCTCGGACGTCTCCCGGATGGCGCCCTGCAGGTACGTGCGCCGATACGCGTAGTTCAAGCTCAAGTTGGCCTTGGGGGAGAGCCGCTTCCCCCCATTGACCGATGCGTCATGCGACTGGGTGCCGGTGTTGGGCCCTGCATCCACGCGATGGTTCTCCGAGTAGTCGTACTGGACGGAGAGCGACTTGGTTCCCGCAGCGTACATGTAGGATGAGCCGGCGGTCCAGTTCTGCTGGCTCAGTTTGCGTTCCTTGCTTTCGTCAGGTTGTTGCTCAAGGTCCGAGTATCCCCCTCGGAAGTTCCACTGGCCGATGTCGTGCCCTATGCTGACGGTTCTGCTCAGTCCGCTGCTGCCGGGGATCTTGTCGTAAGGGTCGAGGCGGCGATGGATCCAGCTCCAGTCCAGGCGAGGCCAATTCTGGCGGGTGGCGTAGCCGGTCAACACCGCCTGCTTCTGCCGCGACGTGGTGCCCAAGAGGTCTGTCTGCGCTTGCAGACGGTACGATCCGGTGACACCCACGTTCGGATGGGCCAGGCGAAGCGTTCCGTAGGGAACCTGGCTCCCATCGAGCCGGCCCGTGTAATCCAGCTTCGTGAACTCGACCTGCGCGTTCAGGTCGAGATTCCGCCTCAGGCGCGCGGCGTAGTCCAGATGAATGGCCTCGATCCAGTACTGCTGGTCGATCGCCGAATCGAGGGCCTTCAGCCTCTCGAGCCTCTGGTACTGGAGCTGCGCGTAGCCGCGGAGATTTTCCGCCGACGCACGAGGTGGGGCTCCCAGGCAGATGGAGGCCATCAGCGCCGTGGCCCAGAGGCGATTCCCACGCCGATCATCGGGCATAGTTGATCGTGTACGTCTCGCTGTCGTGGCACGTCGGGCCGCAGGTCCCGCCCGTCGGGCTCTCCGCATAACTGTCGAGGCCTGGGATTCGTCCCGTCGCGATCAAGTGCGGTTGTGTCGTGGAGCCGTGGGTGATGTGGCAGGAGTAGCAGGGTACCTGCTCCTCGCCCACATGGAACGCATGGCCCTTGTCCCAGGAGGGCGGATTGAAGCGTGAATTCTGGAGCACCGTTTCCGAGGAATTGCGGTCCGCGTAGACGCCCCACTCGTGGCACTCGAAGCAGCCTTCGGTGGGAAGCATGGTCCGCTTGAGCGTCGAGGCGGTGTACGGCTTCCTCAGGATGTACCGGTAGCTGGACCCGTGCGGCCCTTCGGCAATTCCCGTGTCGCTTCCGTGGCAGTTGCCGCATCGCACCATCGAGGTCGGGAGCCACGGGGTTACGAACGCGCCCGGAAGGATGTTCAGATTCCTTCCTTGCTCCTCGATGGGATGGTAGGAGGGGTTCGCCGGGTTGAGCTGCAAGGCCAGGTCGGTCTGTCCGCTCGGCTGGGTCGTCCACGAGGAATGGCACTTGAAGCAGAGCTGGTACTCGGTGATTGGGCCACTCAGCGAGTCGGAGCCGGCGATGAACGCGTACGTGGGAGGTTGACCTGCGCTCCCATTGATTGGACGCACGCGGCTGATCCCGAGATTGAGGCTCGACAGGGCGGGCGCGGCGGGCAACCCCAAACGGTCCGCATGCGCCATGTGCGGATTATGGCAGTCTTGGCATTCCGAATGCCGTCTGTTGACGGGCGCGGCGGCGAAATCGGCCGGGGTCGATTCCAACGGGCCGAGATGGACGCCGGACCTGTCCTGGATCGGGTGACGGAACGCCTTCCGCATATCCTGCTTGATATCGGTGATAGCCGGGCTGCCGTCGTGGCAGGTTGTGCAGAGCGCTTCTTCTCGCGCCATGCCCAGGAAGGGAATCAGTCCGACCGCGTCCTTCCAACCGTGCGGTTCGTGGCAGTTCACGCACTTGCTGGCCGCTCCCGCCTCGGTTCGCGCCGGGGGATTGGGGCCGGGCCAGATCATGGACTGGCTTTGGCTGTGCGACGACCAGCTATAGACCAGGGGATCGGCGTAGCTACCGCCGGCCCAGGGGGTCGTGTGGCACTTGTCGCACAGCGTGTTGTCGTCTGGTCCGATCAGCGCCCTGGAGTAGACGATCGGCTGATCCTCGCCGTGCATCGAATGGCATCGGTCGCAAGCGCCCTCGTGGGGCCCCAGCGCGAGCGTGGCCATGATTTCCTGCGGGGAGAGGGATCGGCGCACCGGGGGGGCGAATGCGGTCAAAGAAAAGCCCGCGAGGCAAAGCCACGCGAGCTTCAAGGAAGTGGCGCTGGGTCGCTCGATCTGGATCATCCTTTCCCACGCCAGACGTCCCATGTCCACTCGAAGTCCGTTCGTGAGTTGGGGTTCCCGGGCTGCGTCGAGCGACAAACCAGCCGGCCTCCGCGAAGGGAGGCCGGCTGGCGCGCTTTAGCTTAGAGGACTAGGCGCCCTGAGTGTGGCACTGGCGGCAGAGATCGCGATACGCGCCGCCGTCACCCTCTTCAGTGACAGTAGAACCGTTTCCGGCCATGAAGATCAAGCCGAAACCGTTCTTGTTACCGTGCGACTTGTGGCAGCTGAAGCAGGAGGGCGTCATATTGGCGCTGCCGACGCCCCAGAGACCGTTCGAGTCCATGACACGAACGCGGTTGGCGCGGGTTCCCGTGCTGTCGCTGGTTCCCGTCAAGTACTGGCGCAGCCGGCTGCTGGTGAGGTTGACGTCGGCCGTCGGGTGGCGGACCCACGACCCGCCGACCATCATGTCGGTCGAGAGGCTGGAGCCATGGAACACGGTATGGCACGCCGCGCACCAGTTGCCGTACGCACTCGCCGTCGTAACCGGCTCATTGTAGGCCACGTCATCCGTGTTGTACTCATGAATGTTCTTGAGCCAGACGTCGCGGGTGGCGATGTTGCCGCCGCCGGGCACGTAGGTCAGGAACTTGTTGTAGAAGTTGCTGGTGCTTCTGGTGCTGGTGCGCAGATTCCGGAACTGGGTCGCGCTTCCGTGCGCCGAGTGGCAGTCGACGCACTCGAGGCCGATGGTGGCGTGGTTCCACGTCCCGCCCGGCGCCGCCGCGGTCGACCAGAGCGTGTGGCCGTCGAAATCGCCGTAGCCCGGGTCGTTCCCCAGGAAAACGGAGCCGGAGTTCAACGCACCGGCGGAACGATCCGGACTCCCGAGCTTTCCGTTGTTGTCTCCGAAGACGTCCGGAGCGATGGTGTTGTTGTTGTGGCACGAAAGGCAAAGAAGATTCGGATCATTGCGGAGAAGCAACGCATACGGGCCGCTGCCGCCGAGAGGTGTGACCCCGACGAGGCCGCTCCCAAACAGCGAGTGCTGCTGGCTGTAGTGCGCGACGTGGCAGTCGCTGCACACCAGCGTGCCGCTCACATGCCAGTCGCCCGCCCAGGCCACAGACGCCAGACCCAGCGCGAGAACCGCTACGAGTACTAGGACAACCCTCATGAGACCTCCTCCTTCTGCTGTGGTACGGAACCACACCCCGGCTTCCCGAAGCACGCTAGTTCGCTTCGGGCGCGGAGTCGTCACTCCGACCCGGGATGTCAAAAACCTGAAAACGCCCGCCCACCCGCTCCGTCACGGCGAGATGCTTGACGCCGTCCGTTGCGAGCGCGCTGGGGTACTGGAAAAGACCGGGGGCAATCCCGCCCCCTCCGACCGCCCCGATGTATGCGCCCGTGGAATCGAAGATCTGAACGGTTTGCCTGATCTCGTCGCTGGCCCAAATCCGGCCGTCCGCGGTCACCGCGAGGCCGGAAGGGAGCGAAAAGTTGCCGGGGCCGACGTCGTGCTTGCCGAACCCGCGAACGAACTCGCCTTGAGACGTGAAGATCTGGATCGCGAGGTCGGTCTGCGCGCAGGCGACCACGATGTTTCCATCGGGAAGCTCGGCCAGGGCTGCAATACCGTTCAGTTGTCCCGGGGAACTGCCGGGCTCACCCCAGGAACCGCTCGGGGTGAAGTCCGGGTTGAAGAGGAAGATGCGTCCCGCTTCGCCGGAGGTGGATACCACGATCTCGCCCTTGCGCGTGACCGCAACCGATGTGAGGCCGGGGCTACCGGATGAAGCGGGGGGACTGAACTCCGCGACGGAGCGGCCGCGGTAGTCGATGACGTCGACGTACGGGGCACGACTGTCGACGACCAACAGACGGCTGGCACCGGCCACCGCGATGCCCCGGGGGAGCCCCTCGACCAAGGTCCCATCCTTGGCCCGCACGCGGTGAGCGAAGCGGGTCAGGAAACGGCCACCGGGCGAATAGATCTCGATGCGATGCTCGTTCGTGTTCGCGAGAATGATCTCGCCCGTCGTTGAATTGAGGGCGATTCCTCCCGGAGCGTTGAAGCGAGCCTCGTCAAGGGACCCTGGGACAACCAGTCCGGGCTTCGCGAATTCGCCGTCGGCGAAGGCGCCCCCCGATGCCGCCAAACCCATCCCGAGGAACGCCGCGCAAATAGCCGGCACTCGGCGGAAGTGGGTCTCATTGTGGCAGCGCCAAGGTGTCATTCGATCTCCGTGCCAAATCGCAAACGCGCGAAACTACTAAGTAATTCTGCGGCATCGGGGGTCGTCGCGCTAGGTAGGCAGAGGGTGGATACCCTATGGTCCGTTGGTAGTATGTCGCGCGAGGAGGGGTAGATCTCAGGAGGGAAGGTGGGCGCCGGTTTGGAGTCGGGGCGAGAGGATTTGAACCTCCGACCCCCTGCGCCCAAGGCAGGTGCGCTACCGGGCTGCGCCACGCCCCGTTCCGGACCGGCGCCCGGGGGCACTTTAAGCTTCGGCGCTCCAACGAGTCAATCGCGGTGGCCGGGGGCCGGCCCTCCCGCGGTCCGGCCCATACGCCTTGACGGGGCTCCCGGGGCCGCCTATCGTCCCATCAAAGCCCCGACAATCACTTCAACGTACTGGGGGTGCAACGTGGCAGGAGTAAACAAGGTCATTCTGGTCGGCAACCTGGGGTCGGATCCCGAAGTCCGGACGACGCCGGGCGGGCAACGCGTCGCGAATTTCAGGATCGCGACGTCGCGGTCATGGGCCGGGCAGGACGGTCAGCGCCAGGAGAAGACCGAATGGCATTCGATCGTCGCGTGGGGAAAGCTGGCGGAGATCTGCGAGCGCTACCTCACGAAGGGGAAGCAGGTCTACATCGAGGGACGGCTGGAGACGCGGTCCTGGCAGGACAAGGAAAACCAGACGCGCTACAAGACCGAGATCATCTGCGATCAGATGCAGATGCTGGGCCGCGCCGGTGAGCGGAACGGCGAACCGCAGACGGAGAGCCCGCGCGGCGGCGCTTTCCCCGAGGAGAACATGGCGCCCGCGGGCGGCAACAACGCGGACGACGACCTGCCCTTTTAGCTTTGCGGCCGCCGCCCGCGGCGCGGCGATGCCGCCGCCCACTAGCCGCGGCGCGGCGATTTTCTACTGGATGTAGCCTAGCGACCGGAGCCTCTCGCGCACTTCCTCGTCCACCGGGGAGCGGAGAGGCTCTTCGCTTTGATCCGCCGATCGCGCGGACTCGTAGGTTTCGAAGCGGGTCTCCCGTGAGATCCGCTTCACGAGGCTCCCGGTGAGCCCGCCTTCGATCGGCCGGCCGTCCATGTCGCGGGCGGTCGGGAGCCTGTAGATCGCGAGAACCGACGGCGCGATGTCGAGCACGGTCGCGCCCGAGATGCTGCCCCCCTTCACGACATCCGGCCCCATCATGAAAACGATCCCGTCCAGCTTGTGCGCCATGACGCCGCCCCCTCCGCCCATGAAGCCATGGTCCGAGCAGACGATCACGTCGGTGTCCTTGCCGGTCTCTTTCAGGAACTGGCCGATCAGGCGGTCGGTGAAAACGTAGTAGTTCGGAATCAGCGTCCTCATCCACTGCAATTCCGCGTCGGTGTACTGGGAGCTGGAGGTGCCCGGGATGTCGATGTCCCAGTAGCGGTGGGACATCTCGTCGATACCGCGGAAATAGACGGTGAAGAAATCGGGTCGCCGCTGCTTGTAGAGCTCGATGCCGACACGGTAGAACGTCATGTCGGCCGCGTAGATCCACTTCAGATCGTGGATCAGCTCCTCCTGCCGCGTCGTGGCCTTCG